>OFFP01002187.1_pt1 | contig 11899 bp, 10 predicted proteins | sample 1521431 | NCBI WGS metagenome assembly OFFP01 (sample SAMEA3504104, study PRJEB24116) | mouse gut metagenome | biome: mouse gut; feature: mouse-associated habitat; material: faeces | place: Denmark | collected 2011 | reverse complement strand
GCCGCAAGCGGCGCTTTTAGCGCTAAGCCCGCCGCAGGCGGGCCCACGGGCAGGGGCGAATCTAACCGAAAGATCAAAGCGGGAGGCGGCCCCGCAGGGGCCGCAGAAAGAGGTATCAACGATGAAGTCATTTTTAGTGATTGGCATGGGCTCCTTTGGCCACCACCTCTGCCGGGCTCTGGCCGAGCAAAAATGCGAAGTCATGGCGGTGGATCAGAACGGCGAATACCTGGAGGACGTCCTCCCCATCGTGGTCAGCGCCAAGGTAGGGGACTGCACCAACGAGGAGGTCCTCCGCTCCTTCAGCGTGGAGAGCTTTGACGCCTGCTTCGTCTGCCTGGGCGACAGCAACGTCCTGGGCAGCCTGCAAATCACCAGCCTCCTCAAGGAGCTGGGTGCAAAAAAGGTATTCAGCAAAGCCGACGACGATGTCCAAGCCAAGTTCCTCCTCCGCAACGGCGCGGATTCCGTCATCTACCCCGAGCGGGAGGCCGCCCTCCGCTTGGCCATCAGCGAAAGCTCCGACAGCATCTTCGACTGCATCCCCCTCACCTCCGACCACTCCATCTACGAGCTGGAGCCCATGGACCGCTGGATCGGCAAGAGCCTCGAGGAACTGAACTTCCGGGTAAAATACCACCTCACCGTGGTCGGCGTCAAGCGGGGGGACGTGGTCATCCCCAACCTCAGCCCGGACTACGCCTTCCGTAAGGACGAACACCTCCTGGTTCTTGGCCGCATCGAGGACATCCGCAAGGTGACCCGATAGCAGGCCATGGATACCAAAAAATGGGCTTCTCTGCTGGCGGCGGTGGAGTCGGGCAGCTTCACCCGGGCCGCCCGGCAGCTGGATATCACCCAGTCCGGCCTCACCCACATGATGAACGCTCTGGAGCGGGAAACCGGCTTCCCCCTCCTGATCCGGGACCGGTCGGGCGTGCGCCTCACCGCCGCCGGGGAGCGTCTGCTGCCCGCCATCCGGGAGCTTGTCCAGACCTCGGACCGCCTGGAGGAGCAGATTGCCGCCCAGGCCGGCCGGCGGCGGGAGAGCATCCGGGTAGCCGCCTACTCCAGCATCTGTATGCACTGGCTGCCCACCATCGTCCAGCAGTTCCGCTGGGCCTATCCGGACGTGTCCATCGACATCCGCATGGGCAGCGTGGAGGAGATCTACCGCTGGCTCCAGGAGGGCACCGTAGACCTGAGCTTCGCCAGCCGCCAGGACCAATGGCGCTACGACTGGACCCCCCTCTGGGACGACCCCCTTCTGGCTATCCTTCCCCCGGACTACCCGGCAGGGGACCGGGACCGGTTCCCCGTGGCGGAGTTCGCGGGGAAGGAATTCCTCATGCCCTCCCTGGGCTTTGATCTGGACATCGTGGGCGTCTTTGACGCCCAGAACATCCGCCCGGACATCCGCAGCAACACCGCCGTGGAAGATGCCGCCATTCTCTCCATGGTGGAACACGGCCTGGGGGTGAGCATCCTCTCCCAGCTGGTCCTCCAGGGCCGTCGGGACAACGTGCGCACCCTGCCCCTGGACCCTCCTGCCTGCCGGCATATCGGCGTTGCCGTCCGCTCCATGGAGGAGGCCCTGCCGGTGGTCCGGGAGTTCATCGCCTACTCCCGGCGCATCGTCACCGCCCTCCACGGCGCGCCGGAATAAAGCGTGCTATCGTTCATGGGCAATAATAGCAAACGGCAAAATGAAATCTAAAAATCCAGTGAAAAGAGGGGAGAGGTCCCGATCCGGACCTCTCCCCTTTGTTATCGTTCGTTCTGCGAAACGCGCTATGCCTGCGCTTCCCTCAGCACGTCCGCATACCAATAGAACACTTCGGAAATCTGTGCAAGGTCTCCTTCCTTCCCGATCCTGCGCCAAAGCTCCTGGAAAGTACGAAGGCATTTTTCCAAGCTGCCCGCCAGCTCCATGCCGTCCTCCAGCTTCTCCCCGTTCTGCAGGCGGAGCAGACGCAGGCCTGTCTCATTCCAGACCCGGACCGCTTCCAGCGACATCTGCGCGCATTCCAAGACCCACCTGCTGCCGCTGTCCATGCCGCGGCCAATGATACACAGCTCCCGCTTCATCTCGAAAATGCGGCGGTTGCACGCGGGGACCTTTGTCATGTCTTCTTTCTCGAACATCTCCCGCAGCTTGTCCCGTTCGATATTCTTTTCGGCCCCCTCCTTGATGGCGACCACGTGATACCAGCTGAATACGGTCAGGCCGTTCACCTCGCCGAGGAAATTCAACAGCCGGCCGGAAGAATCGCCATATTCCAGGACGGCGATCTGCCGGTTAAGCTCCTGATGATCCGGAACGTTCGCCCCCCAGGACCACACGGCCCCGTAGATCATTCCCGGAATACTGAAAACCGGCTGGTTGATGTGACCGAAATCGCCCCATTCCGTATTCAATACGCCGGCCGCGCCATATTGTCTGGCATAGCTGCACATCCTGCGGATATTCTCATAGCTGTCCCCGAATAGATTGACCCATGTGTTCCAGCCGCAGGCTCCGGGGCACAGGTACTGCGCCGCTCCCGCGTCGTGAAGGATCTTTGCCTCCCGGTCCGACTGCGTTGCGCAGTAGCCCCAGGTGAGGCAGACCACCTCTTTCGGCAGCAGAGAGCATTTCTCCGGATATTGGGCAATGATATCCCCCCAGAACATGGGCTTCTTCCCTTTCTCGATCAGGAAGGCAAACAGCTCCATGATGTAGTCCATGTAGAGGCTCTCGATGCCCTTTTCCTCCGCCAGGGCCTTGCTTCTGCCCTTCCCCAAGTCGAAGGTCTCATCCGCGCAGATGTTGAACTTGTCCGAACGGAACAGGACCATATATTCCTCGATAAGCCCCTTGATCAGAGGAAGCACGTCCGGATCGGATACGTTTACCGTATGGTGCGCCATCCTGTCGCGGAATGAGAATTTGTCGTCCGCGCGATCCGGCAGCTCACACATAGATGCAAAGGTTTTGGTCCGCAGCAGCTTATACAGGTGGCCAAACGTGGCGAGAGACGGCACCAGCTCGATCCCCCTGTCGTAACAGTACTGATCCAACTCCAATATCTCTTCGGCCGTCAAAGGCGTGTCGTCCCGCCAAAGCTCCGTCAGATCCCTGAACAGATACGTGTGCTCCACATACAGCTGCAGCTGGTTCATTTTATAGAAGGCCATGGTGTCCGCCAGCCGCTTCAAGCTCTCCAGGGACAAGACCCGCCCTCTGGTGACGTCGAAGAAGAAGCCCCGGTTCTTGATGTCCGGCTCATCCTCAATGACCGTTTCCTGCAGCAGGCCGCCGCTCTGGCGCACGATCTGCCGCAACGTCTGAACGGCCCAGCCCATGGCAGTCAGGCTGCCTCCGCGCAAACGCGCGCCGTCCTCCCTGATCTCCAGCGTATACTGCTGATCTCCCAGCGCGCCGTCCACCTTCAGCAGAATGTCCCCCTTGCGGGAAGCGCCCCTGCTGATGCCGGCGGTCAGCCCCGCCCACGTCCTGATCTCATCCTGCAGCAAGCGGGCATACAGGAGCGCCCCCTGCGGGCAGGATGGGTCCAGCACGATCATGCTGTCCCCTTGGAGCATCAGCTGCGCGTTTCCTTCCTCCATTTTCTGAGGAACCGGTAATACGATCATACTTACACCTCCGCGTATAATAAATTTATATCCTGATGAAATAGGTTATAAGAATGATGAAATTCCCTGCCGCCGCATACGCAGGACAGCGTCACGAGCTTGCGCTGCTGTACTTTTTCAGGGAAAACCTCCATAGGGCGCGGGACAGCGCAAAAAACAGCGCCGGCGCCGCGACGCCCCATACGCAAGCCCAGGGCGACAATTCCCCCATCAAAAACAAGCCGGGAAAATTCGTTATCACAAAAACCGGCAGGATATATGTCCCGATCCGCCGGAACCATTTTTCGTAGATCATGGACGGCATGTTGTTGAAATCCCACAGCGCGCTGCTGATGTCCGCAATGCCGCCGGCGGAAATGATCCAAAAGCTCAAAATGTACGGCAGCAGGAACAGGCTGTAGGCCAGCAGGCATCCGCAGGCCAGGTAGAAGAGAAACCCGGCGATGGGGACCACTCCCGCCGGAAGCCCCGCCAGACGCCAGCCGGTGACGATCATTGCCGTGCCTGCTATCAGCTCCGGCAGCAGATAGGCAAAATCCAGCCGCCGTAGCGTTACAAGGAACTGCAGGGACACGGGCTTCACAATATACAGGTCCAGCTCCCCCTGCTGCACCATCCCCGGCAGGGATGAGAAATTCCCCCAATACAGCATAAAGACGCCCGTCATCAGCATATACGTCCCCACAAACAGCAGGATATGGTCGGGGGTCAGTATCCCGATATTGATCCCGGCCTTATAGACGATCGCCACATACAGCAGCTTGATGACCATCCATCCCATCTCCACCGTGACGCCGGTGACAAAGTTCACGCGGTATTCCAGGGCGGACATCAGGGAGTATTTCGCAAAAATACCGAGAAGTTTAAAATAGCGGCCCATCTTTTTCATCCCGCTTCAGCCTCCTACCGCGGCATACCGCTTCAAGCCGCGCCGCCACATAACGTTCCCCAGGCAGGCAAAGAAGAAGATCCATCCGATCTGGAAAGCGATCCCCGCGCCGATCCGCGCCCACCCGAACCGCCCGTTGATGATGTTCACCGGGAACTGGGCCGTATAGCCGAAAGGCAGCAGGCCCGTCAATATCTCCGCCATCCCGCCGAAGATATCCAGCGGGAAGACGCCGCCGCTCGCCACGGTCAGTACGACGCTGATGGTGCCGAATAATTTATCCACGTCGGTCAGCCAGAAGCCCAGCAGCCCCACACAGTAAAAGATGGAAAAATTCAGCAGCAGCGCCAGACCCAGGCTCACCAGGAACGCAAGGACCCTCCCTGCGGAAACCGGCATCCCCTGCCAGAACGCCAGCCCGATCATGGCCGCCATCACGGGCACGATCACCATTACTCTGGGGACCTTCTGCCCGAGGAAACGGAAGAATTGGTATCCCGTATAGCCGACAGGGCGGATCAGGTACTTGTTCAGGCCGCCCATCTTGATGTCGCCGTTCATCTCCCACTCAAACCCGGTACTCACCAGCTGGGACACGAGCGTTGCCAGGAGGGTATACAGCAGTATCTCCCCCTGCTGGTATCCAAATATGGCGGCCGCGTCCGAATGCCCGTACAGGTAATTCCACATGGCCGTCTGGATGATAATGGGAAATGCCGCGCTGAGCATACTCAGGAAAAAACTCACCCGGTATTCCAGCGCCTGCTCCACCCCCATCAAAAAGACGCAGCGGTAACTGCTCATATCTCCGCCGCCTCCTTCTGGTAAAAGCGCGCGATGCCCTCCTCGATGGGGATCTCCGTCACCGTAAAATCCTCTACCTGGAGCCCCGACAGGATGGCGGCGAGGACCTCCTGCACCTTTTCCTGAGGGACCTCCAGGACTGCCCCGGCCGCGCTCACTTCCCGGACCATGCCGAAGGCCCTCCAGCCCTCCATGTCCACCGGGCAGGACGTCTTCACGGAAAGCAGCTTCCGCTTTCCCAGAAGCTGGTTGACCTCCCCCAGCTTTCCGTCGTACACCAGCCTCCCCTGGTTGATAATGACCGCCCGGTCACACAGCGCCTCGATGTCCGCCATATAGTGGCTCGTAATGATGACCGTCGTCTTCCACTGCGCATTGTATATTTTGAGAAATTCCCTGATCTTTTTCTGGGACAGGATGTCCAGCCCGATGGTGGGCTCATCCAGAAAGAGGATGTCGGGACGATGGATCAGCGCCGCCAGGATCTCCATCTTCATCCGCTCTCCAAGGGAAAGCCGCCGCACCTGCACATTCAGAAGCTCCTTTACCTCCAGCAGCTCGGACAGCTCCACGATGATATCCCGGTAAGAGCCGTCATCCACGCCGAAGACGCACTTGTTCAGGTAAAAGCTGTCGCTGGCCGGCAGGTCCCACCAGAGCTGGTTCTTCTGCCCCATGACGATGGATATCCGTCTTTTAAATTCGTTTCTGCGTTCCCAGGGAATGAACCCGTCCACCTCGATCTTTCCGCCCGTAGGGTACAAAATACCCGCGAGCATTTTTAAGGTGGTCGTCTTCCCCGCCCCGTTGGGGCCCAGGAAGCCGATCATCTCGCCCTTCTCTACTGAAAAAGAAATATCACGAACCGCCTCTTTTGTCAAGGACTCCCGATGAAATATATTGTGCAGGGAGCCCTTGATCCCGGTCATTTTCTTATAATAGGTAAACTCTTTTCTCAGGTGTTCCACTGTGATCATACCGTCTGCCCCTTTTCATATAAAGTCCAAATGGCGTACATAGTTTTCAAACATCCGCTTCGCCTCCGGGTATTTACGGCGGCTCACATACAGCTGCTCCCCGTTGTCCAACAGCACCTTTTCCTTCTCCAGGCGGCGGATATGGTACATATTTACCAGAAAACTCGTATATGTTCTGACGAATCCCTTTCCCTTCAGCCGTTCCTCGCATTGTGACAGAGTCTCCTTTATCTGAACGATACCCTGTACCAAATGCAAAGATATCTCGTGCCGTATGCTGGCCGCGTAGAGGATATCCCTTGACGGTACCAGCATCATCTGTCCGTTCCGGGTAAATTCTATTTTGTCCGTCTTGGCCATGCGCATTTTTCCCAGCTTCTGAAAGGCGGCCTCCAGGTCCTGCTCAAAGCCGAACAGCCTCACGATATGAAAAAAGGGCATCGTCAGGGCGGCAATGATATCCTCCACCCGCTCCGCGACATATATGATCAGCAGGGCCGGTTCGCCGCGCCAAAGCTTTTCCGCGCACCGGAAAGCGGCTTCCCGATCCTCCAGAGCCAGTATCACGCAGGCCGTATCGCCGCAGCCGCCGTCCGCTTCCCGGCCCAGGGCATATATGATGCAGTCAAAGCCTTCTTTTGCCGCCAGCATTTCCACGATCTGTATCATTTCTTCTCTCTTACGGTCCTGGTCGCAGAGTATCCCGATCCTCGGCACCGCCTTCCCTCCTCTCCTGGGCGCATATGCTCATAAATTTTGTTTACCTTAACAGAAGCCTCTCCCGAAGTCAAGGGCGCCTGCATAAATGGTTGGATCTGCAACATGAATGGCAATGGAAGCGGCTTCACAATTTCGCATGAAATAGCAAAAACGCCACGGACGCATCGTCCGTGGCGTTTTTGTTATTTATGGGATGTTAATTCTTCCCTGGAAAAAGCGTCAGATGCTGGTTAGGATATACTTCAGGATGAACAGCACGGAGATGATATACACCAGCACGGGCACTTCCTTGGCCTTGCCCCGGGCCAGCTTGATGATGCTGTAGCTGATGAAGCCGAAGCCGATACCATCGGAGATGGAGTAGGCGAAAGGCATCATGGCGATGGTCAGGAAAGCGGGGCAGGCCTCCTCGAAATCGCCCCAGTTGACATCGGTAGCGCCCTTAATCATCAGCACGCCGACGATAATCAGCGCGGGAGCGGTGGCGGCGGAGGGAATGATTCCCGCCACAGGAGCCAGCAGGCAGGCCAGCAGGAACAGCACGCCCACCACGATAGAGCTGAGTCCGGTGCGTGCGCCCTCGGAGATACCGGTGGAGGACTCGACAAAGGTGGTGACGGTGGAGGTACCCAGGCAGGCGCCGCAGCAGGTAGCGATGGCGTCGGCGATGAGAGCCCGGTCGCCGCCGGGGAGGTTGCCGTTCTTATCGGTCATGCCCGCGTTCTTGGCGGTGCCGATGAGGGTGCCCACGGTATCGAAGCAGTCCACCAGGGCGAAGCTGATAACGGCGGTAACCAGGGGCAGGATGCCCTTCGCCATGACGCCGGGGATGTCCAGCTTAAAGGCCACCTCGCCGAGTTCCTTGAAGACGCTCATGGTGATGGCGTCGGGCAGATGGGTCTCCCCCATAGGGAAGCCGATGATGGTGGTAATGATGATGCCGATGACGATAGCGCCCTTCACTTTATAAGCCATGAGGATGGCGGTGATGAGCAGGCCGATGATGGTCAGGATGCCGGCGGTGTTGGCAACCATGTTGCCGGTGCCATCGTCCACCAGGAACTGAAGGGCGGGCACGCCAGCGCCGAAGCCCACCAGCTTCACATTCAGCAGGCCGATGAAGGCGATGAACAGGCCGATACCGGCGGAAATGGCGCTCTTAAGGAAGCCGGGGATGGAAGAGATGATCTTGCTGCGCAGGGGGCTGACCGAGACGACCAGGAACAGGATACCGCTGAGCAGCACGATGGCCAGGGCCTCCTGCCAGGTGTACCCCATGTTGAAGCAAACGGTAAAGGTAAAGAAAGCGTTCAATCCCATGCCGGGAGCCTGGGCGAAGGGCGCGTTGGCCAGCAGTGCCGTCAGAAGGCAGCCGATGGCGGCGCTGATGCAGGTAGCCAGCATGACGCCGTTGGAGTTCATGCCGGTCTGCGAGAGCAGGCTGGGGTTGACGAAGATGATGTAGGCCATGGCGAAAAACGTGGTCACGCCGCCTACGATCTCCGCGCGGACACTGCTGCCCCGTTCAGAGATCTTAAAGAATTTGTCCATAGTTCTCCTCCTCTTTCGTGATCCCCCGCCGTCCGAGGGGCGCGGGATTGCGCTTCTCCCGCAGGGGATTACTATACTTTACACGATTTCACCAAAAAAGAAAAGTATAATCTTTCCTTTTTTGGAAAGTTTGTGTAATGTGACAAATTGTATTCGTCAAAACTCCGAAAATTTTTGCTGGCCCACAAAATGAAATTGCCTCTTCTCAACCGGAGAAAAGTATGGTACATTGGTATCCGGTAAAAATTTGTCACCCAAAGGAGCATCTTTATGGATACACCCGCCTCCGAACTGATCGAAAACGTAACTCAGGCGGACCCTGCCTCCGCCCTTGACGGATTGCTGCAGGCCGGCTGGGGCAAACTGACGGTAGGACGCCTCCTGTCCGCCCTGCTTCTGCTGCTGGTCTGTCTGGCGGTGGTGCGCCTGCTGCTGGGCATGACCCGGCGGCTGGTGGGCCGCGCCGCTCTGGACGAACGCATTAAGCGTTATATCCTCCGGGGCGTCCGGGCCTTCCTGTACCTGCTGACGGCCCTGGTGATGGCCGGGAGCCTGAACATCGACGTAAGCAGCCTCATCGCTCTGGTGGGAGTCTTTGGCCTGGCGGTGTCCCTGGCGGTCCAGGACGTGCTGGGCAACGTGGCCGGGGGCATGGTGCTGCTGTTTTCCAAGCCCTTCACCCTGGGGGATTACGTCTCCACCGCCGATGGCGAGGGCGAGGTGGCGGAGATCACCCTCACCCACACCAAGCTGGACACCCCCGCCGGACAGCGGGTGATGCTGCCCAACAGCAAGCTGATGGCGGGACAGATCGTGAACTACACCGTCCGGGGCGTCCGCCGGGCGGACCACGCCGTCTCCGCCTCCTACGACGACGCGCCGGAGACCGTCCGCTCCGCCTGTCTCAAGGCCCTCTCCCGGACCCCCAACATCCTTCCGGACCCCGCCCCCCAGGTGGTCCTCACCGCCTACGGCGAAAGCTCCATCGAGTACCACGTCCGCTTCTGGGCGAAGACGGAGAACTACTGGGATGCCCACTTCCGGTCACTGGAGGAGATCCACAGGGCCTTTGCCGAGGACGGTGTGACCATGACGTACAACCATCTGAACGTGCATATTGTGGGAGAAAGATCATGATGCAGCTGCTGCAGCCGAAGTGGAAGCCCGGGCTTATGATCGCCTTGTTTTATTTGATAAATTTTGGCTTATGGGAACTTATCGCTCCCATAATATCAGATGAGTGGGCGTCTTTTTCCGTTTATGTTATTCTGTTTGTGGTGACAATTGTCCTGTTCAGGAAGGAACTTTCGTATAGATGGAAGGAGTGGAAAGAAAAACATCTGAAAAGCAAGTCGTTTTATGGGAATTTGGTATTGTGGCTGATCCTGGATATGGTACTGAGCGCGGTTCTGCTGGCCGCAGCCACGCAGTTCAACCTTGATATCCTGCCCCAGAACAACGAGAACGTGAAATCACAGTTTGCCGCAATACCGCAATTTCTCATTGCGGTACAGACGTGCATTTTTGCGCCGGTGATCGAGGAAATGACCTTCCGGTACAGTATGATCGGTGTTCCCGGCACAAAGCGGCAAACGATCCTTCTTTGCTTTATATCCATTATTCTGTTTGACTGGATTCATATTTTCCAGTTTAAGGAGTTTTTCTATTATCTGGCGCCGGCAATCCTATTGACTACATTCTATGCAAGGTATAAAAATGTCTGGGCCTCCATCTTGCTGCACTCCGCAATCAATATCCTGGGAACGGCAGCGCTGCTTTTCAATATCCTATAATCAACGAAAGAGAGCCATCATTTATGCTGGATTTCAAACCCATCAGCGAGCAGTATTCCCCCCTTCTCCGCAAATACTACAGCCAGTGTACCTACCGCCTGTGTGAGTACTCCCTGGGCGTCAAGCTCATGTGGCGGGACCACTGGCACCCGGAGTTTGCCGAATCCCACGGCTGTCTGGTGGTCCTCAACCACAGCGCCCACTACGGGGCCATGTTTGACTTTCCTATCCCCCTCCCGGAAGAGGGGGACGTGGACGCCGCTCTGGACGAGATCGACGCCTGGTGCGTGGAAAAGGGCGTCCCGCCCTCCTACGGCGTGGTGCCGGAAACAGAGCGGGAGCGGCTGCTGAAACGCTACCCCTATACCACCGTGGACAACGACCGCCTCTGGCAGGACTACTTCTACCATGCGGAGGACCTCAGCACCTTTGCCGGACGCCGCTACTCCGGCCAGCGCAACCACATCAACAAGTTCCGCAAGCTCTACCCGGACGCCGTCTACCGGGAGCTGACCCCCGCCGACCACGACAAGGTGGATGCTTTCTGGCACGAGTTCCACAAGGTGTTCAATAAAGAGGATGCCGATGCCAGAATGGAGGTCTGCTTTGCCCGCCGTCTGATGGAGCAGGTGGGTGCGGAGTGGGCCAGAACCGGCTGTGTGGAAATTGACGGTCAGATCGCGGCCCTTGCCCTTGCGGAGGTCTGCGGCGACACTCTGGTGTGCCATATCGAGAAGGCCCTGCCCCGGTACGAGGGTGTGTATCCCTTCATCGTCCAGTCCTTCGCCGCCGCCTACAGCCCGGGGCTTCCCTGGATCAACCGGGAGGACGACGCCGGGGACCGCGGTCTGCGCACCAGCAAATTGCAGTATCTTCCCGCCTTTCTTGGGGCAAAGGTCCGGGTTCTTGCCCGGAACGAGCTGTCCCCTCTGGAGACAGTCCCCGTCCTGAAAACGGACCGTCTGATTCTGGATGCCCTCCGGGAGGAGGACAGGACCCTGTATAACCGGCTCTGTCTTGATGATGAGCGCAACCGCTGGTGGGGCTACGACTACCGGGACGATCTGGAGGGAGAGCTGACAGAGGAGTATTTTCTCTCTGTTGCCCGTGAGGACTTCCAAAAGAAGCAGGCGGTGAATTTCGCCATCCGCCTGGATGGTCAGTTTATCGGCGAGGCGGTGGTTTATCGTTTTGACTACAGGGGCGGCGCAGAGCTTGGATGCCGCATTCTGCCCGAGTATGCCGGAAACGGCTATGGGGCGGAGGCTTTCCGCCGTGCGGCGGAGTGGAGCATCTATACACTGGGGTTGTATTCTTTGAAAGCAAAGTGCTTTCATGAGAATGAGGCATCGAGGAGGATGCTTTCTTCCTGTATGCGGCCTGCGGGGGAGGATGAAAAATTCCTCTATTTTGAAAAGAAGGTGTAGTTTCTTTGCCGCCCTCCGGGCGGCAGGGGAGTTGTTTCTGTTTGCTACCCCGGGGGCTGCGCGCCCCCGGACCCTGCGGGTACTTTTTGTGTGAACAAAAAG
>OFFP01002186.1_pt1 | contig 11900 bp, 7 predicted proteins | sample 1521431 | NCBI WGS metagenome assembly OFFP01 (sample SAMEA3504104, study PRJEB24116) | mouse gut metagenome | biome: mouse gut; feature: mouse-associated habitat; material: faeces | place: Denmark | collected 2011 | reverse complement strand
ACCTTGTGATCCTTCGGGATCGCCCATGTCGGGAAGTAGCACTCGATCTCGTATACGCAACCTGTGTAGGAAGGACGGTCGTAGTTGTACATGGAAACTACAACGTCGTCTCCGTATTTCTTCACGCTGGGCAGTGCGCGGATCTCATCCAGGCAGCTCTCCCAGGTCTCGCCGAAGGTCATACGGCGGTCCAGAGATACCGCGCAGGAGTCAGCAACCGCACAGCGGCTCGGGGAAGTATAGAAGATCTGGGATACGGTTACAGTACCGCGTCCAAGGAAACGAGCCTCTTCCCAGTCCGGATTGTACTTTTCATCCAGCATCTTCACAAGACCTTTGATCTCGGTTCCGTCTTCAGCGTCATTTTCATTCAATGCGCGGATATCCTGGAGGATGTCAGCCATCTTGTAGATCGCGTTGTCACCGCGCTCCGGAGCGGAGCCGTGGCAGGAAACACCCTTCACGTCCACACGGATCTCCATACGTCCTCTCTGTCCGCGGTAGATTCCGCCGTCTGTAGGCTCTGTGGAAACAACAAATTCCGGGCGAACCTTGTCTTCGTTGATGATGTACTGCCAGCAAAGTCCGTCGCAGTCTTCTTCCTGAACGGTTCCTACAACCATGATCTTGCAGCCTTCCGGGATCAGATCCATGTCCTTCATGATCTTTGCGCCGTATACTGCAGATACGATACCGCCGCACTGGTCAGACACGCCGCGTCCGCCGATCTCGGTCTCGTTCTCATATCCCTCGTAGGGATCAAAGTTCCAGTTCTCGATATTGCCGATTCCTACGGTGTCGATGTGCGCATCATAAGCGATGATCTTGTCGCCGGTTCCCATGTAGCCGATTACATTTCCCTGGGGATCAATCTGAACCTCGTCGAATCCAACCTTCTTCATCTCAGCAGCGATGGTGTCGATGTGAGCCTTCTCGTCGCAGCTCTCTCCCGGATTCTTTACGATGGCGCGCAGGAACGCGGTCATATCCTTCTCATACCCCTGGGCAGCTTCCTTAATCTTGTCAAAATCAAACATGTTTTTTATCCTCCTTATGATATTGAATGTTTTTATTATAAATCTGCAAATACTTCTTTATCTGATCCGCATAAACCTTCCCATGTGATCTCACGGAAACGGTCCGGATCTGTGTCGCCTTCGGATGATACAAGTAAAACCTCTGAATTTTCATCCAGCTTTAAGGCTTCTTTCAGATCCTTGTATTCCGGATTGGTCATCAGCGCGTGCACCAGGCCCATGGTGACGGAACCGGATTCTCCGGAGATGACCTGCGGATCGCCCTTTAACGGAGCCGCGTAAATGCGTGTGCCGTTTGCGCTCACCCAGTCCGGGCAGGAAACAAATGCATCCGCATGGTTTCTTAAGATATCCCAGGATACGGTGTTGGCTTCGCCGCATGCCAGGCCTGCCATGATGGTGAACATGTCGCCGGTTACATCCACACGGCTTCCGTCCTTCTGCATTGCAGAACGGTAGAGGCAGTCAGCCGCATTGGCTTCACAAACCACCATGACCGGAGGATTTTCTTTGAAACGGTTGGCGAAGAAGCCGATCACCGCGCCTGCAAGGGAACCAACCCCGGCCTGGATAAAGATGTGGGTGGGGCGGCATCCGTCGTCTGCGAGCTGCCGGTCTGCTTCCAGGGCAAGTGTTCCGTAACCCTGCATGATCCAGGTCGGAATCTCCTCATAGCCCTCCCATGCGGTATCCTGAATGATTACGCCGTGTTCCGTGTTCTCCGCTTCCTTCGCGGCCATGCGGACACATTCGTCATAGTTCAGGTCTTCGATGGTAACCGTAGCATTTTCCTTGGCGATGTTGTTCAGACGGGTCTGGGTAGAACCCTTGGGCATCCTCACGGTACATTTCTGTCCCAGCTTATTGGCAGCCCAGGCAACTCCGCGGCCGTGATTTCCGTCTGTAGCAGTGAAGAATGCGGCCTGGCCGAACTCTTCTCTCAGCTTTTCAGAGGTCAGTACATCGTAAGGGATCTCGCTCACATCCTTGCCGGTCTGCTGCGCGATATATCGTGCGATGGCGTAAGAACCTCCCAGAACTTTGAATGCGTTCAGGCCGAAGCGGTAGGACTCATCCTTTACATAGAGGCGTTTTAGACCAAGGTAATCAGCCAGCTTGGATAAACGGGTCAGAGGGGTGACTTCATACTGCGGAAAACTTTTATGGAAGCTGTTTGCCTTTGACATCTCTTCCATAGACATGTTCCGGACCTGTGTATCATCGCTTTTGGCAATCTGATTCAGAGTCCATTTTAACTGTTTCTCTGTGCTGCTCATGTTTCAAATTCTCCTTTATTATATTTTATGATTACTTGTTGATGTCTACATAGCTGTAGAGTGTGTATTTGGAGATGTCAAAGTATTTTGCTACTTTGTCTCCGGACTTGGTGATGAGGAAGGCGCCTGCGTCATTCAGGAAATTGATCGCCTTGATCTTGTCATCCTTCGTCATAAGGGGGACGGGAATCCCGACCAGCGCAACGGACTGTTCGATCAGTTCATCCAGAAGCTTGCTCACATCGTGAGTAATGACATTGGGTGAAGCAGCGGCCTGCGGCTCTTCGCAGCTGACCAGCGCATGTATGCTGTTCTCAAGCGATAGAAGAGCGGTGATATCATAATTAATAGAAAATATGTAGCAGGGCCTGCCGTCATCATCGTGAATGTAAATGGTGCTGGACTTCAGGATCCGTCCGTTTTCCGTCCGGGTCAGATAAGCCAGCTTATCCTTCAATGGTTCACTCTGGTGCCGGATGGCATTGAGTACGGCTACGGAAGGTCCGTCGCCGATCTTGCGTCCGGTGAGCCCGCCGTTCTCAATATGTACGATGGTATGCTCAAGGGAGTCACCAGTCAGATCGTGAACCACGATCTCGCAGTCCTTTCCAAATTGTGCCGCAAGCCCGGCCGCGATCTGCTTCAACATATCTAACCTGGAAATATTCATTTTCATTCCTCCTTCCTTATATATATGCATTGGAAATACCGGGCTGTTATTTCAAGCTCTATTGGTCTCTCTAAAAAACATCATAACACAAATTTTGAAAAAATCAAGAGGAAAACAAAAAATTTTTAAGAAACAAAAAAATTTTTATTTTGCTTGTGTTTTGAGCAGATTGATGTTATTATAGAATCAATGGAAGTGAAAATTGTTTAATGTGCATGAACCAGGCCGGAGGCAAAAGTTTAGATATTATTACTTTTGCATAGCAGACAGACATCTGGTCTGCTGATCCAAAGGGACACAGGGAAGCTGCTTATGCCGGCGTCTGCTCCATGCCGGCTGGCAGTCATCATGGCGGATAACAGTGGAAGCTTCTTAATCATATAGAAATGACACGCAAAATTTTTAAGAAAGAAGGAGAGAAAAGAAAAAGACATGAGTAAAGAAGAATCAGGCGCGATCTCACAGGAATTATTCCGAATTGACGGAAGGCCTTCCGTATCACAGGCACTTCCGCTGGCCATGCAGCATGTGGTGGCAATGATCGTAGGATGTGTGACACCGGCGATCATCGTAGCTGGAGTGGCGGGACTTTCACCGGCAGATTCAGTCATATTGATCCAGGCGGCGCTGGTGATGTCAGCGCTGACCACGTTCATTCAGCTGTTTCCGCTGATCAAGAACGGACCCATTTCCCTGGGGTCCGGACTTCCGGTCATTATGGGCATCAGTTTCGCTTATGTGCCTACTATGCAGGCCATCGCAGGGGATTTTGATGTGGCGACGATCCTGGGGGCGCAGATTGCAGGCGGTATCGTTGCGATCATCGTGGGAGTTTTTATCAAGCAGATCCGGAGGTTTTTCCCTCCGCTGATCACCGGCACGGTGGTATTCGCGATCGGTCTTTCCCTGTATCCGACGGCCATCAACTATATGGCAGGAGGCACGGGGAGCGAGCAGTATGGTTCCTGGCAGAACTGGCTGATCGCCATCATCACGCTGATCGTGGTGACTGCACTGAATCATTACGGAAAGGGAATCTGGAAATTATCTTCCATATTAATAGGAATTGTTGTGGGATATGCCGTGGCGTTGGCATTCGGAATGGTGAACTTTTCCTCTGTGGCGTCGGCTTCCATGTTCCAGCTTCCCAGACCGCTCCATTTCGGCATCACATTTGAACCTTCATCCTGTGTGGCCATCGGTGTGTTGTTTGCTATTAATTCCATCCAGGCCATCGGCGACTTTTCCGCAACTACGACGGGCGGTCTGGACAGGATGCCCACAGACGAAGAACTGAACGGCGGTATCGTGGCATACGGCATCAGCAATATCTTCTGCGCGTTCTTCGGAGGGCTTCCCACTGCTACATACAGCCAGAATGTAGGAATCGTGGCATCCACAAAAGTAGTGGCAAAGAGAGTATTTGCCATGGCAGCAGGTATCCTGCTGGTAGCAGGTCTGATCCCGAAGTTTTCCTCGCTGCTGACGACGATCCCGTCCTGCGTGCTCGGCGGAGCTACCGTCTCCGTATTCGCGTCCATCGCAATGACCGGTGTGAAGCTGATCACGGCATCCCCGATGAATTACAGGAATACGACGATCGTCGGTCTTGCCATTGCTCTGGGAATGGGAATCACCCAGGCAAATGCGGCGCTGGCAGCTTTCCCGGCATGGGTAACTACCATTTTCGGAAAATCCCCGGTAGTGCTGGCTACCATCGTAGCGATCCTTTTGAACTTGGTACTTCCGAAAGACATGGACCTGACGCCGGCAGAGAAAAAGCTGGATTAAGATTCAGCGCGGTAGCAATATAAAAAATAATACAATAAAGCTAACAAATAAAAATTTATTATAAAGGAGGCGGCATTATGCTGATCATAGGAAATGGTAAGGTGATTACCAGAGACAGCAATCTTCCATATTTGGAAAATGGAGCGGTTGCGATTGAAGGAACAAAGATTGTCAAGGTAGGTGCGGAGAAGGACTTGAAGGAAGCTTATCCGGGAGCAGAGTATATTGATGCGAAGAAGGGCCTGATCATGCCCGCGTTCATCAATACTCACGAGCACATCTACAGCGCCATGGCAAGAGGATTCAGTATCAAGGGCTACAATCCGAAGGGATTTCTGGATATCCTGGACGGACAGTGGTGGACCATTGACCGGCATCTGACGTTGGAACAGACGAAGTACAGCGCAGTGGATACCATGATCTCCTGCATCCGCAACGGTGTGACTACCATCTTCGACCATCATGCAAGCTTCGGCCATATCAAGGACAGCCTGTTCACCATTGCAGACGTGGCGAAGGAGCTGGGCGTGCGTTCCTGCCTGTGCTACGAAGTATCTGACAGGGACGGCATGGATAAGGCAAGGGAAGCGGTCATGGAAAATGCGGAATTTATCCGCTACGCATTGAAGGATGATTCGGATATGCTCGCTGGTATGATGGGAATGCATGCTCAGTTTACGATCTCAGATGCGACCATGGAGCTGGCAGCGGCCAACAAGCCGGACGAGGTGGGCTACCATATCCACGTAGCAGAGGGCATCGAAGACCTGCATGACTGTCTGAAGAAGTACGGAAAGCGGATCGTAGACCGGCTCATGGACTGGAATATCCTGGGAGAAAAGACGCTGTTGGGACACTGCATTTATATCAATTCCCATGAGATGGACCTGGTGAAGGATACCAACACCATGGTCGTACATAATCCGGAATCTAACATGGGCAATGCCTGCGGATGCCCGCCCACCATGGAGCTGGTGCACAGAGGGATCCTGGCAGGTCTGGGAACCGATGGCTATACCCACGATATGACAGAGTCCTACAAAGTGGCAAATGTGCTCCACAAGCATCATCTGTGCGACGCCAACGCGGCATGGGGCGAAGTGCCCAAGATGCTGTTCGAGAACAACGCGGCCATCGCCAGCCGTTACTTCAAGGCTCCTCTGGGCGTTTTGAAGGAAGGGGCGGCAGCAGATGTGATCGTCGTAGATTACAACCCGCCCACACATCTGGATGAGAACAACATCAACGGACATATCCTGTTCGGCATGACCGGAAGGGATGTGGTGACCACAGTCGGCAACGGAAAAGTCCTGATGAAAGACCGGGAAGTGAAAGTGATCGATGTGGAAGAAGCTATGGCAAAATGCAGGGAATCCTCTGCAAAGCTGTGGAAGAGTATCAACGGATAATATCAATTAAGAGACTAAAACGTATCAGGAGGAATAGAAAATGAGTGATATTATGAGCTGCATGCCATTCGAACAGTTATTAAACTGGGTTCGGACTGAGCATGACGAAAAAGGAACTGTATTCGGAGTACACAGCCCCTACACTGCAGATCCGGGAAAGGCACAGACCATCTTCGGACGGAAGCTGGAGACGCCGATCGGCCCGGCGGCAGGCCCCAACAGCCAGCTGGCGCAGAACATCGTGGCATCTTACTATGCAGGGAGTCGTTTCTTTGAATTGAAGACCGTACAGATCATGGACGGTGCAGAGCTGGCGGCATGTGTCAACAAGCCATGTATCCTGGCGGAGGATGAGTGCTACAACTGTGAGTGGTCCACAGAGCTGTATGTTCCCCAGGCTCAGGACGAATATATCAAGGCCTGGTTCCTGCTTGCTTTCGTGGCAAAGGAATACGGGCTGGGAAGCATGGACGGCTACCAGTTCAACATCAGTGTGGGCTACGATCTGAAAGGGATCAAGTCCGAGAAGATCGACACATTTATCAACAACATGATGAACGCAGAGCAGACAGAGGCCTTTCAGAAATGCAGGGAAGTGCTCCTTGCCCATGCAGGGGACTTCAAGAATGTCACGAAGGAAGATATTGAAGGAATCTCCCCGCTGATCTGCAATTCGGCGACCATCTCCACCCTCCATGGATGCCCGCCCCAGGAGATCGAGAGTATTGCCACCTATCTTCTGACAGAGAAGAAGATCAACACATTTATCAAATGCAACCCGACCCTTTTAGGATATGAGTTCGCACGGGAGACCATGGACAAAATGGGATATGACTATGTGGCGTTCGGAAGGTTCCATTTTGACGACGACCTGCAGTATGCGGATGCAGTTCCGATGCTCCAGAGACTGATGAAGCTCTCCGGCGAGCAGAATCTGGAGTTTGGTGTGAAGATCACCAATACCTTCCCGGTAGATGTGAAGGCTAATGAACTGCCAAGCGAAGAGATGTATATGTCCGGAAAATCCCTGTATCCGCTTTCCCTTTCTGTGGCGGCAAAGCTTTCCAGAGACTTTGACGGGAAGCTTCGGATCGCATATTCCGGCGGAGCAGACGCGTTTAATATCGATAAGATCATAGGAACCGGAATCTGGCCGGTAACGGTGGCGACAACGATCTTAAAGCCAGGCGGATACCAGAGGCTGAAACAGATGGCAGAGGGTCTGGATGCTATGGGCGTGAAGCCATTCGAAGGGATTGACGTGAAGGCGCTGAACCAGCTGGCGGAAGAGGCAGTCAACGATCCTCACCATGTAAAACCCGCGAAGCTTCCGATATCCAGAAAGTCCAAAGAGAGAGTTCCGCTTCTGGACTGCTACACGGCTCCCTGTGAGGATGCATGTCCCATCCATCAGGAGATTACGACCTATGTGCGGCTTGCAGGAGAAGGAAAATACGAAGAGGCATTGAAGGTGATCCTGAACAAGAACGCGCTGCCGTTCATCACGGGAACCATCTGTGCTCACGGCTGTCAGAGTCACTGCAACCGGAATTTCTATGAGACGCCGGTTCAGATCCGGGATACCAAGCTGGAATGTGCACAGAAGGCATTTGACGCAGTGATCGGCACGGTCGCTCCCACCGGAAGCTGCGGCAAGAAAGCTGCGGTTGTAGGCGGCGGCCCCTCCGGTATGGCGGCGGCATATTATCTGGCAAGGGCAGGCGCGGACGTGACGATCTATGAGAAGCGTGATAAGCTGGGCGGCGTAGTCAGCGCGATCATTCCGGATTTCCGGATCGACGACAGCGTGATCGACAAGGATGTATCCCTGCTTCGGAAACTGGGCGTGAAGATCCTGACCAATACGGAGGCGCCGGCCGTAGCAGAACTGAAGAAAGAGTATGACGGTGTGGTCCTGGCAGTAGGCGCCTACAAACGGGGAGAGCTGAAACTGGAAGGCGGCGAGGCTGTAAATGCGCTGGCATTCCTGGAAGATTTCAATGCAAAGCAGGGTAAGGTAGACCTTGGAAAAAATGTAGTCGTGATCGGCGGCGGAAATACGGCTATGGATACCGCAAGGGCGGCGAAGCGCTGCGACGGCGTGGATCATGTGTATCTGGTATACCGCAGGACCAAGCGCTATATGCCTGCAGATGAGCATGAACTGCTGCTGGCTGTCGAAGACGGCGTAGAGTTCAAAGAACTCCTGGCTCCGGTGAAGCTGGAAGGCGGCAGCCTGACCTGCAAGGTAACACGGCTTGGCGAGCGGGACGCTTCTGGACGTGCCGGGGTCGTGGAGACAGACGAGACCGTTTCCATTCCGGCAGATACCGTGATCGCGGCAGTGGGCGAAAAAGTGCCTACAGATTATTATGAAGCAAACGGGCTGAATGTGGATGAACGCGGACGTGTGAAGGTGAGCAAGACTCTGGAAAGCAGCGTGGAAGGAGTCTATGTAGTCGGCGACGGTCTGTTCGGACCTTCCCTGGTCGTGAAGGGAATGGGAGAGGCTATGACAGCCGCGGAAGCGATCGCAGGCGTACCGGTGACAGGAGATATGAGTACACCGGCAGATGCAACAGCCATTTATCAGAAGAAGGGGATCCTTGCGGAGCCGGGATGCGGCAAAGAGGCTGACCGCTGCCTTGGCTGTTCAACGGTTTGCGAAAACTGCGTGGACGTATGCCCGAACCGTGCCAATATCTCTGTCAAAGTACCGGGAATGGCGAAAGCACAGGTCATCCATGTGGACTATATGTGCAATGAATGCGGCAACTGTAAGGTATTCTGCCCGTATGCAAGCGCACCGTACCTTGATAAATTCACGTTATTTGCAGGTGAAAAGGATATGGCGGACAGCAAGAACGACGGATTTGCCGTACTGAACCGGGAGGAACTGACCTGCAAGGTACGCTTCCTGGGTACAGAGCACACCTGGAAGAAGGGGCAGGAAACGAAAGTACCGGAAGGACTGCAGAGACTTATTGAAGCAGTGTGCGCGGATTACAGTTATCTGCTTTAAAAGCCGGGAATACAATGAAGAAATGAGAAAGAACGGGGCCATACCCGGGAGCAGAAGGGATGCTCCCGTTACTGTTCACACGGCGTCGTGCACCCTGCTGCATGGCACCGTGAACAGTAACTACACGGTAGCTGCCAGTAAAAGGATGTTTACAGATCATGAGAAAGGCCGTATGATGGATGTAAAACACAAAGAGAGGCGGATAAAAAAATGAAGATCTTAATCAAGGGAGCCGGCGATCTGGCTACAGGAATCGCGTATGAATTTTGGCTTGCAGGCCATCAGATCTTAATGACGGACATCGAAGTCCCTCTGGCCGTGAGAAGGACGGTATCATTTTCCAGGGCGGTGTATGAGGGATCAGCCCGGGTGGAACAGGCAAAAGGAGTCCTGGTCCGGAATCTGGAAGAGGCCCTGGAGGTGATAAAGGCAGGCGATATTGCAGTGATCGTAGATGAACAGGCAGAGATTCGTGAGGAATACAGGCCGGACATTCTGATCGACAGCATCATGGCGAAGAAAAATCTGGGTACCCGAATCGGGGATGCGCCTGTGGTGATCGGGATCGGTCCCGGATTTACGGCTGGAACTGACTGCCATTACGTGATCGAGACCCAGAGGGGTCCGTCTCTCGGACAGGTGATCCGGGAGGGCAGCGCCATTCCCAATACGGGAATCCCTGGAGAAATCGCAGGATATACCGTGGAACGCCTGATCAGGGCATCGGCATCCGGAGTCATGGAACCGGCAGTCAGGATTGGAGATCTGGTAAAGAAAGGACAGATGGTTGCAGTGACCGGAGGTGTTCCGGTCTATGCACAGATATCAGGCATTGTCCGGGGAATGCTCCAGGAAGGCGTGCAGGTGGAAAAAGGGCTGAAGATCGGAGATATTGATGCGCGGGAGAATAAGGAATACTGTGTCACCATATCTGACAAAGCAAGAAAGATCGGAAAAGGCGCCTTGGAGGCGGCTTTTGGGAAAGAATGAGATCCTACATGAAAAAACCAGCTGTGCGGTTGAAAAATAAAAAAGAAGGTGAGATTTGAAAATGTATACATTCGTAGTGAATGGAAAAACGGTGAAAACGGATAAAAAGCAGTCTCTGCTCCGGTTTCTCCGGGATGAGCTGCACCTGACCTCCGTCAAAGACGGCTGCAGCCAGGGGGCCTGCGGCGCCTGTACCGTGATCATAGACGGGGCTGTGTGCAAAGCCTGTGTTCCCACAACGGACCGGCTCGAAGGCAGACAGATCCTGACTGTGGAGGGATTAAGCCAATGGGAATCCGAAGTCTTTACCTATGCATACGGTGAGGCGGGAGCAGTACAGTGCGGCTTCTGCATTCCGGGCATGGTGATGTGCACGAAGGCGCTTCTGGACGTAAATCCGGATCCCACCGAGGATGAGATCAAATATGCCCTGCGGAATAATTACTGCCGCTGTACCGGGTATGTGAAGATCATCGCCGCGGTGAAGCTTTCCGCAAAGATCCTCCGGGAAGGCGTGATCCCCGGAAAGAGCGCGGATGACTGGAAGGTAGGTTCCCGCGTACACCGTCTGGATGTGGAAGAAAAGGTGCTGGGCTACGGCAAGTACCCGGATGATTTTTATAAGGAAAATATGTGCTATGGCTCGGCTCTTCGGAGCAAATATCCAAGAGCCAGGGTGCTCTCGATCGATACATCCAAAGCGAAAGCACTGCCAGGTGTGATCGCGGTTCTGACAGCGGAGGACATTCCAGGAGAGAACAAGATCGGCCATCTCAAGCATGACCAGTATACCATGATCCCGGTGGGCGGACTGACCCATTACCTGGGAGACGCCGTTGCGCTGGTGGCCGCGGAGGACATGGAGACCGTAGAAAAAGCGAAAAAGCTTATCAAAGTAGAGTACGAGGTCCTTCCCATGGTACATAATATCGAGGAAGCCGCCGCTGCGGACGCGCCAAAAGTATTTGACGAGGAAGAGTCCAATGTACAGGCATACAAGCATGTGAGCCGCGGAAATGCGGAAGAAGCGATCCGGAATGCAAAGCATGTGATCACCCAGCACTTCGAGACTCCCTGGACGGAGCATGCGTTTTTAGAGCCGGAGTGCGCGGTGGCCTACATCGATGAGGACGGCGATGTGATGGTCATTTCCACGGACCAGGATGCTTACTGCAGTTACCGGGAATGCAGCCTGATGCTGGGGACAGACAAAGTAAAAGCGGAAAACGCACTGGTAGGCGGAGGATTCGGCGGTAAGGAGGACATGACGGTGCAGCATCATGCGGCATTGATCGCGTACCATACCAGGCGACCGGTAAAGGTCCGGCTGACCAGGGCGGAGTCTCTGCTGATCCATCCGAAGCGGCATCATTTTGTGATGGACTTTACCATGGGCTGTGACGAAAACGGAAAGATCCTGGGTGTCAAGGCAAAGGTGGCCTCGGATACAGGAGCATTCGCTTCCCTGGGAGGCCCGGTGCTGGAACGTGCCTGCACCCATGCGGCAGGACCCTATGCCTATGAGAACTTTGAAATTGAAGGAACCGCATACTATACAAACAATCCGCCGGCGGGAGCATTCCGCGGGTTCGGCGTGACCCAGACCTGCTTTGCCACGGAGACTCTGTTAAATATGATGGCGGACGAGATCGGGATCACCCCATGGGAGATCCGCTACCGCAATGCCATCCGTCCGGGAGGCGT
>OFFP01002184.1_pt1 | contig 11904 bp, 10 predicted proteins | sample 1521431 | NCBI WGS metagenome assembly OFFP01 (sample SAMEA3504104, study PRJEB24116) | mouse gut metagenome | biome: mouse gut; feature: mouse-associated habitat; material: faeces | place: Denmark | collected 2011 | reverse complement strand
CGGTGGAAAAGGAGGTTGGCGGCAGCCAGTATGTGGGACGGGCGGCAGTGCCCAGCGGCGCCAGTACCGGGCGTTTCGAGGCGGTGGAGCTGCGGGACGGTGAGACGAGATATTTCGGTCTTGGCACGACGAAGGCGGTGAACAATGTCAATACGAAGATCAGAGAGGCGCTGATGGGGACGAATGCCTTTGACCAGGGACTGATCGACCGGATCCTCATTGATCTGGACGGCACGGACAACAAAAGCAATCTGGGGGCTAATGCCATGCTGGGCGTATCCATGGCCTGCGCCAAGGTGTGTGCGGAGGCGATGGGAATTCCGCTGTACCGCTATCTGGGCGGCGCTTATACGAGACTGCTGCCGGTGCCGATGATGAATATTCTAAACGGCGGTAAACACGCAGACAATACGGTGGATTTCCAGGAGTTCATGATCATGCCGGTGCAGGCGGAGAGCTTCGGGGACGGTCTGCGGATCTGCGCGGAGATCTATCACAACTTAAAGAAGATCTGTAATGACAGGGGACTGTCCACCGGTGTGGGGGACGAGGGCGGTTTTGCACCGTCACTGCCTGACGCCTTCGCGGTGCTTGACCTGATCGTGGAGTCCATCAAGGCGGCAGGCTATACGCCGGGGCAGGATATCAAGATCGCGCTGGATGTGGCGGCTTCCGAGCTTTACAGTGAGGTGGACGGCGTGTATCATTTCCCGGGAGAGACGGAGCTTAAGCGGAAGAGAAATAAGGTGCGGGGCAGCCGTGTGACGGAATGCTATGAGGCGGGCGTTGAGTTTGCCGGGCAGGCGGAGCAGGAGGAGATCACCAGAAGCACGGAGGAGATGGTGGCTTACTATGAAGAGCTGGTGGAACGCTATCCGATCATCTCCATCGAGGACGGACTGGCGGAAGATGACTGGGACGGCTGGCAGATGATGACAAAGAAGCTGGGCGATAAGATCCAGCTGGTGGGCGACGATCTCTTTGTGACCAATACGAAACGTCTGGATGCGGGCATCAAGCTGCATGTGGCCAATGCAATCCTCGTCAAGGTGAACCAGATCGGTACGGTCAGCGAGGCCATGGACGCCATCGAGATGGCGCAGAAGAACGGCTATCGGGCGGTGATTTCCCACCGGTCCGGCGAGACGGAGGATACCTTTATCGCGGATCTGGCGGTGGCGGTCAATGCCGGACAGATCAAGACGGGTGCGCCCTGCAGAAGCGACAGGGTGGCGAAGTACAACCAGCTTTTGCGGATCGAGGAAGATCTGGGAAGCGTGGCGTGTTATAAAGATCCGTTTAATAAGATGTAAAAGGGCAGAAAGGACCGTGTCAGGTTATGGGACCGGGGATTGTCGGGATATCTGGATCAGGAAAAGGAACGGATGGTGGGACAGAAACCTGCTGCTGCATGGGTGTTGTGCGGCGGCAGGTTTTGTCATGTTGTTGCGGGTTTTGTTATGTTGCGGCAGGTTTTGTCCTGTTGCTGCGGGTTTTGTCCTGTTGCTGCGGGTTTTGTCATGCTGCTACAGGTTTTGTCATGCTGCTGCCGGAGTTGTTTTGCGTAATGGCGGAAAGAAAATAGAATCATTCTTGCGTTTTTCATGATAAAAAGTTAATATATTGTCTGTGGACGGAAGTTCTTTTTTATTTCTTTGATAAGCAGGTATGGTTGTCTTGCCGGCAGTGGCGGACAGAGAAAGGAATGGATGATTTTGCAGGTACTAAAGAGTAACAGGGCACAGTTTGAATATGATATCCACGCGCTGGTGAAGGCGTTCTATCCGGCGTGGGAGCTGAAGATCGTGACGCCGGAGTCGGTGGTGAAGGACAGAAGGGTGCGGCGGGCCGTTCCGGTGATGGAGCTGGAATTCGGTGAGACGGATGTGAAGTTTACGGTCTATAGCAGTTTACATAATGTTGGGGAAGCAGACGGCGGCACAGAGCAGCGTTGCGATGGAACGGACGGGGAAGATGACGATGCAGATAATCGCTTAGGGGCAGATGCAGCAGGCAGAGAGGGCAATGTATATCTCTGGCGGGATACCGATCAGGTGAAACCTGAGGAGTATAAGGACAGATTCAAGAAGTTCCTTTATACTGCCCTGCAGGAGGAGACAGGCCAGTCGCTGCCCTGGGGGAATCTGACGGGGATACGGCCCACGAAGATTGCCATGACCATGCTGGAGAACGGTGAGAGTGAACAGGCGGTGGCGGCCTATCTTAAGGAGAAGCATTTCGTCAGCGAAGAAAAAATAGGGCTGGGAATCGAGATCGCAAAGCGGGAGCGGGAGATCTTGAGTACGCTGCACTATGAGAATGGGTACAGCCTTTATGTCGGCATTCCTTTTTGCCCGACCACATGCCTGTACTGTTCCTTTACCTCCTTTCCGATCAGTGCATGGAAGGAGCGGGTAGCGGATTATCTGACGGCTCTGGAACAGGAGATGGATGCGGTGGCACAGATGTACCGGGACAGGATACTGGACACCGTCTATATCGGGGGCGGCACGCCCAGCTCGTTGTCGGCGGGGGAACTGGACAGACTGCTCACGAAATTGAAAGAGACGTTTGTGTTTGATACCGTACAGGAATTTACGGTGGAAGCGGGGCGTGCGGACAGCATTACGGAGGAAAAACTTAAAGTGCTGTTAAAACATGGTGTGACCAGAATCTCCGTCAATCCGCAGACGATGAAACAGGAGACCCTTAAACTGATCGGCAGGCAGCACACGGTGGAGCAGGTGGTGGATGCTTTCAGGCTGGCGCGGCAGGTGGGATTTGACAATATCAATATGGATATCATCCTGGGGCTGCCCGGAGAGACGAAGGAGGATGTGCAGGGTACCATAGAGGCGATTACAGCTCTGGAGCCGGACGCCCTGACCATTCATTCTCTGGCAGTGAAGAAGGCTTCCGGCCTGCAGAAGTGGATCGAGAAAAACGGCGCGACGGCTTACAACAATACGGAGGAGACGATGGAGATCGCGGCAGCCGGGGCGCGGGCCATGAATATGGTGCCGTACTATCTGTACCGCCAGAAGAATATGTCCGGGAATTTTGAGAATGTAGGTTATTCTGTGGAAGGGAAGTATGGGATCTATAATATTCTGATCATGGAGGAGAAACAGACCATAGTTGCCTGCGGAGCCGGAAGCATATCGAAAAGGGTATACCCTGACGGACGTATCGAGAGATGCGAAAATGTCAAGGATGTAGCGTCTTTCATAGAAAGAATTGACGAGATGATTGAGAGAAAACGGAAACTTCTTGAAGATTAAAAAGAGTTTCTGTTGTACATCAAAATGGGGTTAGTACATCAATTGTACATCAATTTTTTACCCGGTAGTACTGAATAATACTTGATGATGTAGAGGAACAACCTGATATAGCGCCTAAAGGACAATCTTATTCTAACGAATAGGGCTGTCCTTTTTTGTTATAGTCAATCATCAAGAATGGAGGAAGAAAGAAAGTAGTACAGCGTTAGGAGCAGAAAAAGAGAAAGCGATTATTTTTATCAGCGATGCACATGAAAAATTCTATTATCAAAAATTGAAAGAAGTCAGGTATCAGGATGTGTACCATAATGCACTTGTATATTGTCTTGGTATCAATAATGACACAAGAAAAAATATCAACAGCATTTATAACTTTAAAACAGGCTGTGTAAAGACGGAGTGTCTGCGTAAAGGCTGGCAGACCAGTGGATAACGGCTCCTCTAAGCGCTGGATAGGCGTAGACGGCGTTGTCAAGCGTCCGCTCACATAATGCCGCTTTCATGCTGGTATCCATTACGGCGGCGATGGCTGACAAGTCTGTGCAGAGGACATCGCTAAAAGAGAAACTGGAAGCGTTCAAAGTACGGGCGGCTGGCGCTGGCAAGCCGGAGATTGAAAAAGCGAAAGGGAAGGAGGAAACGCTATAACGATTCAATAATCAATAAAAATGCAGACACGTCTGGCTTGGCTTCTGGAAAGTTACGATTGATTTAGCGGCAATTTCAGGGTATAATGGTATTGAGGTCATATACCTTTGGGGAATGGCTTTTGTGTTTCCTATGAATATACAAAAGGAGGTTTATGGCTGTGGACACAGAAATAAAAAATGCTGTGAGTGCGGCGGACAAAGACGCACAATACGATGAAAAGGCAAAACGTCTGCTGGGAAATAAAATCATTCTGGCGCATATTCTGGTAAAGACCGTTGATGAGTTTAAGGGAATGAATCCGAAAGATGTGGTGTCCTACATTGAAGGAGAGCCTTTTATCAGCGTGGTTCCGGTAGAGCCGGGGCTGACCAATGCCGAACAGGAAAAAGACGGGCAGCGGATTGTCGGGCTGAATACGGAGAATGCGGAGATTAACGAGGGGCTTATCCGGTTTGACATTATTTTTTATGTGCGGATGAAAGACGGTATCTCACAGGTTATCGTGAATTTAGAGGCACAAAAAGATGAGCCAACAGGCTACCATATCCTGAACAGGGCAGTATTTTATGTGAGCCGCCTTGTTTCCTCACAGAAGGAACGGGATTTTGTCAAGACAAACTATAATGACATCAGGCGTGTATTTTCGATATGGGTATGTATGGGCATGGACGAAAACAGCATGGCTTATGTGCATCTGGCAAAAGACGATCTGCTCGGTTCTTATCCGTGGAAGGGCAGGCTTGACCTGTTGAATATTGTTTTGATGGTATAGCAAATGAACTTCCTGAGCATGATGAGAAATATGAGCTGCACCGTTTACTGAGTACGCTGCTTTCAATGGAACTGACCGTTGATGAAAAATTAGGGATTATGGAAACAGAGTACAGTATTCATGCAGACGAAAAAATAAGAGAGGACGTGAGCGCTATGTGTAATCTTTCGCAGGGAATTAAGGATAATACTTTAGTAGATGTCATCATAAATATGTATGAGAATAATTTTACGATTGATCAGATAGCATTGGCAACAAAGAAGAGCGTGGAAGAAGTCAAGGCTATCATTGAAAAGAGAATGCCTGTACTGGCATAACCACAGCAACTTCATAACACAAGCAGTAAAGCAGTGAATTTGTTTTTTTTACTGATATACTAAAACGGTACATGAAAGAATACTAACGAGAGGAGGGATTGTCCTGAAGTTTGATTTTATGAATTATGACAGCAGATTTTCCCGGGTTCTTAGCAGACTTACCGAGCTGGTCTTATTAAATTTTGTATTTATCCTGACCTGTCTTCCGATTCTTACCATTGGGGCTTCTGTCACCGCCCTCTATTCCATCACTCTGAAAATGGCCCGCAACGAAGAAGGTTATATCATTCAGGGGTATTTTAAGGACTTTGCAAAGAATTTCAAACAAGCGACCGCTTTCTGGCTGATTGAACTGCTGCTGTACTTTCAGCTCCGTGTATTATACATTGCCGCCGCTGTAAACGGAGGAGCTATGTTTCAGATATATACGGTGATCACCTGGGGGCTCGGTATTTTATACAGTCTGTATTTCTTATTCGTGTTCCCGTTGACTGCTACGTTCCAGAATACATTCCTTAACATTGCCAAGAATGCATTTGCAATGATCATCGCGCACCTTCCCTGGGTGCTCGCGGCATATCTGATCGCCGCAGTTCCCCTGGCAGTCAGCTTCGGAATCAACACTAGGATCCTTAAGTTTGCCATGCTGTTCTGGATTCTCATCGGATTTGCACTGGTTACGTTCTTTAGCTCTTTCTGCCTGAACCGAGTTTTTAAACGTTATATGGACACTGATTCATAAGCCATGAATCACAATACATTTCACATTGAAGGAGGATATTTCCTATGATCAAACAAACATTTCAAAACCCGCTGCTCTCCGGCTTCTATCCAGATCCGTCGATCTGCAGAGTCGGAGAGGATTATTACATGGTAACCTCGTCTTTCGTATATTATCCGGGTCTCCCTGTATTCCACAGCCGTGATCTGATCCACTGGGAGCAGATCGGCCACGGGATCGAACGTCCCGATCAGTTCGATTACAAGAACTGCGAGACGTCGCTTGGATTATGGGCGCCCACCATACGGTATCACGAGGGAACCTTCTATATCATCAATACCTTCGTATCTGAGGGAAGAGAAGCAAGAAGGGACAACTACATCATCACAGCCAAGGATCCGGCCGGTCCCTGGAGCGATCCGGTCTTCGTAGAACATGCAGACGGCATTGATTCCAGTCTCTTCTTTGATGACGACGGTTCCATGTGGTATGCCGGCAATTATATCTGCCCGGAAGCGCTCTATGAAGGGCACCACGGCATCTATCTGTGTGAACTGGATCCCGGGACGTTCCAGTTTAAGGGGGAACGCCGTATTATATGGGACGGCAGCAAGTCCCGGAGCAAATGGATCGAGGCGCCGCACATTTACAAAAAGGACGGATACTATTATCTGATGGTCGCAGAAGGAGGCACCTTCATAAACCACAGCGTAATGATGGCAAGGTGTACTGCCATTGACGGGACTTATGAGATCTGTCCAAGGAATCCTATCGTCAGTCACCGTCATCTCCCGCCGCTTTCCGATATCTCCGTAACAGGCCATGCGGATATCGTGGAGACACAGAACGGCGAATGGTGGATGGTACTGCTCGCCGTGCGTCCGTACCAGAACGATTCTTCCATATCCACCACGGAAAACTGCGGACATTTCCACTATAATCTCGGACGCGAAACCTTCATGGCTCCTGTGATCTGGGATGAAGACGGCTGGCTCAGGCTTGCCAATGAGACTGGACTGATCAATCGGGAAGAACGCCTTCCAAATCTTCCGGCAGCCTACGTGCCGCTTGCCGACCCGAATGACGATTTCGAATCGGATACCCTGGCAATGATCTGGAATACCATCCATCCGCCGGTAACGCCTTTTTACTCACTCACAGAGCGCAGAGGATTCCTACGGCTTACGCTGTGTCCAGACAGAATCTCAGAGATCACGACCCCTGCCTTCGTCGGCCGCAGGCAGCAGCATAAGCTCTGTCAGGCCAAAACTGCCATGGAATTTACACCTGCCAGCCATATGGAAGAAGCCGGATTAGTCCTCATCCAGGACGACCGTTTTAACTACATATTTACCAAGGCTATAAAGAACGGGCAGACCATACTCCGTGTCGCAAAGACAGAAGCCGGGACATATTCCATCCTCAGAGAACTGCCTGTGGAACCTGCAGAACGCATCTATCTCTCAGCCCAGTGCAACGAGACTACCTACAGTTTCTATTACGGATATTCGGAACGAGAAATGATCTGCGCCATGGACGGGCTTGATGCTGCACTCTTAAGCTCCACTGTAAACGGCGGATTTACCGGAGCCTATATGGGAATGTACGCGACCTCCAACGGAAATGCAAGTGAGAATCACGCGGACTTTGACTGGTTCCATTATTTCTATTAGAAAGGCAATAAAGAAAAGCCCTCGGGAATCAGATGTTTTACCACATCTTTTCTCCCGAGGGTGAAAAAAATTATACCCCAAAAGTACGGTATAACCAAGCTTTGCTGTCAACTAGCATATGAAGGATTCTTACTATGTATATGGTGTCTGCATCAATTACATAATATATTTTATAATTACGATAGTAATCTTTGCGGACACCTAGCCCTGCAAGTGTTTCATCTTCATCCAGTTCATTTCGTTCAGGAAAGTTGTTTTCCAAGTCCTGTTCTGCCAGTTCAGTAATTTCAATTTGGTATTGTTTCATTTTGCGTATTTCTTCTCCAATCTGTCACATACCAAATGGAAATCTTTCGTCTTTCCTTTTTTGACTTGTTCTAACCCTGCTATCACAAGACTTCGTACTTCTTTCCTCTGCTCATTCAATGCTATCTGATAATCGGCTTTCACTGCAACTGCCATAGACACCGCCCTTTCATTTACACACTCTATGATGAGTCAAATATTTTTCTTGTATCTTTTATCATTATAGTACCTTAATATTACACACTTTTCAAGAACGATTCTGTTAAAAAGAAAAATGGTAACAATCTTTTCCTTTTACATTATCCACACATTTATCTCTGAAGGACGGAAGGCCAGAAGAGATAACTACATCACCATCACCAAGGATCCGGCGGATTTACCGGAGCCTATATAGGAATGTACGCGACCTCCAACGGAAATACAAGCGAGAATCACGCGGACTTTGACTGGTTCCATTATTTCTATTAGATAATCTCTATCTAAAGCATTACAGAAATACTGCCCAGTAGTTCCCAGGCAGCATCCCGCTCTTTCTTCTGCTCCGCGGTAAGCCCGGCATAAGTAGAGAGCATGGGATGCTGCCTTGCTGCATCGTCCCTCACCGGCCCATAACTCCAATTATAGAACGTATAGAACCGGAGCCAACGCAGATGGTCTATTCTCCGGTACATATCCTCCACGGCTTTATCTGCTTTCGTCTCACAGTATCTTCGATATGCTTTCTCGGCCATATCGGCTGTTAATTCCGTAATCGTTTCATCCTCCAGAAGGATGCGGATCTTCATCAGCAGATGGTCCGCAGCCGTTATCTTGGATTCCCTGTGAAAATCATCCAGATCCTCCCAACTAAGCGTGGGATAAGAAACCGATCTTCGGAAGATGTCATTGATCATAACGGCCGCTTTGTTCAGTGTAGTCCGCATGATCTGGTCCGGGGTATATATCTCCTCATTCGTTCCGAAATAAGACACTCCCGGCGCCTTCCGGTTACTGTGAAGATTAATAGATCCGTTCAGCTTATAGTATCTATTGAGCCGCCAGAAGATACTCCACCCCTCCGGCTCGTCATCCGTACAGATGATAATACGGTCCGCCCGCTTAAGCAGCCCATGATGTGTCTCCCAGGGTTCTTCGTGAAAGATCAGTGAATCCGTTGTCTGCGACTCTTCACCCAGGGAAAATGTCTCATGCAGATGGTTATGCATCGCAAGGAATTCTCTCGCATCTCCAAATATATGGTAAGCTACGTGCTGATCCACAGAAATGATATTGGTCAGGATCGCCCGTTCCAGAATACATCGTCCATAATTGCCGAATCCGATGATCACGATCATATTCTCATGACTGCACAGCGGCCTGGAACGCCAGTACTGCCTGGCGCAGCAGTCATAGCTGTGGAAGAAATTAATATTTCCCGACAGATGGTCCTGCCCGTTCGTTGTTCTCGCATAGACCTCCACCGGCAGCTTATGCAGATCGACGGCACGGCTGTTCACGCCGATATCATTTTCCTTCATAAGAAATATCTTACACCTTGTACCAACGTTCTTCTTACATGCAACAATTCGGGCAGGAGAGGCGCTGATAAACAGGCATGGATAATCCGGGAATTCCATCTGCTCGTCCCTCTTCTCTCCGAAAATGATCACGGAATCCGGATCCTCCTTGCAGATATTTTCAGCCAGAGTATTCGCTTCCGCACCGTAATCCGCAAAATAATACCAGTTCTTCCTGCGCTGAAAACCGAGCATCAAAAGCGGCAGACCTTCGCTTGTGACAAAGGATACGACTGCACCGAACAACGTTACCAACAGACCGGCAGACATTAAGAGAAAGACTACTCCCACCGCATGGCCCAAAGGCGTTACCGGAGTCAGGTCACCGTAACCCACCGTAGTCAACGTAACCAGCGAATACCAGAAAGCATCCGAAAGTGTTCGGATCGTTGCACTGCTGCTGTGATATTCGAAGGAATACAATAGCATCACCAGCCCGATATAGAGAAGCAGTAAGCCAAGAGTCATGTACAGATAGATTCTTTTCCTTCTTTTCATGGAAATCGGTCTCCTTTTTGGCATTTTCAATCATACGATATCTTCTATTGTACTTCATTTTACCCCAAAATGGAACTTTGAGAAAATATTCAGAAAACATTTACTTTAGGATATTATTTTGCTAAAATATATATCGTTATCAGTTATGACATGAGAGAAAAGGAGGAAGAAGATGTTAGAAAAACTCTTCAAATTGAAAGACAACAACACAGACGTCCGAACAGAGGTACTCGCAGGTATCACGACCTTCATGACGATGGCGTATATCCTGGCTGTGAATCCAAGCATCCTTGCAGTAGCAGGTATGGACCAGGGTGCAGTGTTCACGGCGACGGCGCTGGCATCATTAATCGGTACGCTTCTGATGGCATTTCTGGCGAATTACCCCTTCGCACTTGCACCGGGCATGGGCCTGAATGCATACTTCGCATACACGGTGGTTCTCGGCATGGGATACGAGTGGCAGGTTGCGCTCACGGCTGTATTCGTGGAAGGTATCATATTCATCATCCTGTCCCTGACGAATGTACGTGAGGCGATCTTCAACGCGATCCCGCTGAATCTTAAGGCAGCGGTCAGCGTTGGTATCGGTCTGTTTATCGCATTTATCGGACTGCAGAATGCGAATATCGTAATCGGCGGCGCAACCCTGGTAGAATTGTTCTCCATAGACGGATACAATCTTGCAAACGGTGTTGAGGCAGGCTTCAACGATGTAGGGATTACCGTTCTGCTTGCGGTCATCGGCGTAGTCATCACTGGAATTCTGGTCATTAAGAATATCAAAGGCAATATCTTATGGGGAATTCTGATCACATGGATCCTTGGAATCATCTGCCAGTTTGCAGGCTTGTACGTTCCGAATCCAGAGCTTGGATTCTACGGCCTTCTGCCGGATTTCAGCAATGGTTTGTCGGTGCCCAGTATCATGCCGGTCCTTGGCAAGCTCCAGTTCGGCGGAATCTTTTCCCTGAACTTTATCGTGGTGATCTTCGCGTTCTTATTTGTTGATATGTTCGATACCATCGGCACGTTGATCGGTGTGGCGTCAAAGGCTGATATGCTGGATAAGGAAGGGAAGCTCCCAAGGATCAGGGGCGCTCTTCTGGCAGACGCGGTTGCTACAACTGCAGGCGCGGTGCTTGGGACAACGACGACGACTACCTTCGTAGAGAGCGCTTCCGGTGTAACGGAAGGCGGCAAGACAGGCCTTACGTCTGTAACAACGGCTATCCTCTTCGGACTTGCCCTGTTCCTCTCTCCGATCTTCCTTGCGATCCCGTCATTTGCGACGGCGCCGGCGTTGATCGTAGTAGGCTTCTATATGCTGACCAATGTGGTCAATATTGACTTCAGCGATATATCAGAGGCTCTTCCATGCTATATCTGTATCGCGGCAATGCCGTTCTTCTACAGCATATCCGAAGGTATATCTATGGGCGTGATCTCTTATGTCGCTCTGAATCTCCTCACCGGAAAAGTTAAGGAGAAAAAGATCAGCATATTAATGTATGTACTGGCGGTACTATTTATTTTAAAATATATATTCCTGTAGCAGAAAGGTGAAGTATAGGATGAGACCGACTAAAATAATTAAAAAAATAGAAAAAATTTTACAATGCAATTATACTGTTTTCAAAAAAGGTTCTGACCCTGAACTACTGTATGAAGCATACCGGGCTTCCTTCGAAACCGGCCAGAAAAATGGATTCTTCCCGGCAATCCTTATGCTTGACCTGTATACGGCCGGAAAGTTCGAATACATGGAGGAAAAAGGTTTCGACAAGGATTCCGTTATAGCCGGCTGCAGGGACAATGGCAAAGAGATTCTGGAAGAACGCTTCGATACTTTCTTTGAAGATTACGAATATGAAAGTATGGAAGACTTCATTGGAGATGAGACGGAAGGAGAGGTCGTTGATCGTTTTGTCGCCTATGTAGATATGCGCAGCAGCAAACTGGAAACGGACACAGTGCTTCTGGAGATCCCTGTCAGGAATCCGTGGGAACTCGTTGGCTTCCTGTCTGCAGGCGGATGGAATGATTGTCCCCGCACAGAAGATATGATCGCCATCTGCAAATATTGGTACGAGAAGTATAAGGCGGTTCCGGCCGTATTTACCCAGGAT
>OFFP01002179.1_pt1 | contig 11930 bp, 12 predicted proteins | sample 1521431 | NCBI WGS metagenome assembly OFFP01 (sample SAMEA3504104, study PRJEB24116) | mouse gut metagenome | biome: mouse gut; feature: mouse-associated habitat; material: faeces | place: Denmark | collected 2011 | reverse complement strand
CCCACCCCCCGGTCGGGCTGGTTACTAGCCCGGCCACGGCTGGCCGCCATCTCCTTGGTCGCTTCTGCACCCTCCAGAGCGGCCTGCTTCATGGTGGTCAGCGCCTGCACCACCCCTCTGCCCTGCTCCAGCTCCTGTTTAAACGCCTGTGCCGCCGGATAAAGCGCATCCACCATGGTTTTCTGGCCGGGCTGGGTATTGCCGCGCATGATGATGGCATCAGACCAGCAGGTAAACAGCCGAGACAAATCGTTTTCATCCAGCGCCGTCCGACCACCCAGCGCCTTGGACGCCACCAGATACATACTGCCATACAGGGCACCAGAGGTGCCGCCCATGCCGGTCATAATTTGCTTCGCCAGCTCTAAAAACAGGCCCCCAAACTCTGTTTGACCCTCAAAGTCGTCTATTTTTTTCATCAATTTCTGGAAGCCAATGTTTAGATTTAGCCAGTGGTCACCATCGCCGGTAGCTGCATCCAGGGAAGTAATATAGTCTCCTTGCCGTCCAATTTCTTCAGCTACACGCCTGACGTACTCCAGATACTCCCTAGGAGTCAGTTGCATCCTTGCACTTCCTTTCCAGCCATTATCTTTAACCCCGGGGTACAGCAGGGCATGCAAATGTTCTCTGCCAGTTCGTCATCCAGATCCATAAGAGAAACAGAGCATCCCGCCATCTCCAAAGCGGTCATATGGTTGCCCACCAATACGTTGGCTACCTGAATTCCTTTCTCCTCCAGCAACAGCTCCATTTCATGGCACAGCACATACAGTTCCATAAGGGGAGTTCCACCCAGACCATTGACCAGCATCGCCACCCGCTTGCCAGAAAAATCATAATCCTTATTCAGGTGGTCAAACAGGATGTGGGCGATCTCCTTGGCAGGCTTGGCCTCACATTTTTCAACCCCAGGCTCACCGTGGATACCCATGCCCACCTCCATCTCGCCTTCTTTCACCGTGAAGCCGGGCTTGTCCAGACCGGGCAAAATGCAAGCACTCATAGACAGTCCAACCGTACGTACCCGGTCGATGGCTTTTTGCGCGATACGTTTTACCTCGGCCAGGCTGGCCCCCTCCTCCGCGGCCGCACCGGCCACCTTCTGCACGAGGACGGTACCGGCAATTCCCCGGCGGCCCGCAGTTAGATCACTATCCGGAATCGCGGCGTCATCTTTCACAACCACGCTGTCCACCTTGATACCTTCCATCTCGGCAAACTCCTTGGCCATGGAAAAATTCATTAAATCCCCGGTGTAGTTTTTCAGGATAAACAGCACACCCTTGCCGGTGTTGGCCTGCCGGATGCCCTCCAGCATCTGATCTGGACTGGGAGAGGCAAAAACATTGCCTGCCACAGCCGCATCTAACATACCTGTGCCCACATATCCGGCGTGAGCAGGCTCATGCCCGCTCCCGCCGCCTGACACCAAGCCTACCTTTTCCCGCTTCTCCCGGCGGGCCACTACCCGCTTCTCCGGGAAGCAGCTCAGCTCCGGATGGGCAAAGGCTATCCCCTGGATCATTTCAGATACCATATCCTCTGGACGGTTCATAATCTTTTTCATGGTGTTGGCTCTCCTTTTATTTTGTGGCCCAATATCCTCATCGGCAGCGTATCCACCCTACTGCCACTGGCGCTTTTCTTCCAGATACGAAACTAGCCCTCCTGAGGACAGCACCTCTAACAGAAAACCGGAGAGCGGAACACCGTTATACGGTATGTTCCGGCCCAGCTCCCTTACCTCTCCGCTCATACAGTCTACACGGAGTTGGCTGCCCTCCAGAATCTGTCCCGCCTCGCAGACGGTAAGCGCCGGCAGACCAAGATTGATAGCGTTGCGAAAAAACAACCGACTGAATGAGGAGGCGACTACGCACGACACTCCACAGCCGCGGATTGCCAAAGGGGCGTGCTCCCTAGAGCTTCCACATCCAAAGTTCTCACCGGCCACTAAAATGTCTCCAGGCCGGATCTGCTTCGCCAGTTCAGGTAGTGCATCCTGCATAAAGTGATGACCGAGCTCTTTTTCCGTGGTCAAATTTAAAAAGCGGGCTGGTAAAATAGCGTCCGTGTCCACATTGTCCCCCAGTCGCCATACCCTACCGGAAAAGCAAAAGTTGTTCATAGAAATACCTCCTCCGGGGTGGCGATTCGCCCGGTGATTGCTGCTGCCACAGCAGCGGGCACACCAGTCAGATAAACACGGCTGTCCATATGGCCCATTCGACCTCTAAAATTTCGGTTGGTTGTGGACACACAGACCTCTCCCGAGGCAAGCAGCCCAGAGTGTCCCCCAATACAAGCGCCACAGGAGGGGGTGTTCACCACTGCTCCAGCTTCTATAAAGATGCGCAACAGCCCCTCGTCCATAGCTCGAAGATAGACCTCCTGGCTGCCGGGCACCACGATCATCCGCACCCGCTGATGAACTTGTCTTCCCTTGAGCAGCTCAGCCGCCAGTCTCAGGTCATCCAGACGCCCGTTGGTGCATCCACCCACAAATACCTGATCCACATCGATCATCCCCTGCGCCACCTCTTTCAGTGGACGGGTGTTATCCGGACTGTGAGGACAGGCGATTTGGGGCACAAGCTGGGGCAGTTCTATTATGACCTCCCGGCAGTACACCGCGTCTGGATCAGATTGTAGGAAGCTGGAGGGCCTCAGCGCCCGCCTCTCCAGGTACAACTTGGTGATCGCATCAGGCGGAATGATCGCACTCTTCGCCCCTGCCTCGATGGCCATGTTACACAGGGTAAACCGCGCGTCCATAGGTAAGTGACTAAGACCATCTCCGCAGAACTCCAAAACTTTATAGTTGGCTCCTCCCGCTCCCAGCTGTCCGATCAAGGCCAAAATAATGTCTTTGCCGGTCACCCAACGAGCCGGAATGCCGTTCAGAGCCACTCGAATGGACTCTGGAACCGTAAGCCACACCTCTCCGGTCATCAAGGTGTAGAAAAAATCTGTGCTGCCCACGCCAATGGCGAATGCCCCCAAGGCACCGTGGGTACAGGTGTGGGAATCCGCCCCTACCACCAGCTCTCCGGCGCTGACCAGGCCTTTCTCGTGCATCAGCACATGCTCTATCCCCATGCGGCCTACTTCATAGTAGTGCTTCAGCCCCTGTTCCCGGGCAAAAGAGCGCACCACCTTGCATTGCTCCGCGGCTTGGATATCCTTGTTTGGTGTAAAGTGATCTGGGATTACCGCCACTCGAGTCGGGTCAAATACCCCATTTTTCAGCAGAGCTTCCCGTCCCTTGATTGCCAAAGCAGTTCCCAGTTCGTTTCCAAACAGCATATCGACTTTCGGCTGGATATACTCGCCCTGGCAAATCTGCGTTCGACTACAATGAGCCGCTAGAATCTTTTGGGTTATTGTCATCCCCATTTTTCTGCCTCACTCTACTCCCGATAAGTGGCCAGCAATGTTTTGAATTGCTGCCAAATAAAATTGGTATCAAAGCAGATATTTTGCAGCAGAACCCCCTGTTCTGCATAAGCCTTAGCCTGCTGTGGCGTAGATGCAGTACCCAGAGGCAGCAGCCCCCGCTCCAGTGCTTTATGTACGACCATGTCCTGAGCCGCCAGCACAGAGGGGTGCTTACTCTGTCCTGCCACCCCCATAGATTGGGACAGATCCTGGGCGCCCACGGTGACAATATCAATCCTCTCTACATCCAGGATTGCATCAATATTTTCCACGCCCTCTGCCGTTTCGATCTGTACTGCCAAGCACACCTCGTCATTAGCTTTGGCCAGCTGCTTAGATAGGGTAATATCGCCGTATCGAACTACTCGGCTGATATTACTGATGCCTCGCTGGCCCAGCGGCGCATACTTACACCGCATCACTGCATCCCGAACCTGTTCGGGTGTGCTGACGCTGGGGATCAGAATGCCAGAGGCGCCAAAGTCCAGCAACCGGGAAATATCATCCAGGGAGGAAATACGCACCAAAGTCGGCAGTCCCTCCCCATCCGCGATCCGAATGATGCTTTTTAGATGTTCGCAGCCAGCCATGGTGTGTTCACAGTCCACTCGCAGGAAATCGAATCCGGCACAGGCGGCAATCTCCGCTACAGTGGCTCCGGTATCCCCAATATAAGCCCCATAGGCCGGCTTATCTCTATGGGCCAATTCTTTAAAGCTCTTCATTTTACGATCTCCTAATCCAACTTAGCACTTTAGAGCAGTTTTTCAGTCCAAAGCTTCCGGATTCACCAAGCCCTTGGGGCGGACGCCGTTGGCAATGTCCACAATGTTCTGGAACGCCATGTCGATCACATTTTTCCGGCCCTCAAAGGTCATTCCTGCTGTGTGAGAGGACAAGATCACATTGTCCAGCCCCCAAAGTGGGCTATCCTTGGGTAGAGGTTCCACTTCGAACACGTCCAGTGCGGCACCGGCCAGCTGCTTGTTCTTCAACGCCGCATAGAGTGCCTGCTCGTCCACGAGCTCTCCCCGGGCACAGTTAATAAAAAACGCAGTGGGCTTCATTTTGGCAAACTGATCGAAAGACAGCAAGTGCCGGTTGCTCTGCGTATACGGAGCATGGAGGAACAGGTAATCGCTCTCCTCCAGCACCTGATCCAAATCCGCCTTGGTAATGTTATTTTGGGCTGCATACGCTTCGTCTAGATAGGGGTCGAACGCAAATACCCGCATGTCAAAGCCAGACAGGTACTTGGCCACCCGCTTTCCAATATTGCCCAGGCCAATGATGCCCAGGGTCTTTCCAATTATAGAGGAGCCAAAATAGGTATTCCACTTACCTTTACGGGTCATCTGGTCGATATAGGCCACCTTCCGGGTGAGGGTCATCATCATAGCCACCGCATATTCGGCCACGGCATCTGCGTTAGCCCCAGGCGTGATGGTCAGGGCGATGCCGCGCCGGCTCAAAGCTTCCACATCTACCCGATCATAGCCCACACCCATGCGGGACACAATTTTCAGGCTGTCTGCATGGCTCAGTACATCTTCATCAATAAACTCACCGGAAGCCACATGCGCATACACGCCTTTCAGTGCCGGAATCAACTCCTCTCGGCGCAGGCTTTGATAGCGCGGGTCTACCACCACCTCAAAGCCCTGCCCTTCTAGCCAAGAGATACAGCTGTCAAATCCTGCGATCATTTCTGGAGGGAAAGACAGGGTAATCAATACTTTCTTTTTCATATAAAAGCCTTCTTCCGTATCAAATAAAGCGGGATCATATCGATCCACTCACTGCGGCCGGCACAAAAAGCACACCGCAAAGCCATGGTGATCTGAGAGGACATTACGAAAGCCCTCCTCGTCAGCCGACCTTTTCCTTGTTGGCCGCCTGATAAATGGCCAGTACATCGTCATACTCTAAAGGATAGATGCCAACAATTGTCTTTGTCCGGTTACGGGTACACTTAATCGTCATATCCTCCAGCTCCTCCTGGCTCAATACACCGGTCAGCTCTTCTAAGCAGATCGGCATACCGATGGAGCGGAAGAAACGCTCCATGCTCTCAATGGCCCGTTGGGCATCCTCGACGGGATCGCCGCAGGACGGATGCCCAAACAGTCGTGCACTCAGTTCAGCAAAGCGAGTAGGACGTACTTTCTGGCACACATAGCGGGCCCAACTGCCCCACATTGCGGTTAAGGAGGCTCCATGCGCCACGTCGAATTTGCCGGACAGTTCATGGCCCAGCTGGTGGATCGGGAAGCAAGCCACGCTCCCCAAATTGGTCAGCGAGTTGTGTGAAACCGTCCCCGCCCACATGATCTCCGACCGGGCCTGGTAATCATCAGGTTTTTCCAACGCCACTGGCGTATATTTCACAATGGTTTTCAGCACAGCGATCGCTATATAGTCACTCATCTCATTGCCTGTGGTCGTGGTAAAAAACCGTTCGATGGAGTGCATCATGATATCGGCGCAGCCGCTGGACGTTTGATAAGCAGGCAGGGTGTAGGTAAGCTCCGGGTTTAGAATAGAAAATTTAGGCCGGATGTAGGGATTGCCGTACCCGGTTTTGATCATGCTGCAGGGGTCGTCGTCATTGGTCGTTGTCATGTTGTGGGACATCTCACTTCCGGAGGCAGCTATGGTCAAAATGACCCCCACAGGTAGACATTTCTTCGTCACCGCTCTAGGTAGGATCAGATCCTTCCAAAGGTCCTTGTCTGGATTCATAGTGCCCAGTGCAATGGCCTTTGCAGAGTCGATCACGCTTCCGCCACCTACGGCCAATACAAAGTCGATTTCTTCTTTCCGGCACAGAACGATCCCTTCCCGGATCAAGGACAGGCGGGGATTCGGTTGAACGCCGCCCAGTTCCACCACATGCAGCCCACTCTCCCGCATCGAGCTTGCAACCCGATCCACTAGGCCGCTGCGTTTTGCGCTGTTTGAACCATAGTGCAGCAAAACCCGCCTTCCGCCAAGGGCGGCGATCTCCTTGCAAACTTCCAACTCTGTTTTCTCTCCAAAAACTATTTTTGTTGGAATGTGAAAGGTAAAATTTTTCATGGTCAATTCTCCGTTTCCGGCTTCTGAGACAACCGCCTCAAAATATATCCGTCCAGTCCGCCTTCTTTATAAATATCCGCCATAAACTGAGGGATCGGGTTAAACCGATAAGTTTCATCCTTGGTCTGGTTGTAAATAATCCCTTTCTCCATATCCACTGAAATGACATCGCCCTCTGCGATCAGCTTAGAAGCATTGGGCAGCTCCAGCATAGGAAAGCCCATATTGACCGAGTTGCGCAGGAAAATTCTTGCAAAGGACTCCGCCACAATACAGGATATACCGCGGTTCTTAATGACCAGCGGCGCCCTTTGGCGAGAGCTACCGCACCCGAAGTTCTTTCCTGCTACAATAATATCTCCATCTCGTCGCTCCTGGCCGAACTCTGGGCGCAGATCGGCAAAACAATGCCGGCTCATCTCCATATAATCTTTCAGCATTGAATAACGGGAGGGGGTTATGTGGTCCGTATCCACATTGTCGCCAAACAGCCACACCCGTCCACACATTTGGTTTTCCATATAATAATCAACTCCAATTTGCCTTGTTTTGCTTTTGATCAAAGGCTGGCAGGTGACGTAATGTATCCAGTAACCGCAGACGCGGCTGCCACCGCAGGCCCGACCAAATAGACGAAGCTGTCTTTCGAGCCCATCCGACCTTGGAAATTACGATTTGTTGTGGAAGCACACACCTCACCAGAGGCCAGCACACCCATGTGGCCACCCACACAAGGACCGCAGCTGGGGGTCCCTACTGCCACACCGGCCTCAATCAGCGTTTCAATATAACCAGCCTTCAACGCTGCCAAATACACGTCCTGGCTGCCAGGGATCACGATCATCCGGGTCCTGTCATGGACCTTACGCCCCCTCAAAATCTCTGCTGCGATCCGAATATCCTCCAGCCGTCCGTTGGTGCAAGAGCCGATGAACACCTGATCCAGGTGGACCTTTTCTTTTTCCACCTCGCTCACGGGTTTTACATTTTCCGGCAGATGTGGCACGGCTACCAGAGGCTCCATTCCGGTCACGTCGAACTCAATTTCCTGGGCGTACACCGCGTCAGGGTCCGGCTTGTAAATGGTATACAGACGGACACACCGCTCCATGTACTGGATCGTTTTCTCGTCCGGCACCATCATTCCGCACTTTGCGCCGGCCTCAATCGACATGTTAGCAAGGGTAAACCGGCTGTCCATGGACAGTTGCGAAATCGCCTCACCATCAAACTCAATCGCTTTATAGGTAGCTCCGTCAATACCGATTTTGCTAATCAGCATCAAGATCAGATCTTTTCCGCCCACATAGGGGGGCAGTTCTCCCTTGTAGGTGACCTTAATGGTCTCTGGAACCCGCATCCAGATGTCGCCAAAAACCATGGCGTTCAGCATATCGGTGCTGCCCATGCCAGTGGCAAAGGAACCAAGCGCCCCATAAGTACATACGTGGGAGTCTGAACCGATGACCACATCACCAGCACCTACCAGCCCTTTTTCCGGAATCATAACATGAGATATCCCCAGCCGTCCCACCTCGTAGTAGTGGGTCAGGTCATACTCCTGGGAGAAGTCCCGGCAGAGCTTGACAACCTCCGCGGAGTCAATGGTCTTATTGGGCACCGAGTGGTCAGTGACGATCAACACCCGGTCCTTGTCATAGATGCGGTCACAGCCCAACCTCCGAAACTCCTCGATAGCCAGACGAGATGGTCCCTCATTGCCTACCACGAAATCGACCTTAACATTGAGGTACTCCCCTGGCTTGACCTCGCTACGGCCGCTGTGCGCCGCCAAAATTTTTTCAGCCATTGTACTGGGCATAACTTAAAACTCCTTTTACAGACTTGTTTCTCAGGCAAGCTTCTTGGCCATATGCTTTTTGATCATCGGATAGAACATAGAGGCCAGCAGGATCGCCCAGATCACCCAGGAGATCACGCTTTCAAAGAATATTCCAAAGTTGCCACCGGATAGATTCATCGAGATTGCAAAGTTGGATTCTGCCATCTTCCCCATAATGATCCCAAGGGTCATGGGCGAATACTGATATCCATTACATTTCATGATGTAACCCAAAACGCCAAAAATCAGGAACAGATAACTGTCAAACATCAAGCCACGCGTGGCAAATGTGCCGATCATACAAATCGCCATGACACCGGGTACCATATATGCCATATTGACCGATGCCAGCTTTGCGGCAAGGGCGGTATAGCCAACACCGAACAAAAACATTAAAACCGTGGCAAACAAAACCGCCAGAAATACTGCATATATTTGATTGGCATGGGTCTGCATGACACGTGGACCGGGATTGACGCCCTGTAGACTGAGGGCGGCCAGCAAAACGGCCGTCGTCGCGCTCCCGGGAATCCCCAGGGAGAACGCGGGAACCAGGGCACCGGCAGCCACCGCGTTGTTGGCAGCCTCAGGAGCCACGATGCCTTCCGATGCGCCGTTGCCAAAATCTTCAGAATGCTTGGACCATGTTTGCGCCTGGGAGTAAGCCAGCAATGCGGCAGCGTTGACACCAGCGCTGGGCAAAATCCCGATACCCAAACCAATCAAAGAAGATCGGATCAGGTTGACTGGCTGTCTCATCGCATCCCGGCATCCCTTCAGAATACTCGCAACACCAACCTCTGCCTCACCGCCGTCGCCCACGTTGCTGATCATTCGCTTTCCAACTAAGGAAATCATGGAGGAGAATGCAAAGAAACCGCACAAAGTGGCAATGGAGGGTACACCGTCATACAACTCAAAGAAGCCAAATGTCAGGCGCTCTCTGCCGTAAGTAGGTTCTGCGGCCATGGCTGCCACCAGTAGTCCGATGGAACCTACTAGACCGCCTTTAACAGGCTCTTTTTCAGAAATGGTAATGATGATACCGATACCCACTAGGGCCAACAGGAACAGCTCCGCAGTACCGAATTTCAAGGCAAACGCAGAAACCGGCTTCATAATCAATAGCACAATGATCGAGGCCACAATACCACCAAAGGTTGATGCACCCAGCGACAACCCCAGAGCATATCCCGCTTTGCCCTTTTGGCACAGAGGAAATCCATCCAGTGTGGTGGCAATCGCACCGGATGCGCCGGGCGTATTGATCAAGATGGCGGAGATAGAACCGCCGTACTGGCAGGCCATATAGACTGAAGAAATAAAAATCAGAGCACCCTCAACAGGGAAAACCAGGGTGACAGGCAATAACATCGCCGTTGTATTGTTGGCGCTCAGCCCCGGGATACTGCCCGCTACCAGGCCAAGGGCCACACCGCACACCAGAAGCAATAAATTCTGAGGCGCCAGAAGCGTGCCCAAACCGTTTGAAATCAGCTGCATCGTTTCAGCCATGCGTGGATTACCTCCTTAGTTCATATTTTCGCACAACATATCCATCAAACCACGGAGTTCAATGTTTCATCATTATTTTACGGTTAAGGTTTTGCATGCTTGCTTCGCATAACGGCCTCTCCCCGATCAGAAGAAAAGATCAGTCGGAGTACGGACATGAAGCCAAACCCGGAAAATAGCATAAATCAAGCCGGTTAGCACCGTGGCATAGATTAGCACGATCAGACGATTTTTTGCGCCCAGGTAATAACTAAGCCCCATTAGATATAGAAAGGTGGTAACAAAAAAGCCAATGACAGGAACCAACACTCCATACATAACGGTGGCTATAATGACCACGATTCTCTCTTTGGTCAGGCCAAAGGTGAGGTCATACTTCTCTTTATCGTCCCCCTCCTCGTGGTACACCTTTCGAAACTGCAACACGCTCATTACCAGATTCCAGATGATAAACACAACCGCAATCACGGTAATGACCAGCGAGTAACGAATGGCCTCAAAGGGCAGGTCGTGGGCAGAATACCAATAGACTACCACGAAAATCGCAGCGATTAGAGTAAATAAATACTCCTTAATAAAAAAACGCAAATATTTTGAAAACATATTTACCTCACAACTAGATGGAAAAGATCTCATTCCAACCCCTTTTTCTTAAAAAGGGTGCAAAGGCAACCTTTTCCACACAATTCCAGGGGGGCTTTCCAGCTGCCGGATGTACTTGCTTTCTCGCCGGCGGGAGAACGATATTTATTAGCCCTCGGCCATGTCCAAGGTGGACGCCAAGAATTCGTACATCATATCGATCTCGGCCACAGTCTCTTCTGGAGACAGCACCTCAATGTAGCCATCCTGCCCCATCTCTTTCATGGCCTCCAGGAACTCTGGGTTGCTCCAAGCCGTCTCAAACGCATTGAGCAACTTCTCAAAACGCTCAGGATACTGCTCCTTAACGCCGTCAGGCATAAACACCATGTAGCTAGCAGGTGCGGGAGGCACGTCCAGCCCAAGCGCATCGTTCAGCGTGGGGATACCCTCCAGGGCTTCCAGGTTGTTTTCTGTGTGGCAGACCGCCAGTATGCGGCAATCATCCCACATAGAAGAAGCGCCAAAGTAGTTGCATTGGGTTGCGGCAACCTCGCCGTTGATCACGGCCAGGCGGGACTTGCTGCCGCCATCATAGGTAACCAAGTTAAGGTCTATGCCTGCCTGCTCCTCCAAAACTCGCAGGGCCAGGTAGTTGATGTCGTTAATACCGGAGACACTGACACGCACTTTGCCAGGATTGGCTTTGGCATCCTCGATCAAATCGTTAATTGTCTGATAGGGAGAGTCATTCCGCACCATAATCACGGCGGGATCATTGGAAAAGCGGGACAAATAATCAAAATCATCCAGGGTAAAATCAGCACCAGAACGCAGGAAGCTGTTGATCAAAGAGCTGGCGGAACGGGTCATGATGGTATAGCCATCCGGTTCAGCCTCTTTCACCACGTTGGTACCGATGATGCCACCGGCACCTTCGATGCATTCGATCATAATGGGCTGGCCCAACGCTTCCTCCGCCATCGCCACCGTCAGATCTGACGCGGCCCGCGCCACATTTTCCGCGTCGGGGTCAATCTTCTCCATGGGGCTGAACAGGTTGACAACCCGCTCCTCCCTTTTATCCTGGGGGATTAAGTTTTTAGGGTCCTCATGGCCGCCGCAGGAGGCCAAAAACAGAACTGTCAGCGCCGCCAGACCGACGGAAATCCAACTTTTCCTCTTCACAGCTCTTTTAGACATTCCTTTCGTCCGCTGAATTGCTTGATAACCTTTTTCAAAATGTCCATGTTCAACGGCTTAGCCACATGGGCGTCCATCCCGGCGTCCAGAGCGGCCTTTTCATCTTCTGCGAAGGCGTTGGCCGTCATGGCGATAATGGGGATACGCCTTGCGTCCTCCCGCTCCAGCCCCCGGATTGTCCGGGACGCCTCGTGCCCGTTCATCACCGGCATTTGGACGTCCATTAAAATGGCGTCAAACTCGCCGGGCTTCGAGCGCTGGAAGCGCT
>OFFP01002178.1_pt1 | contig 11942 bp, 7 predicted proteins | sample 1521431 | NCBI WGS metagenome assembly OFFP01 (sample SAMEA3504104, study PRJEB24116) | mouse gut metagenome | biome: mouse gut; feature: mouse-associated habitat; material: faeces | place: Denmark | collected 2011 | reverse complement strand
CGTGGATCATATCTTATGTATCAGGTAAGGGAGTTCCGATTATGCTTTTTTCCAGTGTAGAATTTTTGTTCCGGTTTCTGCCGGTCTTTATGATATTGTATCTGATCAGTCCTGCCAAATATCGTAACATTGTATTATTGGCAGGGAGTCTCGTGTTTTATGGAGTGGGAGAACCGTATTTTGTTCTGCTGCTTATTTTTTCTATTGTGGTCAATTATGGTTTGAGCAGGTATATGGTATGGGAACCAGTGGCTCCCATACGGAACCGCACACAAAGGAGAGAGAAGCGGCGTAAGGCAGCGCTGGTGGTTTCGCTGATTTTTGACTTTAGCATGTTGTTTCTCTTTAAGTACTGGGACTTTGTGGCAGGCAGCCTGAATCATCTGACAGGAAGTGAGCTGGTGCCGCTGTTGTCGCTGTCTCTTCCTCTTGGTATAAGTTTTTATACCTTTCAAATGGTATCCTATCAGGTGGACTGCTATCGGGGAACGATAGAAAAATCAGTGGGGATTGTATCATTTGCCGCCTACGTGTGTATGTTTCCGCAGCTGATCGCGGGGCCGATTGTACGGTATGATGAGGTGGGGGAGCGGATGAAAAGCAGGCGTATGCGCATCCGCAATCTGGAAAACGGTCTCAAGCTTTTTACGCTGGGGCTTGGATTTAAGGTTCTGCTGGCCAATCAGATCGGCACACTCTGGAATACGATCATGTCTGCAGGAGCCGGAGCACTGCATCCGGCTGTGGCGTGGCTGGGAGCAGCGGCCTATTCTTTCCAGATTTATTTTGACTTCTGGGGATATTCTGTAATGGCGATGGGGCTTGGTAAGATGCTCGGTTTCAGGATCCCGCAGAACTTTGACAATCCCTATGCGTCCAGATCCATTTCGGAATTTTGGCGCAGATGGCATATTACGCTGGGCAGATGGTTTCGCGAGTATGTGTATTTTCCCTTGGGCGGCAGTCGTAAGGGCTGGTTTAGAACGGGGTGTAATCTTTTTATCGTATGGACGCTGACCGGGTTATGGCATGGGGCCGACTGGAATTTTGTATTGTGGGGGCTGTTATTTTTTGTGATCCTCACGATCGAGAAGAGCAGTTACGGAAGGCGGCTGGAGCAGACAAGAGTGCTCGGCCGGCTTTATACGCTGGCGATTATTCCAATAACATGGGTTGTGTTTGCTGTTACCGATATCGGGCAGCTGGCGGCCTATCTGGGCAATATGTTCGGTATACAGCAGACGGGTGTTATGGTTGGCATTCCACAGTTACTGCGTTACCTGCAGGAATATGGTTTTTTGCTGGCGGCCTGTATTTTGTTCGCCACTCCTTTTCCCATCAGATGGTATGACAGGTGGAAGGATCGTTGGTTTGCAGTGGCGCTGTTGGCAGTGGTGTTTTGGTTTTCCGTACACGAGATTCAGGTTGGAAGCAATAATCCTTTTCTGTATTTCAGATTTTGACGACAGTGGGCAGTAATGTTGTTATAGTAAACGACATTGGAAATTTTGTTTACTATGACTATAAATGTAAAGCCGGGGATGTACTGTTATGAAAATGGTATGCATATTTGATGTGGTAGATTTCATATCGATACTATAAAACAGGAATGATGATTCGATTAAGGAATGACAACGAATGAAAAAGAAGAAGCAGCAGAAAAAGCAACAACAGAATAAACAGCAGAAAAAACAGGCGGTACAACAACAGAGCCGTCAGCCGCAACAAAAGAAGCCGCAGCAGAACAGGCAGGTACAGCAAAAACAGCAGACAGGACCGAAGGAGCATGTAGTACAAAGGCAGGAGGCAGAACAAGTAAAGCAGCCTGTGCAACAGCAAAAGAAGCAGGAGAAGCACCAGAAACAGCAGCCTGCACAACAGCAAAAGCACCAGAAACTGCAGCCTGCACAGCAGCAAAAACAACAGGGAAAGCAACTGCAAAAACAGCAGAGACAGAAACGGGATTGGAAGGAATATTTATATAACTGCCCATATTTAATTCTGATCACGCTGACTTCGCTGGCAGTCATGTTTGTTTCTAATGAGATTGGGATCAGCTCTGTGGTGAGAGATGCGCAGATGTTTGTCTCCAGATCGTATGCAAAAATGCCGGGAGAGCAGAGAATGGTGGAAACGGGGTCGCATCGAGTCCAGCAGGAGGAGAGTGCAGGCGGAAGGCAGACAGTTCCGATTTCCGGGAACAGTGATGGAACGGAAGCGGAGGGTTTGTATGAAGATTCTGCTGAAAAAACGGAAAATGCAGGAAAGCGCAGGGATCAAAAAGACGATTTACAAATTGATGACAGACTGCAGGAGGAACATGATGACCCGGGAAACGGCATAGAACCGGCGGAAACACCGAAAGGGATAACGAACTTTGAATCTTACGAGCCTGTACAGATAGAATCACGTTACTATAAGGATGCAGGAAAAGTTGCATTGACAACAGAGTATTCCTACACGAAAGAGAACATAAGTTATTTTGATGATGCAGCCTTTTTAGGAGATTCCAGGACATTGGGGATATCGGATTATGCGGGGCTGGAGACAGCGGATTTCTATTGTGACAGTGGTATGATGATCTTTAAGATTCTGGAAGAAGAGGTTACATACCAGAAGACCGGCAGTAAGGTCAGGATGACGGAGGTGCTGCAGAACAGGCAGTATGGTAAGATCTATCTCATGCTGGGAATGAATGAGCTGGGATACGGCAATACGGAAATGTATCTGGAGCAGTATCGGCAGGTGCTGGAACAGATCAGGGAATGGCAGCCAGAGGCGATTATCTATATTATGGCGAATCTCCATGTCAGCAGGGAAAAGAATAATATGGAGACGGAGTTCAATAATATGAATATCAACTCCAAGAATGCCGCTTCGGCGGAGCTGGCAAACGGAACGGATGTTTTTTATCTGGATGTCAATCCGGTGTTTACGGATGAAGAGGGATATCTGAAATCAGAACTGACTTTTGACGGGGTCCATCTCTACGCGAAGCATTATGATGCGTGGCGGGAGTTTTTGCTGGAACATGCGGTGGAACCGGCAAAGAATAAGGAGCATACATGATAGAGCGTGAAATTCGGTTGAATAAATATCTGGCAGACTGCGGCATATGTTCCAGACGGGATGCGGATAAGCTGATCGAACAGGGAGTGGTGTCGGTTGACGGCAAAACTGCGCTGATGGGCATGAAGGTGACCGGGCAGGAGGAAGTCGTGGTTCGTGGGAAGAAAATAGCAGGCCGGGACAGGAAGATCGTCCTGGCATACTATAAACCCAGAGGAGTGGTCTGTACAGAACGGGATGTGCATGCTGAGAAAATAGTAACAGATGAAATTAAATATCCCGTGCGGGTCACATATGCGGGAAGACTGGATAAGGATTCGGAAGGACTGCTGTTGATGACGAACGATGGCATGTTGATCGATGCCATGATGCGCGGAGCCAATGGCCATGAGAAAGAATATATTGTCAAGGTATCCGGTGAGTGGACAGAGGAAGCGCTGGAGCATCTTCGGCAGGGGGTCTGGCTGGAAGAGATGCAAGTCAGAACCAGACCCTGTGAGATTGAACAGATTGGCCCGAGGACGGTCCGCATGGTGTTGACGCAGGGAATTAACAGGCAGATAAGACGTATGTGCAAAACACAGGGGTATGAGGTCGTGTCATTGAAAAGAACGCGCGTTATTAATGTTGGGCTTGACGGGCTGCGGGCCGGAGAATACAGGGAACTGTCACGGGATGAGCTGCAGGGCCTGTATGAGCATTGCAGTATGACGATATAGGACAACAGGCGGTAATAATAAAAAACGGCAGGGATTTATAATGAAGGAAACAGATATTGATCGCATGAAAGAACTGACAGCTGTGTTGAATCACGCAGCGAAAGTATATTACGCACAGGACACAGAGGTCATGAGTAATTTTGAGTATGACCGTCTGTATGATGAATTATCGGAGCTGGAAAAAAGAACATGCGTTACGCTTGCAGACAGCCCTACAGTAAATGTGGGATTTGAAGCGGTGGAGGAACTGCCCAAGGAGCGGCATGAACGTCCGATGCTCTCGCTTGCCAAGACAAAGAGCAGGGAGGAGCTGCACGACTGGCTGAATGGGAAGGAGGCAGTGCTTTCCTGGAAGCTGGACGGTCTGACGATTGTGTTGACTTATATGGGAGGAAAATTGAGCAAAGCCGTGACGAGAGGCAATGGAGAAGTGGGAGAGGTCATTACCAACAACGCGCGGGTATTCAAAAATGTCCCGTTGTCTATTCCTTATCAGGAGGAACTGGTTCTGCGGGGAGAAGCGGTGATCAGTTACAGTGAGTTTGAGCGCATCAACAGTGAGATTGAGGATGTGGATGCGAAGTATAAGAATCCCAGGAATCTGTGCAGTGGTTCCGTACGGCAGTTAAATAACGAGATTACGGCCAGACGCAATGTCAATTTCTATGCATTCAGCCTTGTGAAGGCAGGAGAGACGGAGAACGGCGGTCTGAGGGCTGAGCAGCTTGTCTTTCTGCAGGGGCTTGGTTTTGATGTGGTGGAATACAGAGTGGTGAATCCGGATACAATTCTGGAAGGAATAGAATACTTTGAGAACAGGATCCAGACCTATGATGTGCCGTCGGACGGTCTTGTGCTGACCTACAATGATATTGCCTATGGGCAGTCTTTGGGGAGAACTGCGAAGTTCCCACGGGATTCCATCGCTTTTAAGTGGGCAGATGAATTGCGGGAGACGGTGCTGAAAGAGATGGAATGGAGCGCCAGCCGCACAGGCCTGATCAATCCGGTGGCAATTTTCGAACCGGTAGAGCTGGAAGGGACGACCGTCAGTCGTGCTTCGGTACACAATATCAGTATCGTGAGAGGATTGAAGCTGGGACTCGGTGATCGTATCATGGTCTACAAAGCCAATATGATCATACCACAGATCGCGGAGAATTTGACACAGAGTGATACATTGGAGATTCCGGAGCTGTGTCCGGTGTGTGGACAGCCTGCACAGGTACGGCAGGTCAATGACGTACAGTCGCTGTATTGTAATAATCCGGATTGTGATGCCAAAAAGATCAAGGCATTTACACTGTTTGTGAGCAGAGATGCTCTGAATGTGGACGGCCTGTCAGAGTCCACATTGGAGAAGTTCTTGGCCAGTGGTTTTCTTCATGAATATGCGGATCTTTTTAAGTTGAGCCGGTATGAGCCGGAAATCACGCAGATGGAGGGTTTTGGTGAGAAATCCTGTAACAATCTTATGGAGAGTATCGAGAAGGCGAGAGATACGACACTGGCTCGTGTGATTTATGGGCTGGGAATCGAAAATATAGGTGTTGCCAATGCGAAGATTTTGTGCAGACATTTTCACGATTCGCTGGAGGCGCTGCGGCAGGCAACAGTGGAAGAACTGAATGAGGTGGATGGCGTGGGCGGCGTGATCGCGGCCGGTATCTATGAGTATTTCCATCGCGAAGATCGTATGGAGCAGTTGGACCGTTTGATGGCGGAACTGCGACTGGAGGAAGTGCCGGTGGAGGAGGGGAGTCAGACGCTGGCCGGTATGTCGTTTGTTATCACCGGCAGCCTGACGCACTATGAGAATCGAAATGCGCTCAAGACAGCCATCGAATTAAAGGGGGGTAAGGTGACAGGAAGTGTCACCGGGAAGACGGTCTGTCTGATCAATAATGATACTGCATCTCAGTCTTCTAAGAATAAGAAGGCGAAGGAACTTGGAGTCAGAATCATTTCGGAAGAGGAGTTTATGGCGGAATACCTGTAGATGTCTGGTATCCTGCTGAATATGAAATTATAAAAAATACGAACAAAGCAGTAGCTTTGCTCGTATTTTTTTGTGCAATAATATTTTCTGTAAATGTGGTTTTACATTTAGGGAATATGGAAAAAAATAATATTGCCGGCATGGAGAAATCATTTAAATCCGGCAGGAGTTTGTGCCGAGGCGTCTCAAACTCCCTGAGCGCAGAGCAGAATTTGAGATTCTGCCCGCGTTCTTCAGCAAAAACGCATCAGAATGGAGGAGAATATGGCAGATGTGTATGGCTATGTGCGTGTCAGCAGCCGCGATCAGAACGAAGAGAGACAGATGATCGCTTTGCGGCAGCTTGCAGTGGCAGAGAAAAATATTTTTATGGATAAGCAGTCCGGGAAGGATTTTGAACGTCCGGCATATAAGCGTATGTTAAGGCGTATGAAAAAAGACGACCTGCTCTATATAAAAAGTATCGACCGGTTGGGACGCAATTATGGAGAGATACTGGAGCAGTGGCAGATTCTCACCAAGGAGAAGGAAATAGATATTGTAGTGTTGGATATGCCGCTTTTAGATACCCGCAGGGGAAAAGATCTGATGGGAATGTTTCTCAGCGATATCGTTCTGCAGGTGCTGTCCTTTGTGGCGGAGAGTGAACTGTCAAATATAAGACAGCGACAGGCGGAAGGGATTGCGGCGGCAAAAGCAAGAGGTGTCAGGTTTGGCCGGCCGGAGACGCCGTATCCGGATAATTTCCGGGAGATACATCAGGATTGGAGAAATAAAAAAATAACACTTCGTCAAGCTGCGGATGCCTGCAAAATGCCTGTTGGAACATTTTATGGGAAAGCAAAAAGATTCGAAAGTTGTAATTAGATAAAATAAAAATTTGAAAAAGTGTACTTTTACAAACTATACATATACTTGTTAACAGTTTCTTAGTCTATCACAAAAAGAATGATTGTGCAATTGTTTTTGTGATTTTTCAATGATTTTCACTCTGTTTCACTTCTTGTAAATCGGTATTTTCCAGAAGTTAACTGTAGAAAGGTTCTTTGCAAAAGTACACTTTTTAAAAAATGTGTCGGAAGATTGTATGGGGTCAGGGGTATGGCGTGTGATTATGCAGTCGTAGTAGTGACATATAACAGATTGAAGCTTTTGAAAGAATGTTTAGAGCAGGTTGAGGATCAGACGACCCCGGCAAAGAGGATCATTGTGGTAAATAACGCGTCTGAGGATGGCACGACGGAATATCTGCAGGAATGTAAGGAGAGAAATCCTTATTATCGCGTGATCACATGCGCGGAAAATACAGGCGGTGCAGGCGGTTTTGCAAAGGGAATAGAGGCTGCTGCAGAAGAAAAGACGGAATGTATCCTGCTGATTGATGACGATGCGATTCTGGCAGGCGATTATATGGAAAAGATTATGGCTGCCAGACAACATTACCCTGATTATAAGGCTTATGCAGGTGCGGTGATGACTAACGGCAGAATAGACATCTACCATCGCAGGAATATGGTAAGACCGGGACTTATGATGAAGAATTGCCCGGAAAACTGTTATACGGGAGATAAGGTGGGACAGCCTTTTGCATGTGATATAGCGTCTTTTTGCGGCATGGTGATTGACAGGGAACTGATTGGAAAGGTCGGATTTCCCTGCGGCGATTATTTTCTGTGGTTTGATGATACGGAATATTCTATACGGATCAATCGTCACACACGGTTTTTGGTAATACCGGATGCACAGCTGGATCATAAGACTATGGCCAATGTAAGGCAATATCCGCATCGGCGATATGACTGGCGGGAGTATTACGGGATCAGAAACCGTATTATGTGTGTAAAAAGACATGGGAATCTATTGGACAGAGCAGTAAACGGTGCGGATATGTTCTGCCGGATCATATTTCGCAACTGGCTGTTTGGCATGATACATATGGATGATTATGACTGGGAATATGAAAAATGTCTGGTCAGAGAAGCTTACAGGGACGCAGGAGCGAAGGACAATATCCGGAAAGGAATTCCGGTTTTTGATAAAGTACATGCGCAAAAGACATGGAGAGGAGCACGGTTACAGAAGTGAAGATTCAGGATATTTTATGGCCAAAAGACGGAATATGTACGGATATAGAAATGTATTTCCACTCTAATTATAAGAGAAGCCTCCTCAAGGAAGCGTATACATGCATTCTGTTTCAAAAGGGGGGCGTCATTACGACAGACACCTATTTTAACAGTCTGACGATCGAAAAGTGGAGAAAATATACTAACGTAAGTACGATACAGCTCATCCTGTCTTTACAGGGAAGGTTTAACATAAGCCTCTGTTGGAAACAGAAAATAGAGGACAGATATGTGGAAAGAGAACTGAAAAATATCACTGTGGATACGGACAGGCGGGCGGAGATCACGCTGGATTATCCGGAGGAGACGAAGGGGATGTTCTTTTTCCGGTTAGAAGCCGTCGAAAAGGGTGGGATATTTTTCGGGGGCTATTATGCTGCACAGATTCAGGAGGAAAAGATTCGGCCTGTTAAGCTTGGTATCGTGATCTGTACTTATAAAAGGGAAAAGTATGTGTGTGATAATGTCCGACTGTTGAATCAGGATATTATAGAGAATCCGGACAGTACGCTTTATGGAAGAGTGGAGGTATTTATTTCGGACAATGGACAGACGCTGGAGGAATATGGTCTTGCAAGTGAAAAGATACATATTGTCCGCAATAAAAATGCAGGCGGGGCGGGAGGATTTACAAGAGGATTGATAGAAATCTTAAAGCAGCCGGATAAGCACATCACGCATGCATTGCTGATGGATGATGATGTGGTGGTTGACACAGCCTCCCTGCTGCGTACGGCTGTCGTCCTTTCTCTGTTAAAAGAAGAATATATATCTGCTTTTATCGGCGGAGCCATGCTGCGGTCCGACCAGCGGAATGTGCAGATTGAGTCGGGAGCTTCCTGGAATGCAGGCAATCTGGTGGCACTGAAAGCAAATCTGGATCTGCGTCTGTGGCAGAACTGTCTGATCAATGAACAGGAGGAGTATCGGGAATACAATGCGTGGTGGTACTGTTGTTTTCCCATGGAGCTGGTGAGGCCCGATAACCTGCCGCTGCCCATTTTCATCCGGGGAGATGATCTGGAATACGGCCTGCGCAACATGAAGACACTGATCCTGATGAATGGGATCTGTGTCTGGCATGAACCCTTTGAGAACAAGTATTCTTCCTTTCTGGAATACTATATTATCCGCAACCGACTGATCGATAACAGCTTTCATTTTCCGGGCTGGGGCAGGAGGGAACTGATCCGGGAGCTGTTTCGGGAATACCGGCGTGAAGGGTATTTGTACAGGTATAAAAATGTTTCGCTGTATATGCGTGGCATCCGGGATTTCCTCAAGGGAATCGATTTTCTGGAACAGACGGATGCGGAGCAGCTTCATAAAGAGATCATGGCATCCGGTTACAAGGCGGAGCTGGCGGAGCATCTTGGTGTGCCGTTTTTCTATCGGGAGTATGAACGGGGTTGTAAAGAGAATCATTCTCTTCTGCATGAAGTGATACGAAAAATGACTTTGAACGGCTATCTGCTTCCGGCGAAGCATGTGCGGACGGTGCCTATGGCGAAGGCAAGACCGGAATATGTCTGGCGGGCGAAGACAATTCTGTTCTATGACATTGTGGAGAATAAAGGGTTTGTCACGCACAGGAGTACAAGGACCTTTATCAGGCAGGGATTTGAGATGCTGGGAATGATGTTTGCCATTCTGATCAAATATGAAAAGGCGAAGAGGAGCTATATCGAGCGCGGGAATGAAATCAGGCAGTTGGCATTCTGGGAAAAATATCTTGAGATTGGAGAACAGGCGGATGAAATATGATTATTTAATCGTGGGGGCCGGACTTTACGGAGCGGTGTTTGCGCATGAAGCGGCAGGTAAGGGCAAAAGCTGTCTGGTGATAGACAGACGGGATCATATAGCCGGCAACCTTTATACGAGAGAGACGGAAGGAATCCAGGTGCATGAATATGGAGCACATATTTTCCACACCTCGGAAAAAAGAATATGGGATTATGTAAACCAGTTTGCAGAGTTTAACAATTATATCAATTCTCCGGTGGCGGTGTATCAGGACGAACTTTATAATCTGCCCTTTAACATGAATACATTCAGCAGAATGTGGGGGATCAGAACGCCGCAGGAGGCAAAAGAGAAGATTGCCGGCCAGATTGCAAACCTGCAGATCAAAGAACCAAAGAATCTGGAAGAGCAGGCGCTTTCACTTGTTGGCGAGGATGTATACCGAAAACTTGTAAAAGGGTATACGGAAAAACAGTGGGGACGGGACTGCACCGAGCTTCCGGCATTTATCATCAGACGGCTGCCCCTTCGATTCACCTATGACAATAATTATTTCAATGACAGATATCAGGGCATTCCCATTGGCGGGTATACGGCAATGATTGAAAAGATGCTGGAGCATGCCGAGGTGAAGCTGGGCATTGATTATCTGGAACACAAGGCGGAATTTGACGCCATGGCAGAACGGGTCGTTTATACGGGACAGATTGACCGGTATTTCGACTATTGTGAGGGTGTGCTTGCATATAGAATGGTCCGTTTTGAACATGAGATCCTGGATTGTGATAATTATCAGGGAAATGCGGTCGTGAATTACACCGAACGTGAAGTGCCCTATACGAGGATCATAGAACATAAACATTTTGAGTTTGGAAAGCAGCCAAAGACCGTTATCTCCAGGGAATATCCAAGTGAGTGGCATAAGGGGGAGGAGCCTTACTATCCGGTCAATGATGAAAAGAATAATGTGATGTATGAGGCGTACCGGAAACTTGCGGCGAAAGAAAAGCATGTGGTTTTCGGAGGCAGGCTTGGCGAGTATCGGTATTATGACATGGATAAGGTGATCGGCAGGGCGCTTGAGGCGGCAGGACGTATTCTTTCAGGAATGTGAAATTAAATTACAAAGATATATACCAGAGTACTATGCATTGGAAATGCAGATCGGTGCAACGGGATAAGGAGTAGAAACATGGTTAACTTTAATGTACCGCCAGCAGTCGGTGAAGAATTTGAATTTATAAAAGATGCCATCGCATCCGGAAAGATTTGTGGCGACGGTAAATACACACATATGTGCAATAACTGGATAAAAGAGAAAACAGATTCGGCAGGAGTTCTGCTGACTACATCGTGTACACATGCAACAGAGCTGGCAGCGATTCTATGTGATATTAAGGCTGGGGATGAAGTCATTATGCCATCCTATACGTTTGTTTCGACAGCAGATGCATTTGTTTTACGAGGAGCCAGAGTTGTTTTCGTAGATATCAGACCGGATACGATGAATATCGATGAGAATTTGATCGAGTCTGCTGTTACAGAAAGGACAAAAGCAATCGTGCCGGTTCATTATGCAGGGGTTGCCTGTGAAATGGATAAGATCATGGAACTTGCGAAGAAATATCATCTTCATGTGATAGAGGATGCGGCGCAGGGCATGATGGCATCCTATAAAGGACAGCAGCTGGGTGCGATTGGCGATATTGGATGCTACAGTTTTCATGAGACAAAGAACTTCAGCATGGGAGAGGGCGGTGCAATTCTGTTAAAAGATGGGAAAATGCTGGAGGAGGCAGAGATCATCAGAGAGAAAGGTACGAATCGAAGTAAATTTTTCAGAGGACAGATTGATAAATATACATGGGTGGCTGCAGGTTCCTCCTATCTGCCGAGTGAATTAAATGCGGCGTATCTATGGGCACAGCTTCTGAAAGCGGATGAGATCTATGATAATCGGATGATTTCCTGGAACAGATATTATGAAGAACTGCGTGAGCTGGCAGATGATGGATTCATTGAACTGCCATATGTTCCGGAAATGTGCAGACATAATGCACATATGTTCTACATCAAATCGAAAGATCTGGATGAAAGGACGAGGCTTATCTCATACCTGAAAGAAAGAGGTGTTATGGCAGTATTCCATTATATTCCTCTGCATACAGCTCCAGCAGGACAAAAATACGGTGAGTTTAGAGGAGAAGACAAATATACTACGGCAGAAAGTGAACGTCTTGTAAGGCTACCATTGTATTACGGACTCAAAGAGCAGGATCAGGA
>OFFP01002174.1_pt1 | contig 11955 bp, 10 predicted proteins | sample 1521431 | NCBI WGS metagenome assembly OFFP01 (sample SAMEA3504104, study PRJEB24116) | mouse gut metagenome | biome: mouse gut; feature: mouse-associated habitat; material: faeces | place: Denmark | collected 2011 | reverse complement strand
AAAGGTCATACACACCAGATATAAATTATACCTGGCTACCGGATATCCTGTATCCTGTATAGAATTTCTTAATGCGACAGCCCCAAGTATTACTCTTTTTTCTTCCGTATCATCAAAGGAGGGGGTTCCTTGACATTTAATATTGTTGCACAAAACGAGCAGATTATACTGCAAAATAAATTTTTTTTGAAAAAAATTTTTGTTGTGTTCGGAGTTAATCTGTTATATACTGGTAGAAGCGGATTCCATTTATACAGGCAATAAGGCTGGAGTACGGAGAAAGGTTTTTTGCCGCCCGGCGGGCGACGGGTTCTCCAGGGCTTCTGCAGACACTGAGGCGGGGTATTGCGCTTCGGCGGGCGGGGCGTATGCCCGTAGGAGGTATCGCGGAAAATAAAACCGGCAGCAGAGGGCCGGCAGGATTTGAAAAGGTGGTAGATATGGCGTTATTGGAAAAATGGAGAGAAATGGCATACGATGATGCAGCGGACAAGGACAGGCTGCAGGCGCTCTGGGCGGCATATTTTAAGGAAGAGAAAGATATTTATGCCCAGCTTCTGAAGAATCCGGACGAGGTGGTATGCGGTACGGTCAGAGAACTGGCCGATAAGTACCAGGTGTCCCTTATGACGATGACGGGATTCCTGGACGGGATCAACGACAGCCTGAAGGAGTCCAATCCCATTGAGGAGATGGAAGAGGATACTCAGGTAAATCTGGGATTTGAGAAGGCGCTTCTGTACAAGAACATGGTGGCAGCGGAGGCGGACTGGCTGTACAATCTGGAAGAATGGAACAATATTTTTGACGAGGACACCAGGAAGGCTTTGTATAAGGAGCAGAAGGCATCCACTACAATTGTGAAGGAGGCGAAGATCTATCCCAATGATCCGTGCCCCTGCGGAAGTGGAAGGAAATACAAAAAGTGCTGCGGTAAAAAGTAATTGACAGTTACTGTCTACAGGCAGTGAAGGGGCTGTCGCATTAAGAAATTCTACACCGGATACAGGATGCCCGGTAATCAGGCATGCCTGTATCCGGTGTCCATGACCCTTAATGCGACAGCCCCTTTTGTAAAAACAAAATCTCCTGCATCGGGAGGGAGAATCAGGAGGAAGATAAAGATGAGGAAGCTGTTGAAACAGATTAAGTGGGAGACAATGCTGACTTCATTGTTTTATATCATACTTGGGGTGGTGGCGGTGGCGCTTCCGGAGACTATGGTAAGGAGCCTTGGGTATCTGGTGGGCATACTGTTTATTCTGGTGGGGGCCGTCTCCATGATATGTTATCTTCTGCGGGATGCCGGACGAAATTATGACCGCAATGATTTTGGATACGGGCTGGTGGGAATCGCAGTGGGCGTGCTGTTTCTCTACAAGGTGGAGTGGATAACCTCGCTGGTTCCTGTGATTCTGGGGATCCTGGTTCTGGCCAGCGGCTGCGTGAAGCTGCAGCATGTGATAGATATGAAACGGCTGGAATGCGGTAACTGGATCGGCGTGCTGATTCTGGCCGTGATCAATGTGATATTCGGCGCGGTGCTGATTGCGAATCCTTTTGAGACGGTTATACGGCTGTTCCAGGTGGTAGGAATCGGCCTTATTTTCAGCGGTGTCACTGACTGCATTACGGTTATTTATGTGGCAGGCAGGATAAGGAGTTATCTGGACGGTATACAGCCGGTGGATTCCACCTTTACGGAGGTTGTGGATGTGGAGGAAGGGACCAAAGCCGGGAGAAGGCGTCAGGGCGGAGAGGAATCGGCAGCGCAGACAGAGAAGGACGGCCAGGAAGCGCCGGAAAATAAGGGTGAAGGAGCGTAAACAGTGAACATTGCATCGTTTTTACTGCCCAAGGCTGAGGTTGCGTATCTCAGGGATGACATGACACTGCGGCAGGGGCTTGAGAAGCTGCGGAGGAGCGGTTTTACGGCCATACCTGTCATTGATGTGGAGGACAGGTATGTGGGGGTTATCAGCGTGGGGGATTTTCTCTGGAATATCCTTGCGTATAATGAGACGTTGGAGGATATCACACTGAAAAATCTGGAGCATATGACGGTACGGGATTTTCTGCAGAACGGGAAGGTGAAGCCGGCCTGTATCGACACGGCCATGGAAAATCTGCTGGAGTGTGCAAAAAACCAGAATTTTGTACCTGTTATAGATGACAGAAGTGTGTTTATAGGAATCGTCACCAGAGGCGATATCATAAAGTATTTTGTGGACAGGAAGAAGAAATGACGGAATGAAGAGGTGCGGCGCTGTGGCGGATGGCTTTGGCCAGGCAGGGGCGCAGGCCGGAATTCTATGGATACACAGGAGGATATTGTGATGAAGAAACTGGAAGAATACGTGGTAAGCATACCTGATTTCCCGGAGCCGGGTATTATTTTCAGAGATGTCACCAGTGTGCTGCAGGATGCGGAAGGGCTGCGGCTTGCCATTGACACCATGCAGGAGAAGGTCAGGGACCTGGAGTATGATGTGGTGGCGGGACCGGAATCCAGAGGATTTATATTTGGAACACCCATTGCCTATAATAATAAAAAGTCCTTTGTGCTGATCCGCAAGGCCGGCAAGCTTCCCAGGGAGACGGTTTCCGTTTCCTATGAGCTGGAGTATGGCAGCGCGGTTATTGAGATGCATAAGGACAGCATCCGCCCGGGGCAGAGAGTACTGATTGTGGATGATCTTATCGCTACCGGCGGAACCACCGAGGCTATGGTGAAGCTGATTGAGAGCCTGGGAGGCGTGGTAGTGGGTATTGTGGTTCTGATGGAACTGGCAGGCCTAAAGGGACGGGAGAAGCTTTCCGGCTACCGGCTGGAGTCGGCAATCTGTTATGAGGGAAAGTAGACAAGTCCGACTGCCGGCGGGGTAAATCTCCGTGACGGTCTCCATGCGGGAGGTAAGGACAGATTCATTCGGGGAAAAGGGGTTTCGAGGATAAGTTCAGGGCAAGGATAACGGATGCAGAAAGTGTGGATGGTTATGGCAGAAGAAAAGATTGAGGAAATTTTTGATGATGGAAAGATGAGTGAGTACCATGAATTTGTGGATCCTGACAGCCTGTATCAGGAGCTGATTCATCGTGTGCAGAAATACCATCCCAGTGATGACATATCGCTGATTGAAAAGGCGTATAAGGTGGCGGAGGAGGCGCATAAGAACCAGCTGCGCAAATCGGGAGAACCGTATATCATCCATCCGTTGAACGTGGCAATCATTCTGGCGGATCTTGAACTGGATAAGGAGACTATCGTTGCGGGGATTCTCCATGATGTGGTAGAGGATACGATCATGACGGAGGAGGACCTGAAACAGGAGTTCGGGGATGATGTGGCCCTGCTGGTGGACGGTGTCACAAAGCTGGAAAAGATACCGCTGTCTGCAGGCGGGGACCAGCCTGACGAGAAGCTGGAGATGCAGGCGGAGAATCTGCGAAAGATGTTTCTTGCCATGGCGAAGGACATCCGTGTGATACTGATTAAGCTGGCGGACCGTCTCCACAATATGCGTACACTGCAGTATAAGAAGCCGGAGAGCCGGCAGCGCATAGCGAAAGAGACCCTGGAGATCTACTGCCCCATCGCACAGAGGCTGGGCATCAGCAAGGTGAAGATTGAATTAGATGATTTATCGTTAAAGTATCTGGAATCTGACGTTTATTATGATCTGGTAGACAAGATTTCCGTCCGCAAGAGCGTGCGGGAAAAGTATATTCAGAGCATTGTGGACGAGGTCAGCGAGCATATCAGGCATGCTGGAATCAAGGCCAAGGTTGACGGGCGTGTAAAGCATTTTTTCAGTATTTATAAAAAGATGAAAAATCAGGACAAGACGCTGGACCAGATTTACGATCTGTTTGCGGTGCGTATTATTGTGGACAGCGTGCGGGACTGTTATGCGGCGCTTGGGGTAATTCATGAGATGTATAAGCCCATTCCGGGGCGTTTTAAAGATTACATTGCCATGCCCAAGGCAAATATGTACCAGTCACTGCATACCACGCTGATCGGCAGTTCGGGGCAGCCCTTCGAGATACAGATCCGTACCTTTGAGATGCATAAGGCGGCGGAGTACGGGATTGCCGCTCACTGGAAGTACAAGGAAGCCTCGGACGGCAAAAAGGTGGCGGCCCAGGAGGAGGAGAAGCTGGTATGGCTGCGGCAGATCCTGGAATGGCAGCGGGACATGTCGGACAACCGGGAGTTTCTAAGCCTGCTAAAGGGCGATCTGGATTTGTTTACGGAGGATGTATACTGCTTTACCCCCAACGGGGATGTGAAGAGCCTGCCAAACGGCTCCACACCCGTAGATTTTGCCTATGCTATTCACAGTGCGGTAGGCAACCGGATGGTGGGAGCCAGGGTCAACGGAAAGCTGGTCACCATTGATTACAAGATTCAGAACGGAGACCGCATTGAGGTGCTGACCTCCCAAAATTCCAAGGGACCCAGCAGGGACTGGCTCAATATTGTGAAGAGCCCACAGGCAAAATCCAAGATCAATCAGTGGTTTAAAAAGGAATTTAAGGAAGAAAATATTATCCGGGGGAAGGATCTGATTTCCTCATACTGCAGGATGAAATCCATCAATTTGTCGGATGTGCTCAAACCGAAGTACCAGCAGGTAGTACAGAAAAAATACGGTTTCCGGGACTGGGATGCAGTCCTGGCAGCAGTGGGGCACGGCGGACTCAAGGAGGGCCAGGTAGTCAACCGTCTCCAGGAGGAATACGAAAAGGAGCACAAGAAAGAACTGACAGAGGAGCTGATCCTGAACAAGATCTACGACAGCGCCCACCAGAAGGTCCATGTGGCAAAGTCCAGGAGCGGGATCATGGTGCGCGGGATCGCGGATGTGGCGGTACGTTTTCCGAGGTGCTGCAATCCGGTGCCAGGGGATGAGATCGTCGGATTCGTGACCCGCGGCAAAGGCATGACCATCCACCGGACAGACTGCGTCAATATGCTGCATCTCTCCGACGCGGAGCGGGAGCGGCTGATCGATGTGGAATGGGGCGAGACTCCGGAGAATGAGAGCGGCGGACAGTATCTGGCGGAACTTAAGATCTTCACCGACGACCGCCAGGGTCTTTTGATGGAGATTACCAAGATCTTTACCGAAGGCAAGCTGGATGTGAAGTCAATGAATGTGAGGACGAGCAAAAAGGGAACGGCTACGTTTGACATGGGATTTATCGTTCATGGAAGAGAAGAGCTGGATAAGGTGATCGAGAAGGTGCGCCAGCTTGACGGGGTGATCGATATTGAAAGAACGGCGGGATAGAACACGCCATAGTTTGTTACTATTCACAGCCATAGTTTTGAAACAGACAGCAGACACGCTTGGCTGACAGGAAAGGACGGCAGGTGGACAGGGATTATGATAAAGATTCAAAATTTTGTACTTGGTATGGTGAGAACCAATTGCTATCTGGTCATCAATGAAGAGACCGGACAATGTGTTCTGGTCGATGCAGCAGTGTATTCAGCAGAGACTGCGGAACAGATCCGTAAGGCGGGGCTGGAACTGCGGGGAATCCTCCTGACCCACGGACATTTTGACCATATCATGGGGATTGACGGATTTCGAAAGGAATTTCCGGGGATTCCTGTTTATGCGCATCGGGAGGAGAAGGTACTGTTAACAGATGCATCCATGAATGCGTCTGCGGAATTTGGAAGGCAATACACGTATACCGGGGCGTCCTATACAGAGGACGGCGGTATTCTGGAGATTGCCGGGCTGCGGTTCCATGTAATCCATACGCCGGGGCATACCATCGGCGGGTGCTGCTATTATCTGCCGGAGGAGAAGGTACTTTTCAGCGGGGATACCCTGTTCCGGGAATCCATCGGCAGGACGGATTTTCCAACCGGAAACAGCAGCCAGCTGATGCGTTCCGTCCGGGAGAAGCTTTTTACCCTTCCGGAGGATACGGTGGTCTATCCGGGGCATATGGAGGCAACGACGATCGGGGACGAACAGAAGTACAATCCTTATTTTGAGAGGACTATTCCAAAGAAAACGAGTGATTTATGATTACGAATGTATGCAAAACAGCAGCGGTTTCCTGTAAAGAAACCGTATATACCTACAATATCTTTCATATGGTAAAAGCCTTTTTCCCAGAGGCGGAGATCAGGCAGACCGTGGATGAAGAGCAGGAACCTCTTGTAAACCTTGTGTTGGACGGAGGTTCTTATTTTTCTGTGATGCCGGATCTGAGTGTAAGAACTGGCGTTTGGGGCACAGCAGGGAAATTGCTGAGACCGGAAGATGATGCCGTGGAACAAAATGCGTTCCGCCGGGAGGACGGACTGCGGGATCAGGCGCAGGGATCTTCAGATCACGGCGCACTGTGCCTGCCGAATGGGGACAAAAATGAGCGGAAGAAGCAGGTGACGCGGCGGATTTATGACTGTCTGTCAGCATATACAGGGGAACAGCTTGCCTGGGGGACACTGACTGGAGTCCGTCCGGTGAAGCTTGCCATGAGCCGCCTGGAATCCGGGGATGGGGCGGAGGAGACCGCGGCCTTCCTGAAGCGCGAATATCAGGTTTCCGAAGAAAAGGCATGGCTTGCGGCCAGGATTGCAGAGCGGGAGAGGGCACTGCTTGGACGTCTGGATTATAAAAATGGGTTCAGCCTGTATATCGGTATTCCTTTTTGTCCCAGTATCTGCTCCTATTGTTCGTTTAGCTCCTCGCCGATCAGGCTGTGGAAGGATCGGGTGGAGGACTATCTGGAAGCCCTGTTCCGGGAGATTCGGGCTATCGGGCACATGACTTCCGGCAAGAAGCCGGACACAGTCTATATCGGGGGTGGAACGCCTGTGACATTGGAAGCGTCCCAGCTGGACAGGCTGCTCTCGCTGGTAGAGGACACCTTTTCCGAAGCGATATCCGGAAAAGGGCTTCTGGAGTATACGGTGGAAGCGGGACGGCCGGATGGCATCACGCAGGAGAAGCTGGAAGTCCTCCGGCGGCACGGGATCAGCCGGATCTCCATCAATCCTCAGACCATGCAGCAGAGGACGCTGGACCGGATCGGAAGGCGGCACACGGTGGAGGATGTGGTCCGAAGCTTTTGGCTGGCCAGGGAACTGGGATTTGACAATATCAACATGGACCTGATCGCCGGGCTGCCGGGAGAAAACGCGGCGGACATGCAGGATACCCTCCGGCAGATCGAAGCCCTGCATCCGGACAGCCTTACCGTGCATGCCCTTGCTATCAAGCGGGCGGCACAGATGGGCCAGGAGAAGAGGGCTGAGGGAGGTTTGGAACACTGGGAGATCTCCCGGATGATCCGGGACAGCGGAGATGCCGCAAAACGGATGGGGATGGTTCCCTACTATCTATACCGGCAGAAAAACATTGCCGGGAATTTTGAAAATGTGGGGTATGCAAAGGCTGACAAAGCCGGAATCTACAATATTCTGATTATGGAGGAGAAACAGACCATACTGGCGGCAGGCGCAGGCACAACGACCAAGATCGTTCTGCCGGAAAAAATCCGTCTGGACAATGGAAAAGAGACGAATCTGATCCGCCTGGAAAATGTGAAGGATGTGGCTTCCTATATCAGAACAATCGACGAAATAATAGAGCATAAGCAAAGGTTGCTGGAAAAATGGTGAGTGCTTATAGGTGCGCCGGCTCTAAAAGCGGATGTCGTCGGAGAAAAAGTGTAAATGTCTTTATAACACCGCCTATCCCGTTTGCCGGCAGGATAGGCTTTTTTTATGATATTTATACGGGAAAGAAAGGATGGATGTATATGGAGCGCAGAAGAATCAGGATTGTCGATATTGGAGGAATGATAAAATGGAAAAAAGGAAACTGGTAACCCCGGATGATATGAAAACTGCTTTGAAGGATCTTGGCGTCCGAAAAGGACAGGCGATTATGGTGCATACATCGCTGAGCAGTCTGGGTTATGTGTGCGGCGGCGCCCAGTCGGTTATTGAAGCATTGCTTGAGAGCGTTGGTGATGAAGGTACGATTATGATGCCTACACAGTCGTGGAAAGACCCGGTATCGAAAAAGTTCCGATTGATTTAGCCGGAATTACAAGGTATAATGATTTTGAAGTTTTATATCTTTCGGAGAGCCAATGATTGATAAAGCGCTTTCCGGTTTTTCATGCCCGAAAAATCCGGATGCGGGACGCTCCATAAAAAGGAGCGCCGCGGAGTTTCAGGAAGCTGCTAAAAGTTCAGAGAGAATGTTTATAGTAACCGAAAGGAGAGAAAGAATCAATATGGCATTGAAGAAGAAGCCCGTTACCGGGATGAAGGACATGCTCCCGGAGGAGATGGAGATCCGGGATTACTGCGTGGGACTGATCAAGGAGACCTACAAGTCGTTTGGATTTTGCTCCATGGAGACGCCCTGTGTGGAACACATTGAAAACCTCTGCAGCAGGCAGGGCGGAGACAATGAAAAGCTGATCTTTAAAATATTAAAGCGGGGAGAGAAGTTGAAGCTGGATCAGGCGAAGGAGGAGGCGGACCTGGTAGACGGAGGTCTGCGCTATGACCTGACCGTTCCTTTGTCCCGCTATTATTCGGCCAATGCAAATGAACTGCCGTCCCCTTTTAAGGCGCTGCAGATTGGCAATGTCTGGAGGGCGGACAGGCCCCAGCGGGGGCGGTTCCGCCAGTTCATGCAGTGCGACATCGACATTTTGGGGGAATCCTCAAACCTGGCGGAGATCGAGCTGATCCTGGCCACGACCACGCTGCTTGGGAAGCTGGATTTCCATGATTTTACGATCCGCATCAATGACCGGCGTTTCCTCAAGGCGATGGCGGCATACAGCGGATTTGACGAAGCGGATTATGAGAAAATATTTATCACCCTGGATAAGATGGATAAGATCGGAATCGACGGAATCCGGGCAGAATTAGAGGAAAACGGCTATGCGGAAGAATCAGTGGAAACATATCTGCGGATGTTTCAGGAGATTACGAATGATGTGGAAGGCGTGCGCAGGTGCGGCGAGAAGCTGGAGGGTTATCTCCCGGAGGGCGCGGCGGCATCGCTGGAAACGATCATGAGCAGTGTGGAACGCGCAAAGGAAGCGGATTTTAAGATCAGCTTCGACCCGACGCTGGTTCGGGGCATGTCCTATTACACGGGAACCATTTTTGAAATTTCCATGGATGAATTTGGCGGCTCGGTAGGCGGCGGCGGACGCTACGATGAGATGATCGGAAGGTTTACAGGGCAGGCTACCCCGGCCGTGGGCTTCTCCATCGGCTTTGAGCGGATCGTCATGCTTTTGCTGGAACGGCAGTACCAGATACCAACTGGCGGTAAGAAGAAGGCGTACCTGCTGGAAAAGAACCTTTCCCAGGAAAAACTGCTGGACGTCCTGGAACAGTCAAAAGCGGAACGGGGAACCGGAATGCAGGTCATGGTCATGAACATGAAGAAAAACAAAAAATTCCAGAAGGAACAGCTGATTCGGCAGGGATATCAGGAAATTGTGGAAATCTATGATTAAAAGGAGCAGAGGTACATTATGGCAGAATCAATGAGAGGATTACATCGTACCCACCGCTGCGGCGAGCTCTCGGCTGCAAACGCGGGGGAAATGGTCACAGTCATGGGATGGGTTCAGAAGAACCGGAATAAAGGCGGGCTTGTATTTGTAGACGTGCGGGACCGTTCTGGAATCATCCAGGTGGTGTTTGAGGAAGGAAAGGCAGACGCGGATCTGATTGCAAAAGCGGCCGGACTTCGTTCGGAATACGTCGTTGCGGTGGTGGGAAAGGTGGAAAAGCGTTCCGGCGCAGTGAACGAGCACATTTCCACAGGGGAGATCGAGGTGATCCCGTCGGAGCTGCGCGTGCTGTCCGAGTCCGCAACGCCCCCGTTCCCGATTGAAGAAAATTCCAGGACCAAGGAGGAGCTGCGTCTGAAATACCGCTATCTGGATCTGAGAAGGCCGGACCTGCAGAGGAATCTGATGATGCGTAGCCAGGTGGCGACCCTGACGAGGCAGTTTTTGGCGGATGAGGGATTTTTAGAGATTGAGACCCCCATCCTTGGAAAGAGCACGCCCGAGGGGGCAAGGGATTACCTGGTGCCGAGCAGAGTGCATCCGGGCAGCTTTTACGGGCTTCCCCAGTCGCCCCAGCTCTTCAAACAGCTCCTCATGTGTTCCGGCTATGACCGGTATTTCCAGATCGCGAAATGCTTCCGGGACGAGGATCTGCGCGCGGACAGGCAGCCGGAATTTACCCAGATCGACATGGAGCTTTCTTTTGTGGATGTGGACGACGTGATTGATGTGAATGAACGCCTGCTGGCAAAATTGTTCCGGGACGTGCTGGGCGTGGAAGTGAGCCTGCCGATCCCCAGGATGACCTGGCAGGAGGCCATGGACCGGTACGGTTCCGACAAGCCGGATACCCGGTTCGGCATGGAACTGACGGATGTGACGGAGACCGTGAAGGATTTTGAATTTGTCGTATTTAAAGGCGCTGTAGAAAACGGCGGCAGTGTGCGGGGGATCAATGTCAAAGGACAGGGCGGCATGCCCCGAAAGAAGATCGACAAGCTGGTCAGCTTCGCAAAGGATTACGGCGCAAAGGGACTGGCCTATATTGCCATCCAGGAGGATGGAAGCTTTAAGTCCTCATTTGCAAAATTTATGACCGAGGAGCAGTCCAAAAACCTGATCGACGCCATGGCGGGAGAGGCAGGAGACCTGCTTTTGTTTGCCGCGGACAAAAACAAGGTGGTATGGGACGTGCTGGGCGCCCTGCGTGTGGAACTGGCAAAACAGCTGGAGCTTTTGGATAAAAATGAATACAGTTTCGTCTGGATTACGGAATTTCCGCTGCTGGAATGGAGCGAGGAGCAGAACCGCTATACGGCCATGCACCATCCCTTCACGATGCCCATGGAAGAGGATCTGCAGTATCTCGATTCCGACCCGGGCAGGGTGCGCGCCAAGGCGTACGATATTACCCTGAACGGAAATGAGATCGGGGGCGGAAGCATCCGAATCTTCCAGAACGAGATCCAGGAAAAGATGTTTGAGGTGCTTGGGTTTACGAAAGAACAGGCACACAGCCAGTTCGGCTTTTTGCTGGATGCATTCCGGTATGGGGTGCCGCCCCACGCTGGGCTTGCATACGGCCTGGACCGTATGGTGATGCTGATGGCGAAGGAGGACAGTATCCGGGATGTGATCGCATTTCCGAAGATCAAGGACGCGTCCTGCCTGATGACGGACGCGCCGGGAGAGGTGGATGAAAAGCAGCTTCTGGAACTGGGGCTGGCCCTGGCGGAAGAGGATACAGAAGTTGCGGAGGAGACAGAGGAAGGCTGAGCGAAAAAGAAATGGAACGGCTGGCCTGGTACTTTGTCAGATTCGAAAGAATCATCACATATCAGAATATGAATAAGCTGTGAGGATAAAAAACAGGAGATTCCGAGGGAGGCTCCTGTTTTTTTATACCCAAGGGGCTATTATGGCCATTCGGCCATCTCACAAGGTATACCCAAAGGGCACCCCATAACACATGCCCTGCGGGCGGGCGGACGTTGTCCGGCAAGGTTTGAAAGATATCATATCACAGGGATGGGGATTTAGGGAAGAGCGTTTTTGATAAAGGGATGTTGAGTTAGAGCAGGCAGCGTGCGAATTGCAGCTTTGGCATATTAAAGATGAAAGTGGGAAAAGAAATGGCAGAATTAAGTACATTGTGTTACATAGAAAAGGACGGAAAGTATTTGATGCTTCACAGGAATGTGAAGAAGAATGATGTGAATGAGGGAAAATGGATTGGCGTGGGAGGACATTTTGAGAAGGATGAGAGCCCGGAAGAGTGTCTGCTCAGGGAAGTAAAGGAGGAGACGGGACTTACGCTTACTTCTTATCAGTACCGCGCTATGGTAACTTTTGTGTCTGGAAATGGGGTAA
>OFFP01002171.1_pt1 | contig 11969 bp, 11 predicted proteins | sample 1521431 | NCBI WGS metagenome assembly OFFP01 (sample SAMEA3504104, study PRJEB24116) | mouse gut metagenome | biome: mouse gut; feature: mouse-associated habitat; material: faeces | place: Denmark | collected 2011 | reverse complement strand
GCGACTTAAAATGGGCTGGATACTGTTACTGGAGCACCCAAAGGGTGTGAACAGTTACCAAAGGGGTTACTGATCCTGTCTGCGCACCACCGCGCATGCTATGATGAATCCCAGGAAGAGCACGGCCGCGATCATCCATCCGGTAAGCGCCGCGGTTCCCTGGCTCACAAATTTGTCATAATACCCTTTCAGGTAGATCACGGTAATGATCAGCGGCAGGACGTAGGACATGTAGCCTTCCAGCCATCCCGGAAACCGCAGCCCCTTGCCTGTATTCGCTTCTTCCAGGAAGTTCGCCCAGCCCCAGCCATTTTTTCTGGTACAGAAAAGTACATACCCAAGGCTGCCCAGCGGAAGCAGGTTATTCGATACGATAAAATCCTCCAGATCCAGGATATTGGTCCCCGCTCCCAACGGCTCAAAGCCTGCCAGGACGTTGAAGCCCAGCACGCAGGGCATGCTCAGCACGATGATCAGCGCCGCGCTCACCAGTACGCTTTTATTCCTGGACCAGCCGAAAATGTCTATATCAAATGAAATAATATTTTCAAATACGGCTACAATGGTCGTGAATGCCGCAAATGTCAGGAACAGGAAAAACAGCGCGCTCCAGATCTGCCCTCCCGGCATCTGGGCAAATATATTGGGGATCGTGATAAAAATCAGGCTCGGCCCCGCTCCCGGCTCGATTCCGAAGGCGAAGCAGGACGGAATGATGATGAAGCCTGCCATCAGCGCCACAAAGGTATCCAGCGCGGTAATACTGATCGCTTCTCCCGCGAGGCTCCGCTCTTTCCCGATATAGCTGCCGAATATCATCATCGCGCCGATACCGATGGAGAGCGTAAAAAATGCCTGGCTCATGGCTCCGAAGATCACATTTCCAATGCCAATCTCTTTCATCTGGGCAAAATCCGGCACAAGGTAGAAGCGGATTCCTTCCCCGGCCCCTTCCAGAAATACGGAGTGGACCGCCAACACCAGCATGATGACCAGAAGCGCGCTCATCATCAGCTTGGAGACCCGCTCAATCCCCTTCTGAATCCCGAACTGGCAGACTGCAAAACCAATGACACAGATCAGAGTCGTCCAGAACGCCATCACCGGCGCATTGCCCAGCATGTCCGAAAAGCCGGCTGTCACCGTATCCGTAGACGCTCCGGCAAATTCTCCCGTAATGCTGCGGAAGCAGTAGTACATCATCCAGCCGCCTACCGTGGTGTAAAACATCATCAGCAGATAGCTTCCGATGATGCCCACCCATTTCGTTATATGCCAGCCGCTCCCCTGGGGCTCAAGCCGTTCAAAGCCAGCCGCAACGCTGCGGCCGCTGCCCCGCCCGATGGCAAACTCACAGGTGAGCACAGGGATCCCCAGTACCAATAAAAAGAGCAGGTAGATCAGGATAAACGCCGCTCCTCCAAATTCCCCGCACATGTACGGGAACTTCCATACATTTCCAATACCGATGGCACATCCGGCAGATACCAGAATAAAGCCCAGCCTGGAACCAAATTTTTCTCTCTTCACTTTGATTTCCTCCTCATGTTTCCTTGGTAAGGGATGCCTTTAGATATGCCTAAGGTCATCCCGTTATGGCCGTTCGGCCGTTTCGCAAGGTATTCCTATTTTATCATAGGATGCTAAAGGTCGGCAATGTAAAAATTTATTCAAGTTCAGCACAGCAGCGCTCTCTTTTCCGGGGCGCAGAGTTCAAATGCCAGTGCACGGACATTCGGTGCCTGCCGTCCTTCCTTAATTGTTCCATCAGGTTTAATGAAATACCGGTTAAATACACGCTTCACATTTTCCGCTATTTGCCTATATTTCCGGCTGTCCTCGTATAAATCCAGAATATCCGCCATCTCAGAAAGTAATTTTGCAGAATAGTAATAATACATAGAGGCCGTGTTATAATCCGGATGACTGTATAATTCCATGAAAGGATTATCATCTTTCAAATCAGGTTCCAGCCACTCTCCAAAATGGAAATCCGTATCCCATACATATTGACCGTCCTCCGGATCTTGATACCATTCCTGGTCTTTATATACTTCACTCGTATTTTTTGCTTCCCGGATCACATAATCCACCCACTTTTTTGCCGCAGGATACTGATTTTTGAGAATGGCCTTATCTCCGTAACAAAGATACAGAATATATGGTGAAATAACCGCCGTATCTCCCCACCCTGCAGAGCCGTCCACGATTCCTCCATTTTCAATCGTCCCGAGAGTCATTTTCATGATTAATTTTGTCATGCCTTGATCGGGTATCTTTTCAATCCGGTCAAGCTACCGTTTCAGTTCCGCCGGATTATGGATTGCTGCCGTCATCGGAATTGTATTGGGGACTTTCCCGCTAGCAAACTGTTCCACTGACAAATCCTGCAGCCATTTTTCAAAAAAAGGATACACATTCATAAAATCACTTGCCGTACGCAAATATATCTGGCTGTCACCGGACCATGGTGAACGCTCTCTGGTCGGACAATCCGTGGGAACATCGAGGAAATTCCCTTTTTGACTCCATCGGCTGTTTCTCACCAGCTGATTGATCAGTGGATATGAGCAGGTAAAATCTCCACTCTCTTCGAGTGCAGAATAGACCACAACAGCAGTAAAATCTCCCGGCCGAATCTCTCCTTCATACCCCTTGAGCAGCATGTACTGAAAACCAAACACCGAGAAAATCGGGCAATATTCTTCCGTTTCTTTTCCCGCCGCAATATATTCCACCTGTTGGATCCTTGCGTCAGGTTTGGATATTACCATATTTTTCAATGTAAAATTGCCTTCTTCATCCAATGCTTCACCATGAATGCAGATTATTTTCTGCCCCTTGGACAATCCGTGAAGTCTCATCCTGACATATCCGGCGATATTTTGTCCAAAATCCAGAACAATTTCTCCATTTGGAGTATGTATAATTTCCGGTTGAAAACATTCTCTTTCTCTGACAGGGACACTTCTGGACGAGATCAGACTAGCCTTATCCTCAAATCCATCCGTTTCAAGATGTACCTGTTTCCACTTAGAATCATCAAATCCGGAAATTCTCCAGCCCCGGGGGTCCAGCGCCGCGTTAAATACATCCCCTTCTTTCATGTCACTGCTTACCAGGCCGCCATTGGATGTTCGGAAGGTTTCATCTGTCAGGATATACTCTATCGTACCGTCTTCATATTCCAGAATAATCTGACCAATATATGACAACTTATATCCAAAATTATTTCGGTACGATCCGCCTGTAGTTCCGCGCCACCAGCCGTCACCCAATGCAACTGCCCAACAATTATCCCCTTCTTGCAGCAATCCGGTAATATCATAGACTTGATACTGTATGCGATGGTAGTAGGATGTAAATCCCGGCTTAAATACGTCTTCTGTCCCTCTTTTCCCATTGATCCAGAATTCATATAAACCGTGGGCGCTTTGATAGATTCTTGCACTTTTTAAGGCATTTTTAACCTGGAAAGCCTTGCGCAGATAAGGGCATGGCATCCGGCCATCCAGATCTACTTCTTCTTCCGCTTCTATCCATTGCGCCTTCCAATCAGCAGCATCCATCAAGCCCATCTCGAAGCAAGCCATTTCACTCTCTACTTTTTCATTACATCCATTTCCATCTGCTGCTTCAACAAGAACTTTCCAATATACCCGCTCACGTGAATACAGGGACGGGCCTTCCCATTGCACATGTACCGATTCTTCGCTCTCTGCCACCTGACTGTCCCATAACATACTCTGACCGGTACTGTCAGAAAAAGCGAGAATCCTGTAATTTCTTTGACGCACGTTTTTATGGTCACTCTCTAACTTCCAGGAAAAACGCGGGTTTTTCGCATCTATTCCCATTGGATTCTTTAAATATTCTGTCCGCAGATCATAAACTTTCAGCATGATATTTTTACCTCTTCCTTTTTCTGATTCCTTAGGAAACTTTTGTTTCATCTGGTAGTGATTTAATTATACCTGTTCAATTTTTTAATAGAAACATACTTTGTTGACTTGTAATCATATAATCTTGTCATCTTTTCCAGACTATTCACTTAAAACGTGCTGGCCCCCTGTTGATTTATTTTTCCTATAGAAAAAGCGGATTCGTATGTTTCTACAAGTCCGCTTTTTCTGGCTCTCATTTTATAATAATTACTTTCAACGTAAGCGATGAATAACCTATCGTTTTTACAAATCCTGAAATCTATGCGATAATTCCCTTACAGGAGAAGCCTCTGCCAATTCCCAGGTTTCTGCATTCAGGGCCTGTTGTGCGTCAGATCATTCCACCGCCCTATGCACGATTACTCCAAGTCAATAGGAAGAGGTGAGCTTTTATGGCTCAAAAACGTATCAAACGTACCGATCAGGAATGGTTCGAGCTGATCAAGGACTGTAAATCCAGCAGCTTGAAAGTCAAAACCTGGTGTGAACAACACGGGATCACCGCAAAGGCACCCCAGTCTGTCCATCCCATGGTACTCCACCTTGATTTCCACGGAGTACATATGGAAATCTCCAATGATGCGGCGCAGGAAACCATCACAAAAACCCTCCTTGCGCTGCAGAACCTGTGTTAGGCAATCTTTCCGGAGTATCAAAGCTCTGTCTCATTACAGGGCGTACCGACATGCGGCTTTCGATCAATGGCCTCATGGCGATCCTCCGGGATACTTATCAGCTGGATCCTTATGCAAACACTCTGTATCTTTTCTGCGGCAAAAAGACCGACCGGCTCAAAGCACTGTATCATGATAAACATGGTTTCGTACTGCTTTATATGCGGCTGGATGCCGGGCGTTTTCAATGGCCGCGCAGCGCGTCCGAGGCGCGGATGCTTACCCGGCAGGAATACCGGTGGCTGATGGAAGGACTCTCCATCGACCAGCCCAGGGCGCTGCGTCCTTCTCAGAAAAGGGATTTCTAAGCCGGATTTGTGAAAAACAGAGAATTTAAAAATCTTTTTTCGGTTCTGCACGGTCAAAAAAAGAACGGTTATCCACACTGCCGCAGATTTTCAGGAGCGTGATCCACAAACAGGCGCCTGGCGGAGGATTTTTGTGGATCACAGTTCCGGAAACCGGTGGATAACTCTGTATTTTTAGAAGTTATCCACACATCAGGAGTTCGTCAAAATGCCGATGGATGTATCCGGGGCAGTTTGCAGGCCGCCATAGTTTCCACTATAATAAAGGAACAAGAAAAGAAGGAGGAACATCCTATGGCGGAGCATACGGAAGATTTGATCGGGCTCTTATATAAAACAATTGAACAAAAAGATGACCAGATCCAGAAACTCCAGGAGATGGTCCGGGAACTGAACGCGACGGTTGCGAATCTGAATGAAACCATCGAGGAATTCCGCAGGAAATTTTTCGGCACTTCCAGTGAAAAGGTCCGCCGCCGCGAAGCCCCGGAGGAGGCTGCACAGGAACCGGAAACGGAGGGTTCTACTGTCCGCAGCCATACCCGCCGTAAGCCGAAGGCCAAACGGGAAGAACTCTATGAGAAACTCCCGGTCAGAGAGATCCACTGTCCGATACCGGAAGGGGAGAGGTCGTGTCCGGATTGTGATACTCCGATGGAGACGATCACCTGGCAGTTTGTGCGGGAAGAGCTTCGGATCACTCCCGCAAAGGTAGAACGGATCCGCTACATGCAGGAGGTCCTTGCATGCCCGGTCTGCCGTGAGGAAGATACGGGCACGATCGTCAAGGCACCGGTACCGACTGCTTTGCTGGCACACAGCCCGGCTTCACCGTCTATGGCTGCTTTTGTCATGTATCAGAAGTTCCTGAATTCGGTGCCATTCTACCGTCAGGAAATGGACTGGCTCCAAATGGGAGCCCCGCTGGCCAGGGAAACCACCTCAAACTGGTGTATCAAATGCGCGCTGGCCTATTTCGAACCTGTTTATGACCGGCTTCATGAATATCTTGTAAAACGCGGGATCCTCCATGCGGATGAGACGGTCTGCCAGGTTCTGCACGAAACAGGGAAAACAGCGTATTCAAACTCTTATATGTGTTATGTGCTGAGTTTTTGAGAAAGGCCGGAATCCACAAGAATGCTGTATTTCAGCCATTTATTCCAAAAACTCATAACATAATTATTTATCTTGCATTCTGAATGAAATCAGGTATATCCTGATTTTTTGAATGCGATTGCTCAAGTGTATTCGGTATATTTGTTTCCGCTTTTCTTTCTTTCAATATCTTTGAAACAGAGCCTTGATGGATACGCAGATAGATCTCTGTGGTCTGAACAGATTCATGTCCCAAAAAGTTTCTTATGTATATGAGCGGCACCCCCGCTTCAAGCATGTGAACCGCTTTGCTGTGGCGAAAACTGTGCGGGGAATAACCGTCTTCCTTAAAGTAATCCGGATGATTACTTTTTGCCAAAGTTACATATTTGCAGACAAGGTTTCGGATACACGCAGTTGTTATCCGGTCAGACCTCTGGCTTGGGAAGAGGTGTTCATCCCTGTTATCTTTCAAAGTTTTCCCTCTTTCAGCCAGATATCTTTTTATCAGTTTCACAACATCTGAAGACATAGGAAGTTCGCGTGTTTTGTTTCCTTTCCCATGGATCCTGATAGTGGAAGTCTTAGCGAACGTTATATCGCCAATCAGTATGTCGCATACCTCCTGTGCCCTTGCACCGGAATCATAGAGCAATGCCAGTAATGTAACATCCCGGCTGTCAGATTTACCTTCCGTTTCAGGAATGCTCAATAAAATACGGATCTCTTCCGCAGAAAAATACGGGAAAACCGTCCTGGGAACTTTCGGGGTCTGTGTCTGGGAAACTGCATTGTAGGCACCGAGGGAGGCCATCTCCCTGCCGGAAGCATATTTCAAAAATGAAGATAATGCCGATATGCGTTGTTTTTGGGAAGCCGCGCTATAATTCTTTTCGTTTTGGAGCCACAGCAGATATTCATCCATGGTCTTTGTGGTGAGATCCGAATAGTTGATCCTGTAATGCGGAATGCCTTTTATCTCCTTAAAAAACTGGAATAATGCCACAAATCCATCCGCATATGAGGAAATGGTATTTTTAGAACATTTTTTGTTTATTTTAAATATATGTTGAAATATTCCGCAAGCTGCTTTGTAAATAAAGTTTGTTTCATTCCAGCACCTCCGGGAAAAGCCCTTTATTGAATTCCTCCACTTTATCCAGGATGTCCCGGCTGTTTTCTGCTGTCATATGGAGATAATGTTCGGTTCCGTAAAGATTTTCATGCCCCATATATGTAGAGAGTATCGGTATCTCATCGTACATATCCAGGCCGTTATTATCTAACCGGCGGAAAACTGCCACCGCAAAACTATGGCGGAGGCAGTGCAGACAGATATTTCTGGAATGTTTCGGGAGGTTTGGTTTCTCTATACCGATATACCGAATACATTTCACAAACGCATCCCTTATCCATGAACATGAAATAGGGGTTCCTGTTCCGGAAGGAAAAAACAGGTTTTCTTTTTGAGGGATTCCACTTTCTGAATATATCTTTACGTACTCCGCCAGTGTTTCATGCATGGGTACAATCCTGTCACGGCTTCCCTTTGCATTCCGCACATGGATGATACCGTATTCCAGGTCAACATCTTTCGCCTTCAGCAGCCGTATTTCGTTTAACCGGAATCCACAACCGATATACATTCTTAGCATGACGCTAAAGCAGGCGGCATTGTGACGGTGTTTTTCAGAAGCAGAAAACACCATGGCATCTGCAGCCTGTATCAATGCTACCAGATCACCTTCATGAAATATATATGGAGAATAATTCTTGCTGCCGATTGCTTTCTCCGGTATAAAAGCATCATACCCAAGTGACTGCAGATATCTTGCAAACTGCATATAAGTCGAAATATAAATATTCACTGTATTTACGCTGAGTTTTTCCGGAAGGGATGCAATCCAGCCATCAATGACAGCTGGAGGCAGGCTACGGCCGCTAAGTCCGGCTTTCAGCAGATACTGGTCAAGTGAGATAAAGATATGGCGTATTTTCAAAGCCTGGCAGCCTTGGCTTTCCCTTAGTTCCATATAAGAATTTAACTTTTCCTTCAGGCAGCTTTCAAACTGGATGGTATTTTTCATCTGCCACTTCACCGCCTTTCCTGGAAATAAGCAATCAGCTCATTGGGAAAAACGGGTACTTCTATGGCACATTCCCTCAGCCGTTCCGCTTCAACACGAATATAATGCCTGGCGGCGTCAGGAGAAGCATGGCCTAATACCTGCTGGATCTCCGGATAGGTTTTTCCATCTGCAAGAAGATGCGATGCCAGACTCGATCTTAGGGCATGGGCACCATGTCTTCTGGAAGACATATCTATGCCGGCCCGTGCAATGGCTCCGGACACAACGGCATGATCCCCTGTGTGCTTAAAGCAGAGGCGACTGGTCTGGGCTGTACCAAAAATACATAGGGAAGGTCAGAATCAGGCCTTGCATTGTCAAGATAATCCTTCAGGGCTTCAGCTATTTCGTCCAGTATCGGGTATTCAACGGAAATATCCGTCTTTTGCTGCATGATTCGGATAAGGCCTTCCCTGTGCCGGATGTCTTCAAGCTTTAGTCCGGCTATATCACAGGAACGGATTCCCAGTCTTGCAGCTATCAGAATCATGCAGTAGTTTCTTTTACCAAGACTTGTAGTCCGGTCTATGGAATCAAGTATTCTTTCTATCTCATCTTTTGTATAGACAGAGGGAATCGGCCTATGGCGTGGGACTGTCGGGATCCAACGGCTGTTATCGTTTTCAACCAATCCGTATTTGCAGGCATATCGAAAAAACATCTTCACTGCCTTGCGGAAACCTGCTTTATCGTTTGCAGCCGCAAACCTTTCATGGATATGCTCTGCTTTAATCATAGGGAGACTGGTGATTCCTGCTGATTCCATATGCGACAGGAAGTCAGCAATTAAATGTATATGGCGCCTGGTGTTGGTAATGGTTTTTCCAGTCTGGATAAGATAAGCCTCGTATCTGGTAACAACCGCATCATAGCAGGAAGCAGCATATGGCTTTAACTTTGACTTTGCAGGCCTCCAATGAAAATCTCCGTCCAGCGCATGATTTAACCGTTCGATTGAATTTCGGTTCAAATCTGTCTGCTCCTTTGACTGGTTTTTCCTTTGGATCATCCGTATGAAGGCTTCACCCGCATCAACAGAATACATTCCCTCAAAATGCTCTTCACAATACCTTGCCAGCCTGTTGTAGATGGGCCTGACATGATGGTCCACACTTTTGGGGGAATAGCCATCCGAATACATTTCATTGAGTACTTTTTCAGATAATCCGGTGCATGGTTTCGCTTTTTCTTTCAACATAAAAATCCTCCTTAAATGATGTTGGTAATACAATTACATCATAAAGGAGAAACTATTATTATGTTATGAGTTTTTGGGATAAATGGCTGAAATACGGCATTCTTGTGGGTTCCGGCCTTTTCCAAAAACTCAGCACATAACACATGTAGGACCTTGATTCCGCAGTCTTCCCTTTTTCATGCAGAACCTGGCAGACCGTTTCATCCGCATGGAGAATCTCCCGTTTACAAAGATATTTATGAAGCAGGTCATAAACCGGCTGGAAATAGGCCAGTGCGCATTTGATGCACCAACCCGCCGTGGTTTCCCTCGCAAGCGGTGCGCCCATCTGAAGCCAGTCCATCTCCTGTCGATAAAACGGTACTGCGTTCATAAACTTCTGATACATCACAAACGCAACCATCGAAGGGGACGCAGGGCTGTGGGCCAGAAGGGCTGTCGGGGTAGGTGCTTTGATGATTGTCCCCGTGTCTTCTTCCCGGCATACCGGACAGGCAAGGACCTCCCGCAGGTAACGAATCCGCTCTACTTTTGCCGGGGTAATGGAAAGCTCCTCCCGTACATACTGCCAGGCGATCGTCGCCATCGGCGTGTCACAGTCCGGGCAGAGCCGCTCATCCTCCGGCATGGCGCATCTCACTTCCCTGACCGGCAGGTTTTTATAAAGCTCATTACGCGTGGATTTCGGTTTCCGCTGCCGCTTATAGCTTTTAACCGTTATCTCTTCCGGACCGACTTCTTCCTGTGCCTGTGGATCTTTGCGACGGTTCCGTTCACTGGAAGAACCAAAAAATTTCCGGCGGAACTCTTCAATGGTTTCATTGAGGCTGGCCACGGTAACCCGCAGTTCTTCAATGGTTTCATTGAGCTTTTGGATCTGTTCGTCCTTTTGTTCAATTGTTTTACGCATGAGTTCAACCAACAGTTCCATATGCTCATCCATGGTATCACAACCCTCCTGATCTGTCCTAATTATAAAGGAAAACAGTGCGGTTCGCAAATGCCCCCGGAATGAGTATATGGGCATTTTGACGGAGGCAGCGGATTGTGGATAACTCCTGGCAGTAGAAGGTTTTCATGCTCCTTAAGAACGGTTATCCACATATGCCGGTTCCGCTACAGACACGGATTGTGGATAGCAGACCGGCGGTCCGGGATAACTGTGTGAAACGTTGTTTTCCAGGCCGGAAAAGGATATTTAAATTCTCTGTTTTTCACAAAAGCATCAGAAGTCTTTTCTCTGCACGGGCCGGAGCGCTTTTGGCTGGTCAATAGACAGCCCCTCCATAAGCCACCGGTATTCCTGCCGGGTGAGCGTCCGGGCTTCCGATGAGCTGCGAGGCCATTGGAACCGACCGGTATCCAGCCGCATATAAAACAGAACGAAGCCCGTTTTGTCATGATGCAGCGCTTTAATACGGTCCGGTTTTCTGCCGCAGAAAAGATAGAGGGCATTTGCGTAAGGGTCCATCAGATAGGTATCCCGGATTATCGCCATAAGTCCATCGATCGAAAGCCGCATATCCGTACGGCCGCAGATCAAATAGATTTTTGATATTCCGGAAAGATCGCCTAACACAGCTGCTGCAGGGCGCGGAAAATATTTATGACCGCATCCTGCGCCGCATGATTGGATATTTCAATATGGATGCCACAAAAATCGACACAAGCGGCCGGGGTATCGGAGGCTCCGGTACTGGAATGATTATGCATTGATATGCCGGAAACTGTATCATCAGAAATACCAATGCAGACAACCTCCTGTTTTTTCTGCGTAATGAGAGAAGCTCTTTGAGGGAACGCATATCCTTTTTGCCGGAGCTGTCGTGTATGATAATAAAAGGATTTAACGGTTATGTCATGCTGGGCGCACCAGGTTCTGATCGTCAACCCGCTGCCGTAGCAGTCATGTATCAGGTCCAGCCATTCCCGATCTGTGCGCTTGATATGGTGCTGAGTCATTTAGAACCCACTCCTTCCTGTTAATTTGGAGAAATGATGCCTGGGCCGGAGGAATGCTTTGAGAGTAAGCAGGCCTTGAATGCAAGGTTTCGTGAATCGAATAGAAATATTTCTCCGATTTCTTCTCATATATCGGTTTTTTCTCAGGATTAGTTGAATAACGATAAGGTTCAGCCACCTCCCAATTATATACTTCAATATACCAATTGGTATTTCCGACATTTCTTAAATCTACAAAATACTCTTCTCCTGCCGTCAAATCAATTGTATACCAGTCCTCATCACTCGGCGAATGTAACCCTGCCGACCGCATTCCCAAATAATATAGATCATATTTATTCGTCAGTTCACTTTGGAGAACTGGAACCTGATCATATGGGTATGCTGTCTGCGGCGTGTTGTTCGGTTCAAAATCATCCGGCACTGTCACTTGCGGTTCTATTCCGTCATCAGTATACAGTTCTTCAATTTCCTCAGGGCTTAAATATATCGGCTCCATTTTTTTAGCATCGACGGATTTCAGCCATTCCGAGCTTGTCGCTTCGACATCATAATCATTCTCAATATCCTCTTCTGCTGCCATTACCGGTATTCCAAACAACATGCTGCATACCAAAGCGATACTTATAATCCGTTTTCTTCTTTTCATACTCTTT
>OFFP01002167.1_pt1 | contig 11977 bp, 10 predicted proteins | sample 1521431 | NCBI WGS metagenome assembly OFFP01 (sample SAMEA3504104, study PRJEB24116) | mouse gut metagenome | biome: mouse gut; feature: mouse-associated habitat; material: faeces | place: Denmark | collected 2011 | reverse complement strand
AAGGTTTTTATATTTTCTAAATCCTTGACCGTCTGTTTTGAATACCTGAAACACAGTGCGTTCCACTCATGCGGTAAGTTCCTCTTGCACCGTAAGCATTGGCGTTCAATACCGAAGTATAAGTGACAGAGGCAGTATCTCCATCTACCTCCACCACCGGGGAGTCAATACCAATCGTAAAATACCGGAGACTGCCATCCTCCACATCCGCAAAATATTCTTCCCGCGTCTGCTGCCTACCGCTCATATGTGTAAAGGTCATATCCTCCGGCACAAGTTCCCGCATGGTAACAATATCCGCATCCGTCATTGCCTGGCAGTACCTCGCCTGCTGATAGAGGACTTCTATCTGCTCCCCGCTCATGGCAGACAGATCCACCCCGATCAGTTCCACATTTTCAAAAACAGAAAAATCATATTCCTGCATAACTTCTCCTTCCTGCCTGTCTGCGATTTCAACCGTCACGGCCACATTGTCCTCCATTGTCTCAAATACACTTAAATCCGAAGTAATCTTCCCCATACGGATCAAGCCACCCTGACTGGAATTCCCTTCATTTCCGAAAAAAATTGCCGTAAGCAGTGCCACTTCGGGGCCGATCATCACATCATCCTCAATCTCAATGCTCCCCCTCGACATACAGGTCAGATTGTGGTTGATAATTACATTTTTCCCGATTTTGATTCTCTTCCCCAAATCAATCTGCATCGGAGGGAAGATGACACTTCCTTCCGGCAACGGCGATTCAAAAAGTTCATCTGTCAACCGCCGCCCTTCCTCGGAATGGGGTTCTGTTCGGTTGATCTGAAAGCACAGTTTTCCACACCTGTGGATTTCCTGGACGGAAGCCTGATAGCTTTCGTCCCGCATATTGATTCGTTCTAATTCCATGATACCACCTCATTTTCTGTTTAATCTGCAGGTATGAACGCACTCAAATGTGCTTCCTGCTCCGCAAGGCTCATGTTAAAGAAGCGGACACCCTTATCCAAAGCCCGGATTCGCTCCATTTCTTCCGCCGTCAGTTCAAAGTCAAAAATGTCGATATTTTCCTGAATATGCTTCGGATTGGTAGATTTCGGGAATACAATTGTTCCCTCCTGGATATGCCAGCGTAGGATGATCTGTACATTGTTCTTCCCATACTTTTCCGCAAGTTCAGTAAACACCGGCTCATTCAGAAGCTCCTTGTCGCCATGCCCGATAGGATACCAGCTTTCAATCACCGTGCCGCAGGATGAAATCCGCTTTTTCAATTCATTCTGCTGATAATACGGATGGCACTCCACCTGCAGGACTGACGGCTTAATGGTTGCGGCGGCAATCAGTTCTTCCAAACGCTCCGATTCAAAATTGCTAATACCGATGGATTTCACCTTGCCTTCAGCAACAGCTTTTTCCATATCTTTCCACGCCCCGATATAATCGCCAAACTGCTGATGAAGCAAAAGCAGGTCAATATACCCCGTATCCAGCCTGGAAAGCATTTTGTCAATCGCTGCCGCCGTCTTTCCCTCGCCATACTCGCTGGGCCAGAGCTTTGTGGTGATCCAGATTTCCTCACGGGGAATACCGCTTTCTTTTACGGCCTCCCCGACTCCACGCTCATTCTGGTAAGCATGGGCAGTGTCAATATGGCGGTAGCCTGCACGAAAAGCCTCCATACACGCTGCCTTTGTGTTTCCATCCCCCGGAATCATATATACACCAAGGCCAAACTGAGGGATTTTGTTTCCATCATTTAAAGTTACATAAGTCTGATTCATTTTGGTTTCCTCCATTCCTAATCCGCCATTTATTAAAATCCATACCTCTCCAGCCATTTCCTGATATCATTCTCTGCCTGTGACACCCTGCCTCCTGTGACCGCCAGCCCTCTTTCTACCTTTGCGCCGGGACAGGCTGCCTGGATATCGGCTTCGCTGCGTCCCATGCCGCTGCCTTCGTGGGTACAGAGAGGAAGGATTGTCTTCCCAAAGAAATCATGCCCTTCCAAAAACGTGAACACAGCCATTGGGCAGGTTCCCCACCAGTTTGGGTAACCCAGGATCACGGTATCATAGTCAGCCATTTTTAGGGCATCCGCTTTCAATGCCGGGCGCGCTTTTGCATTCTGCTCGGATTTTGCCAGCTCTACGGTTTCCATATGGTCATCCGGATATGGTTTCTCCGTTTCGATGCGAAATACATCCCCGCCTGTCAATCCATGGATCATCTGTGCCGCAACCCTTGTATTTCCAATCTTCAGTTTTACAATTTTCCCTCCCACATAGGCTTCTCCTTCATGGGAAAAATAAGCGACCAACACTTTTTTCATGGCAATACCTCCATCTCTTATTTTCTTATCTGTATAAAATTTCTCCGCCGCCGACTGCGGCGATACCCTCTGCAGCGGTTTCTCTGTAAAGCTGCCACCCTGCCGCTACCTGCGAAATCCCCGGTGGCCATATACCCTGCACCCATCCAGCGCTTCCTCCAGAGAGCGGAACTCTTCGTCTGTTAGTTCCACTTTGGACGCTTCCAGATTCTCAACAATGCGTTCCTTATTTTTTGAACCCGGTATCGGAACCACATTGGGGTACTTGTGCAGCATCCACGCCAAGGAAATCTGCGCACTGGTCGCATCTTTCATTTCTGCGTATCTTTTCAGAAGGTCAATAATCGGCTGGTTCCCCGCAATGTTTGCTTTGGAAAGCTGCGGGACCCAGTTCCTGACATCATCGTTTTTCTCAAATTGTGTGTCCACTGTGATCTTCCCTGAAAGAAGCCCGCTGGCAATCGGTGAAAACGGGACGAAGCCGATGTTGTTCTCCAGACAGTAAGGGATCACGCCCTTTTCCGCGTCCCGCTCCACCATGGAATAAATATTTTGGACTGCCGAGAGCGGCGTTACCCTGTTTGCTTTCTGAATGACAGGTACATCCACCTGGGACAATCCCCAGCCACGGATCAGCCCATCTTCTATGAGCCTGCCCATAGCTTCCGCAATCTTCTCCACGGACACACCGCCCATCCTGTGGAGATAATATAAATCCACCCTGTCCGTCCGGAGCCGTCTCAGCGACTCTTCCAGATGACTGCGGACTGCATGGTAAACAGATCCCCTTCCGATGGCTTCAAAGCCATTTAAAAACAGCTTCGTAGCGATCACCACCTGCTCCCTTACCCCATGCAGCGCATTCCCCACAATGCGCTCATTATGTCCAATGCCGGAAAGGTTCGGGCTGTAGATTTCTGCGGTATCAAAAAATGTACATCCGTTCCGGCAGGCATTCCGGATTGCTTCCACACTGTATTCCTCCGGCGGTATCTGCCCATAGCCATGGGAAAACGCCATGCATCCCATACCGACTTCGGATACTTCAATATCCCTTAATAATCTGGTCTTCATTCAGCGCCTCCTTATCAATAAGCCGCAAATCTCTGATCCTTATCGATATCCGTCATCCTCTGCATTTCATCCTCTGACAGCTCAAAATCAAAAATCTCAAAGTTTTCCTGGATATGTGCCTCATTGCTTGAACCGGGGAGCGCGATATTACCCGCCTGCAGGTGCCAGCGCAGGATAACCTGTGCAGAAGTCTTACCGTGCGCTTCGGCTATGCTGCTGATGGTTCCATCATTAAATAATGTCTGCGTATTTCCCCTTCCGCCCAATGGGAACCAGGATTCCATGACTGTCCCGTACTGGGCAATATGCCCCTTCATCTCCATGCTCTGATGGTATGGATGGGTTTCGTTTTGGATTAATGCAGGGACAATCGTTGTTGCGTCCACCAGACGGTCAAAGTCCTCCGGCTCATAGTAATTAGACAGCCCGATGGATCTCAGTTTTCCATCTGCAACGGCCTGCTCCATTGCCTGGTATGCCTCCACATCATTTTCCGGCTGTGAATGATGGAGGATCATAAGGTCTGCCTGTGTCAAGCAAGGAATAAAAAATTTTTCCTCTCAACTCTCTATCAAAAATATAACACTAATCAATATTTGTAAACATAATACCAAATAACATTCACCTCAATTTAATCTATAAATATGCCTTCGCCAAAAGCTCCGATATATACTCAAAATCGTGCAATGATATCCTATGTTCTAAGTTTAATTCTACTATCTCTTCCCTCACTCCTTTAGCAAAGTGTGAAGTAGTAGCAATAATACCTCCTGTTGGCTTTCGTTTATTCATTCCCAAAACGCCATACATATTTCTTATTACTTCTATTCCCACCGGTCTATTTGGAGCATAATGTTTACACTCCACCAGGAACAAAAACTTTCCTAAGTCTGTTTTCTCTGCTATGTAAATATCTACCCCTCCATCCCTTGTCTGTTTTGTCAGTTCTACTTCATAACCTAATTTCTTAAATAACTCCGCCATTATTTTTTCAAATTCTCTTGGCGATAATTCATACATGCTCATTGGTTCTTGTGCAATATAACACATCAAATCATTATTTATCTGTAATACATCCTTCTTTATGCTGATTAAAGAGGGGCTTATAATACTTTTATTCGGAACAACTATATCTGATTTTCCTACAGAAATTTGCTGATATAATAATTTGTCTATAATATCGATACCAAGACTGTCTACCAGCCTAAACATATTCTCTATAATAAGTGGATTTCCCTGCGTCAATAAAAGAATCCTTTTCATTTCTTCATAATCAAAATCTATAAGATGATCTTTAAATCTATTTAGACGAAAAGAAACTATCTCACTTTGGCTCAATCCGTTCACTGATAAACAAACAAATTTTTCTTTACTAAAACGATAATCCACAGTTCTACCAACTACTAATATAAATGATAACTCATTATATTTTATTATTTCTTCTAACTTCTTTGAATCCAATTCATCTGCATCATCAATAATAATAAGGGAATTATCTTCTACCCTCAAATCTTTTGGAAGTTGCCACGCATGCCATATATAAACATTACTATATTGCTCTTTATTCTCTTCTGCATACACCCTTACTAATGTTGACTTTCCGATCCCTGCAACACCAGTAATTAAGGCTACATGATTACCTGATTCACTCAGTATTTTTTTCAGTTCAGATAGTTCTTTTTCCCTTCTTAACAAAGGCATATTTGATTCAATAAATGTATCTGTATTATATTTATCAGATTCTAATAAAACATCCTTAACCTTTTTCCCTATATTCATCAGCACACTTTTACTCCATACACAATTTTCTCAAATAAAATTAACAACTTATTTATCCAACTCTATAAGCATCGTATCCAGCCTATTATAAAGATACTCTGCCGGAGAACCACCGTGCAGTTTTTCGTTCAGCAGATCAACCAAATCCTTATTTGAAATGCTGATAATCAATTTCCCATTCTCTCTCAACGTCCCTTTAATTGCTTTTTTAGCATTTTTATCTTCCCCATAACATGAAATTATTATCGCAACACATCTAAGCGCTTTCGCATACAAGTATTTGTCCGTAGTATATATTTCTTTTTGTGTTATTGTTTCTGAATAATTCTTAAATTCAAAAATAATATATTTAGACCGAAAATATTCCTCAATAAATTTCCAAAAACTCTCTTTTATATCATCTTTAATTTTGCATATTAAATCAAACCTATATAAATCCTCATTTGATTTCTGTTGTTCACTCCACAATGCCAAATCTGCTGCAAAAAGAATATTTAAAACCTTAGTACATAGATTTTCATATTCAGAACTCTTTCTTGTCTTCGGTTCCCAAGCCTGTATCTCCGCTATCAATGATTCAATAATTTCATAATCGTTCGGCTTTTCAACTGTATCTACATTTTCATTCTGAACCTTTACCCCCATTAACTTTAATAAATCTATAGGCTCATAAGGCTCAATATCCTCCGTAGAATACTCCAAAATTGAAAGTAATTGAGATTTTAAAACTTCATCACATTGTACTATATACAACAAATTTCTAATATCTACAACTAAAATATCTGCTTTTTGCTTGATTATTTCCCATGCCTGAGAAGACAACTCATTTGCCACCACTAATATATATTTTGAATTGTATGTATCTTCCAGCATAGATGCAGATGCCAATGCTTTGGAGATTATAGACGTACTTATTACCCTCTGCCTAATTGCTTTCGCCTCAATATAAAATCTGATGTTCTCTTTTTCTGCTAAAATATCATAATACTCATTCCTATTAGACATTTTAGTCAGGCATCCATAACTTTTAAAAATCTCACCCACAATATATTCAAACTGATACCCCCTAAGAGGATACCTGTATCCATATCTGGAAATTTCATCAATAATACAATGTGCCAACTCATTTTCATCATTCCATAATGTGACTGTCCTATTTCCAAACCTCTTTTGAATATCCCCATGAAATAATTCTTTTTTTACAAACACAAATACCGTTTTTCCAGTGTTTAATGCAATATCATATTCCCAAATAGAATTTTCAAGAAATTTTTCTGCTACGACAAACACAAAGCAATCACATTTTTCAATCTGTTCATTAAAATATCTGACTATATTATTACCAGCATTTGTCGAACAAACGTCTGTAAAAATATCAAATCCAAGTTCATTTAGCTTTTTACTAACCAAAGCAATTTTCTCATAATCTTTAAATGTATAGCTTAAAAATACTTTCCTCTTAAATTTACTAAATCCGATCCTATTCATCTATCCAACCCCATTTTCACCTTAAATTGCTCAAATAAATATGAGCCACAGACACAACCTGCCCATGGCTCAATTTTACCACTACTTTCCCAAAATTGGAACTATCTTTCAGGCAGAAACCTCACCCTCAAACGGATTCCTCACCTTCCACACAATCTCCATAGCATCCTCCCCATAGACAACCACCTTCTCAATCAGCATCTTCAACCTCTCCCTATCAAAAACCTCCAGTACAGAAAGTCCAGCCAGTTCCTCGTCTGCCACTTCCTCTGAACCGGCAGCCTCCCTCATACATTCAAGCTCCGCCTGCGCTTCACGCCTGCTCCGCTCTAGCTCTTCCATCCGCACCCTGCCCGTCTCAATCCGCTCCACATAATCCTCCCTGCTGATTTCCCCGGCCTTATACCGCTCATACAGCCGCATCTTCCTTCCCTTCCACTGTGTCAACTCCTTCACACTCTCCGCAACCGTCTTTTCAAGAACTGCCACCCTGCCGTCCTTTTGAGCCGTCCTGCTGATATCCCGCTCTGCCGCCAGCACATCCGCCATCTTCCTCACCTGGCAAAGCACTGCTCCCTCCAGTTCGTTCTTCCTGACAGTCACTTTCTGGCAGTCATTCTCCCGCTCCTGCGTCCGGCCTCCGCAGAAATACCTGCCGTTAGCCCTGCTCCTAAGCTGCAGTGCCTTCCCGCAATGCCCGCAGAAAAAAATACTTTCCCTCTTCTTCATTTTTTTTCTGGCTTTATCCGCAGTCCCTACTCCCTCATTAGCCTTCTCAAAAACACTCCGGGAAACCAGTGCCTCATGATGTCCCTCCACCACGATCCACTTCTCCCTTGGCTGCCTCACCACCTTCTTATCCGTATCCATACCGCACTTCGCCCGGTTCCAGATTAACTTCCCCAGATACACCTCATCCGTAATAATATCCCTTACCGAAGAAGCACACCACCTCTTCACCTTTACATGAGGCTGCCTGTCTCCATAAGTATCTCCTGCCATCTTGTGATAAACAACCCTTGACGGTATCCCCTCTTCATTCAGCCTTCTGGCAATCTCCGCATAACCGGTTCCGTCCGCCGCCATCCCAAAAATCCTCCGCACAACCCACGCCGCATCTTCATCAACCAAAAGCCTGTGCTTATCCTCTGGGTTCTTCCGATACCCATAAGGGGCAAACTGCCCAACAAACTCCCCGTTCCTCACCCTCGTATCCCTGGCAGACCGCACCTTCTTAGACAAATCCGCGCTGTACATCCCATAGACCAGATTCTTCAACGCAACACTCATCCCGCCCGTCGCTCCGAACTTATCCTCACTGTCGTAACCGTCATTCACCGACACAAACCGAACCTGCAGGATCGGAAAGATATATTCCAGGAACCTCCCCACTTCCAGATAATCCCTCCCGAACCGTGAAAAGTCCTTCACAACGATCATATCAACCTTCCCGTCCTTCGCCGCCTCAATCAGCGCCTGCACCCCCGGCCTGCGGAAGTCAACGCCGGAATACCCGTCATCACAATACTCCGTGATAACATATTCCTCCCCCTGCAGCAGTTCCTCCATATGCCTTTTCAGCAACACCCTCTGCGCCGAAATACTGTTGCTCTCTTCCATTTCACCCTTACCGCTGTCCTCATTGGAAAGCCGAAGATACATAGCGACTATCCTCTTCTTCATCATACCGCCTCTCTCTCTGCCCTGATTCTCAACAAATCTTCCAGCACATCATCATATTTCAGATACACTTCAACATCCCCTCCCTCATGCACCGCAACCTTATCCACAAACGCCTCAACCATTTCCCTCGTCAGACTCTGCATATCCAAACATCCCTCAACGACAGCCTTCCAGTTTCTGTCTACACAATATCTGCTGGAATACTCCGCCCGTGCCTTTTGGACTTCCCCAAGCCTTGCCGTCAATGCCCTGATCTTTTCGGCATATTGCCCGCTGATCTGCGCATACTGTTCCTCATCAATCAGTCCATCTCTATAATCCTCAAAAATACCGGCTTTCACTTCCGTCTCCCTCTGCAGCTCCTTCCTTATCCGTTCAGCTTCCTTCCCATAAAAATCATACTTCCTCAAATTCCTGTCATCCGCATTCATCCGCCTCACAGTTTCCTCCGCCTCAATACAGAGCCTCATATGGGCAGCAACCGTTCCAAAAACAGCCTGGTTGACATCTTCCAACGAAACCTTATGGTTCGTACAGCTCCCATGAGTAGATTGAAGATACGTCTTGCATCGGTAAAACTTCTTGTCATGCCTTGCTCCCTCTGTACGGAACCCCATTACCTTTCCACAGTCCGCACAGACAATCTTCTTCCCCAGAAGATTAAAACGGGCATGGTCATAACCGTTCTCCCCATGGGTAGAATGGAACCTTTCCGCATTGCCCGCCAGCAGTTTCTGAACTTTCTCATAGTCCTCCCTACCCACCAGTGCTTCATGCGTCCCTTCCACAACAATCCACTCTTCCTCCGGTATTTTCACCTGCTTCCCAGCCACCCTCTTATACCTGTTATGGACGCTGGCTCCCACATAAGCATAATTCGTCAATATGGTTCTCACCGTCACATAATTCCATTCCGTATTAAACCCCTCTGGAACCTCATGCCCGAACCGCAACATCTTATAAGCCTTCGGATTCATCTCTTTTCGGGAAACCCGCCTTGCAATCTCCTTCAACGAACACCCCTCCAGGAACAGCCGGAAAATCTCCTGCACCGTCCCCTTCACCCGCTCGTCCGGGTAAAGCCGCCGTTCCACATTCACATACCCATACGGGACCGCCCCCGATGAATACTCCCCGTTCCGCCAGTACGCCCTGTGCGCCGTCCTCATCTTCCTGGACAAATCCTTCACATACAGCTCATTCACCATATTTTTCAGCGGCATCATCAGCTCCCCGCCCGGCTTCTCCGAATCATACCCGTCCGTCACCGCAATAAACCTCACGCCGAAAAACGGAAACACCCGCTCAATATAATTCCCCGTCTCCACATAATCCCGTCCCAGCCTGGACAGGTCCTTCACAACAATACAGTCAATCACCCCGTCCCTCATATCCCGCACCATCGCCTCAAACCCCGGACGCTCAAAATTCGTACCCGTGCAGGAGATATCCGCATACTCCTTCCCTATGACCATATCCTCCCGCTCCGCCACGAACTTCCGCAGAAGCTCCATCTGCGTCTCCACCGTCGCCCGCTCCCGGTTTTCCTCCGTCTCCTCCGAAAGCCTGGCATACAGCCCCGCCCTATAACAGACCGCCTTCACCGGAACCGGAACCTGCGCCCCGGAACCACTCGGCAGGTCATTCACATTCACAAAATCCACCTTCTTAGACTTCCTCGCCATATTACACCGCCTCCTTCCACTCAAACCGAATCCGGCCCCGGCTGTCACAGACCGCCTCACAGCCCGCATGTTTCAGCCCCTCCAGGACCTCCCTGTAACAGTCCCCGAAACTGAAAACCACCTCGACCGTCTCCCGGTCCACGACCTTCACCCGCTCAATCAGCTCCACCGCCACATTCCTTGTCAGCCGGTCAATATTCTCATGCTCCGCAAAATAATCCAGCCACCGGTACTTATCCGTATTGGAAGCAAGGATATCTTCAATCTCACCCTTCATCTGCCGCACCGCTTCCTCCGCCAGATCTCGTCTCTGCGTATAAGCCTCATGCAGCTCCCTATAATCCTCCTTAGAGACAATCCCGTCCTTCATATCCTCATAAAGCATGTTCCGCAGCTCCCGACACCGCAGAACCTCCGCCTCCTTCTGCTCAATCCGCCTCTCCAATTCCCGGATATCCAGCTCCTGGAACGGGATCTCAGACACCTTCTCCATCGCCCGCTTCAAATCCAGCACATTGGCAACCTGCACCTTCAAGACCTCCAGGACCGCCTCTTCCAGCCTCTCCACCCCGATCCTGTGGCTCGCACACTCCTTCGTCTCCTTATTCCTCGAACACACATAATACCGGTACTTCCGCTTCCCGGAACACACATTCTTCCGCACCATGGCCGCCCCGCAGTCCGCACACACCACCATGCCCGCCAGAGGGTACACCTCCGACTGCTCCGGGGACATCCTCGTATCCATCCCCAGGAGCCTCTGCACAATAGCAAAATCCCGGTCCGAAACCACAGCCTCATGGTTCTTCTCAATCCTCACCCAGTCCTTCTCCGGCTTCACAAAGGACTTCTTCACCTTATGGTTCGGCGTCGTCTGCCTGCCCTGCACCAGATTCCCAACATAACACTCATTTTCCAATATCCGCCGCACCGTCACCGAACTCCACAGCGCCCGCTCCCCAGTCTTAAAGCCGGTCTGATAATTGCTCCCGGACGCGCTCTTATACTCCATAGGAGACAGCACCCCCATATCATTCAGCCTGCCCGCAATGGCATCCTGGCTCATGCCGTGCAGCTTCATACGGAAAATATCCCTCACCACGCCTGCGGCCACCGGGTCAATGACAAGCCGGTTCCGGCATCCCTCGTCCTTCTGATACCCATAAGGCGCAAAAGCGCCGATAAACTCCCCGTTCCTCTGCTTCGTCCGGAACGCCGAAATAACCTTTCTCGAAATATCCCTGGAATACACGTCATTTACTAAATTCTTTATGGAAGCCACCATAGCCCCCATCCCGTCACCATTCCCAGTGTCAAAACCGTCTGTCACTGCTACCAGCCGGATATTCAGAAAGGAAAAGACATTCTCGATCAGGTTCCCGGTCTCAATATAATTCCTCCCAAGCCGTGACAGATCCTTCACCACAATGCAGTCAATCTTTCCTCTTTTTGCATCCTCCATCATCTGCCCGAACCCCGGACGCTCAAAATTCGTCCCGGTGAATCCAAAATCTGAATACGTTTCCGCCAGCACCATATCCTTCTGGCCCTCCACAAAACTTTTGAGGAAATACACCTGCGTCTCCAGGGTATCCTCCCCACTGGTCTCATTGGAAAGCCTTGCATAAATACCGGCTCTATAAATCCCTCTCTCCGCCGAAGCCGATACTTCCGCATTCCCTGCAACCCTGCTCTTCCTTGCCATCTATGAGACCTCCCTTCTGTCTGCTGCCGGAAGGCTTCCTGCATCTTCCAAAAGTTCCAGTGCTTCCTGATACCGGTCCTCATACTTAAAGCGCACCTCGATCCGCTTATCTTCATACACCTGTATTTCTTCAATCAGCTCCACCACCACACTGCGGACCAGAGACCGGATGCCTTTATTCCTCACAAAACTTTCAATCCACTCATGACGTTTTCCTTCCCTCTGCGCAAGCCGTTCCGCCTCCT
>OFFP01002163.1_pt1 | contig 11990 bp, 7 predicted proteins | sample 1521431 | NCBI WGS metagenome assembly OFFP01 (sample SAMEA3504104, study PRJEB24116) | mouse gut metagenome | biome: mouse gut; feature: mouse-associated habitat; material: faeces | place: Denmark | collected 2011 | reverse complement strand
TATTTTTCGGAGGAAAAATACCACAAGATCGTGTATGGAATTGGAAGTGAATCCCAATATTTAGCGGGAAATACAATCTGAAAATTTGTCGGTTTTTGTAAATAAAATAGTTTACCAGAACGGGCAATGTCGAAGGATAGGAAATTTCTGCCTTGAAAGTAAGGTGGGATTGATGTATAATATGAATTGTGCTTGTACTAATTAATAAATACATGAGGTGGATATTATGATGAAAGGGAAAAGAAAGAAACTTGTAGCATGGCTGCTTGTGCTCACCGTATTGATGAGTCCGGCATCAGGCTTCCGCGCCTTTGCAGATGACGAGCCGATTCAGCCAGACAGTACAGTTGCTGCTGATTCAGTCGATGATACTGATCCAACAGCTTCAGAACCGGATACAGACCAGGATACTTCGGCAGATCCGGGGGATGTGACAGAACCAGAAGGAACGGCAGAGACGGGTGAACCGTCAACTGCGCCTGCGGGGGAACAGACAGAACCACCCGTTACGGAGGAACCGACAGTAACGGAGGAACCGGCAGATGTGCCGGAAGATCAGGAGGCAGATACAGAAGATCCTGCAGTTGAGGACGGCGGACTGATCTACAACTTCTTTTTAGGAGAGAAATCTATACAAGCACCGGGGGAGCAGAATCTTGTCGTCTCATTTGGCGATGGAAGTGAGCAGCTTGCATCTGTAAAGTTAATACTTGCAGGGGAGGATGGCAGGCAGAGCGAGATTTTGCTGACCGAGAAGAAGGAATCCTATTATCGTTTTGTTAAGACATACGACAACAATGAAGCAGGGACATATCGTCTTGTAGCTTTTGCATATGAATTAGACGGGCATAAGAAACGTATTGACTTTGAAAAAATTGGAATGTCAATAAACTTTAGTGTGATCTCGGAAGCTGTTCAGGCGGAAGGCGAATGTACGGAGGACGCAGGCATATCCGTTACAGCGCTGACGTCAGATGAGATTTCCGATGACATGACATCAGAGATTGAATCTACGATTCAGGAAGCGGCGGATGAAGCGGTTGAGACTGTGAATGAGGGCTCTGTAGAGTTAGGCTCTTCCAGTACAGAACAGGCATATGGCCGCGCAGGTGTCAGCGCGGAGCTGACAGCCCTTACGGATCAGGCAGTGAAGCTGGGATCATACAGTGCGCCGAAGGCTTACACCGGAACAGCGTCTTCTATCGTGGTCGTTCTGGATCCAGGGCACGGCGGAAAGGATAATGGCGCATCAGCGAATGGTCTGATAGAAAAAAATATCAACCTGAAGATTGCGCAGGCATGTAAGGCTGAATTAGAGAAGCATACAGGCGTGAAGGTTTATATGACCCGTACTTCCGATAAGTATGTAAGCTTAGAAGGAAGGGTAGAGGCGGCTAAGCTTTTTGGCGCGACTCTCTTTGTAAGCATTCATATGAACTCTTCCGAGAAAAAGGAAGCAAACGGTGCAGAAGTATATTATCCAAACGCGAACTATAATCCGTCGGTTTCTGCTGAAGGAAAGCAGGCGGCTCAGAGTATTTTGGATGAGCTGGTAGACCTTGGATTATCAAACCGCGGTGTGAAGTTCCTGAATTCCACGGATGACGAAGACGGCGAAGGAACCTATGCGGACGGTTCTACGTCAGATTATTACAGTGTGATCAGAAACAGTAAGAAGAACGGATTCCCGGGAATTATTGTAGAGCATGCATTTTTGACCAATAAGGATGATGCGGAAGAGTTAAAAGACGGTAATTTCCTTGTAGAATTGGGAAAAGCAGATGCACGGGGAATTTTGAAGTATTGTCAGACCAGGACAGACTATTCTTCGGTATATGACTTCAACTTCTACATGAACCGTTACCCGGATCTGAAAAGAGTTTACGGCAGCAATCCGGTCGGAGCGCTGCAGCATTTTGTTACTAGCGGCATGAATGAAAGACGCCAGGCCAGTAAAGAGTTCAGCGTTGATTCCTATATGAACCGCTACCCGGATTTGAAATCAGCATTTGGAACCAATTATTCTGCTTACTATATGCATTACATAAACTTCGGTAAAAAAGAAGGCAGAATTGCTACGGTAGACGGATCGAATGTGAACTCAGGGTCAAACCCGAGTGATAACGTCCCCAATAATACGCCGGAAAATACTATATACGGCGGAATGGACTATAAGGATGTATATGATTACGAATACTACATCAACCGTTACGGCGATATTGCAGCAGCGTTTTCGGGTGATTACGCAGGAGCTCTGAGACATTTCGTGCAGAACGGGATGAATGAGGGCCGACAGGCAAAGGGAACCTTTAATGTAAATTCATACAGTCATGCAAAGAACAATGAGGATTTACGAAAAGCATTTGGGGACAATCTGAAATTATACTATATTCATTATATAGAATATGGCAAGGAGGAAGGAAGACCGGGGATTTATTCTGATGAAAATGAAGGTGGAGATAGAGATCCGAGTGAAACAGACAAATATGTAACTAAGTACGGAATGGTAGATTATGCTCCGGTATATGATTATATTTATTATGTTTCACGCTATTCGGATGTCAGAAAGGCGTGTGAAAGCGATCCATATAAAGTTCTTCAGCATTTTGTACGTCACGGAATGGACGAAGGACGTGTTGGAAAGGATAAAGATACGGAATATACGGACAGCAAGGGTACGAAATATACGGTACATGAGTTTAATGTATATGGATATAAGAGCAGATACAGTGATCTTCGGGCGGCATTTGGAAATGATCTGAAGAAATATTATCTTCATTTTATTAACAGCGGAAGGGAAGAAAAGCGAACTTCGGCGTTCTCCCAGGAAGCAATTACGCAGTATCAGGGAGTGGAATACAAAGATGTATACAATTTTGATTATTATACCAAAAAGTATTCAGACTTGTATGCAGCATTTGGAAATGATCCGTCCGGTGCGATTCAGCACTTCGTAAATTTTGGAATCAAGGAAAAGCGGCAGGCATGCGAAGAGTTCAATATCAGCGCTTATAAAAATAACTATGTAGATTTGAGGAATGCTTTTGGCGACAATGATATAGCATATGTACGGCACTATATCGAATGCGGAAAGAAAGAAGGAAGAAATGCGAAATCAGCTGTGCTCCATTCAATCAGTAGCGTTGATTCGCCGAGTCAGACAAGTAAAAACCAGATGGTAATGTATTTCCTTGCAAATGCATCGTACCCTACATATTATGCAAATAATACTAATATAGATACAATTTCTGAATTCTGTGATTTATATATAGCGGAATGTAATAAGCTGAATATTAAGCCAGAGGTTGCGTTCTGTCAGGCTATGAAAGAGACAAACTTCTTGAAATTTGGCGGTGATGTAAAGATCAGCCAGTACAATTTTGCAGGATTGGGCGCTACAGGCAACAGTGAATCAGGAGCAACTTTCAGAAGTATTGAAGAAGGAATCCGTGCACATGTTCAGCATCTTTATGCATATACAGATAAAAATGCATCGGAAAATAATCTGGGAGCTGCTTGTGTAGATCCAAGATTTAAGTATGTGACAAAGGGTTGTGCTCCTTATGTAGAATGGTTAGGACAGAAGGAGAATCCGATTCCAGGACAAGGCTGGGCAACAGCAGAGGGATATGGATACAGTATTATTAACGATTATATGAACAAGCTGAGTACATATAATAAATAGAAATGTTGTTAAAAAATCAGTGGTAAATATCCACTGATCAAGACAAAAAGGGATGTGTCCGATGATCTAAGCAGTATAGATCATCGGGCACATTCTTTTATGCATTTGGGAATGATTTCTGAGTGTATTACAAAAATGTTACAAAAAGGTAACTGAAACTACATAAATTTCCGTTTCCTACTTGTCCTTTTCTGGAAAATATTATATGATATTACACGTATTGGAAAAGACCTTGTCGTTTTTCATACCTTTATTTATCAATTGGAAGAAGGAAATAAGCAGTGATTAAAGAAAACCAAAAGCTTTTAAATAGATTACAGGTGGTCCTTGACGGAATTGTGATAATTGTCTCCTATGTGCTGGCATGGTTTATCCGTTTTAAGAGCGGACTGTTTGAGCAGGATCCCTGGGCGCTTCCGCTGGACGTATACATGAGGCTCCTGCTTCTGATCGTGCCGGGCTATCTGATCTTATACTATGCGTTCAAGCTGTACGCACCGAAGCGTGTGCTGGGAAGAAGGCTGGAGGCGTCTCGGGTGATCCAGGCAAATATGCTTGGCGTGATGGTTCTGATATTGATGCTGTATTTGGTGAAGCAGTTTGATATTTCCAGAACCATGCTGTTCGTATTTGCCTGCGTCAATATTTTCGACGGAGTGCTGGAGCGTAATGTTGTGCGCTACATTCTCCGACGGCTCAGGAAAAACGGACACAACCTGAAGCATATCATTCTGGTAGGGTACAGCCGGGCTGCGGAACAGTATATTGACAGGATCATGGTGAATCCGGAATGGGGATATTATGTAAGAGGGATCCTGGATGATACAATGCCTCATGGCGCAGAATACAGGGGAATTAAAGTTCTGGGAGCCATCGACAATCTGACGATCATCCTGCCGCAGAACCGGCTGGATGAGATTGTGATCACGCTTGGGCTCGGGGAGTATCACAAGCTGGAGCGGATTGTAGGCATGTGTGAAAAATCAGGTGTGCATACAAAGTTTATTCCGGATTATAATAATATCATCCCGACCAAGCCATATACGGAAGACATTCAGGGGCTTCCGGTCATCAACATCCGGCATGTCCCATTGAACAACATGCTGAACAGGAGTTTAAAAAGAGCTGTCGATATCTTTGGCTCTTTGTTTGCGGTCGTATTATTTTCTCCGGTTATGCTTGCAGTTACGGTGATCATCAAAGTGACAGACCCGGGGCCGCTCATCTTTAAACAGGAACGGATCGGACGGAAAAATAAACCGTTTTATATGTATAAGTTCCGTTCCATGATCATGCAGAGGGAATGTGATGAAGAAAAAGGCTGGACAAGAAAGGACGATCCGCGTGTGACCCCGATCGGACACTTTATCCGAAAGACGAGTATTGATGAGCTTCCTCAGCTGTTTAACATATTAAAAGGGGACATGAGTCTGGTGGGCCCCAGACCCGAGCGTCCGCAGTTTGTGGAGAAGTTCAAAGAAGAGATTCCAAGATACATGATCAAGCACCAGGTGCGGCCGGGTCTGACCGGCTGGGCACAGATAAACGGCCTGAGGGGTGACACTTCCATTCGGAAAAGGATTGAGTACGATCTGTATTATATTGAAAACTGGACCATCGGATTTGATTTTAAGATTATCATACTTACATTTTTTAAAGGGTTTATCAATAAAAACGCATATTGAGAAAGGTTTATGATGAGGGATACAGAGAGAAGAATAGATTATATTTCTTATTGTGCCAGCTACGTGCTGGCCTTTACTGCTTCCAGGCTGGGATATGTGTATCTGGCCGGAATCGTGCTGATGCTGGAAGCACTGCTGCTCTACATGATGAATTTTAAGAGATCCGGAAACCTGACAGACTTAAGAGGGCTTTTTTCACTGTCCTGGGTCGGCGGCGAGGGGATTGCCTGCCTGCAGCTGAGCAGGCTCCAAAGCGATTGGGAGACACTAACATGGGTATGTTTTTTCTTGGCATATTTCTGCTTTATATCCGGATATGATATTGCGGCCAAAAAACTAGGAAAACAGACCCGGGAGAGGGGAGGAATTGAAAAGAATCCGCGTCAGGCGCGGCGGATTCTGATATGCGTGATCCTTTTGGGAGCCGGATCCATATTCTGTTTCCTGCTGGAGGCAGTGGTGCTGGGATTCATTCCGCTGTTCTCACCGGAGCCCCATGCCTATTCCTATTTTCATATTTCTGGCGTACATTATTTTACGGTAAGCTGCATTTTGATTCCCGCACTGTCGGTACTGTATGTGAGGCTGACGGAAAAATGGACGGCATTTAGCTTGGCTGTGCTTCTGGCCGGCAATCTGACCGCGGTGGGGATACCGGTGCTCTGTGTGTCCAGGTTCCAGCTGCTCTTTGCAGTTGGCTTTGCAGCTGTTGTCTACCTGATGCTGTACCGGCATGTGACATGGAAGATGATCGTCACAGCGTTTATCATCCTGATACCGGTATATGTACTCCTGACCGTTGCAAGAAGGCATGATATCACCTATTTAAATGGAATCTTTGAGATGAAGTATGAGAGAATGCCGATTTTCATCACACAGCCGTATATTTATGTGGCAAATAATTATGAAAACTTTAACTGCATGGTTGCTCAGCTTCCAGAGTTTTCCATGGGGCTGCGGATGCTGTTTCCAGTCTTTGCGCTGACAGGATTAAAGTTCGTTTTTCCGCAGGTGACAGCATTTCCGCTCTATACGACAAAAGAAGAACTGACGACAGTGACTCTGTTTTATGATGCGTATTATGATTTCGGATTTGCCGGGATCATCCTCCTGGCATTCGTGCTGGGCTGTATGGCCGCATGGATGGCCAGATGGGTGGAAAACAGCAGGAATCCGGCGGCTTATCTGTTTTATGGCCAGATTGCGATCTACCTTGGGCTTTCCTTTTTTACCACCTGGTTCAGCAATCCAACTACCTGGTTCTGGCTGGCAGCGACATTTGCAATGTATGTGTTTTCTGGTATAAGAAAGATTGAATAACCGGATGCTTCGCTTGTCCAGATTTGCATCTGGAGTATTCGCGTCAACGGACGCTTCCCACGTGAAAATGAAAAAATGAGGTTGCTGTAAAATAGCTGTTACATACAAAATATGGAATCGGGCTCTCATGTGAGCTGTCCATATTTCGTACTTAATCAGTATTTTACAGTGACCTCATTATTTTACAGAAATCATGCAGCAGAAAATCTGTCCTGAAGTATACGGTTCTTTTTTTACTCAATGATGAGCATTTGCGGCAGCTGTGCGTAGTAGTCGGTGGTTACGATATCAGCGGAAATCTGCATTTTATTTTCTACGATCTCACTGACTTCTGTCACATATTCTTCCATCAGCTCTTCATCTTCAAATTCAATATTTTCAAAAGGAGTAAATTCCCCGGTATAACTTTCATAAATCCCTCTGCCTGTAATCCAGCTCCGGTCCTGGAAGATGACAAACTGCTCTGCGTCAGAGAGGATATCCTGTCCGGCAGGAAGGCGGGAATCATATTCCAGGCCCATCAGATTCGCTACAGTAGGGAAGATATCAATGCTGCTGCAAAACTTTGACACCTCCACAGGTTCCGGCATAGAAGCAGACCAGATGACCAGGGAGCTGTGATACCATTCCAGGCTGTTCTCCAGGTCTTCCCCTGCCAGCTCACTGCACATATCCTGATAGCCATAGGGGATATGGTCAGGACCGATAACAAATAGCGTATTTTCCAGGAGTCCCTTTTCCTCCAGCCGTTCCAGCAGATATTCCACTGCCAGTTCCAACTCATAGTTACAGGCAAGGTAGGCCTTCGCATTGTCAGAAAGGGGAAGGTCCTCAACCAGATCCATATGCCGCATTGCCATCTCATTCGTTTCATCATAATCAGCATGTCCGCTGAAGCTCATATAATTGGTGTAAAACGGAGTCTTATCGCCATACACGTCAAAGGTATCGGCCACCAGCTTCAGGTCAGACTGTGGCCAGACCATGGTCCCGTCCTCATGCTTTTCAAATTCATATCCTCCGTTGCCGGAAGCATACCATTCAAATCCCATATTCGGGTGGGAAAGATGCCGGAGATAAAAGTCATGATGATAGCTGTGAAATGCCCTCACATCGTAGCCCTCCTTTTCCAGCAGGCGGCTCAGGGTAAACTGCATATTATTTTTATTCTCTCCGGTTTCCACCATACTGAACTTTCCGCTTTCCTTGGGGATCAGCCCGGTCAGATTGGCAAATTCTCCGCCGATCGTACTGCCGTACCACAAAGGCGTGTAATAATTTTCAAATACAAACCCTTCGTTCAGCATTTTGTATAAGGTCGGAGTCAGATCTTTTCGGACAGCATGCCTCCACCAGCCCTCTGCAGTAATGAAAATAAGGTTATAGCCCTCAAACATACCGGTATATTCATTTTTATAAGTAGGCTCTTCCTCAGCCATATACTGATGAAGGGCCTGAATCTTCTTACTATCCGTATGACGGATCAGCTTTTCAAAATCGTAGTTGATGATATTTGGTTCCCCTTCATCATCCCCGCGGTAGATTACGCTGCTGTTGTCCATGATCTCATAAAAAAGAGAATCAAATCCTGTCAGCCCGCTTAATGTGACCCTGCTGAAATCCTGGAAGATTCCTGTAAAAAGTCCAAGTGTTTCAATATTATAATTAATCTGTGAACTGAAAAAATAAGTATATATTGGAGACTTCAATCCTGTACCAAAAGGCAGCATACAGAGAAAAGCCAAAGCATACATGAAGAGAGCGGATTCCCACCCCTTTCTGACCAGCTTTTTAGGAACAGGATTACAGATTTTTTTAAACCAGCATAAAAAAGGATAGATCACACAGGGAAGGAAGCAGACGGCCAGACGTCCCGCATTCCTTCCGATATATCCAAATAACACACTCTGGAAATCAACAGCATTGCCCGCCATCCCGATGCTGCTGAAGGGAGCCAGCATCGTATGAAAGATTCCGTAATAGATCAGCTCCATCACACAAAAGGCGCAGACCAGAAACGTAATGATCCCTCCCAGGATGATATTGACCCTTCTGGAAAAACGGGAACATAAAAAGGATACAAAAAGCACTGCGGGAATGCTCAATATCAGCGGAAGAAAAAAATCAGCATTTTTAAATATGGAAACATGTAAGTAAATCTCACTGAAAATATAAAGAAACAAAAACCATATAATATGGAATCCCAGTGTCAGGATTCTTTGAATCTTATCATGCTGTATCTGAAACATGCCTGTTCTCCTTGTCTGAATTATGCTGAAAGGCCCCTGAAAAGAGGGGCAAAAACCCTTATATATGCTACATTATAATATTAAAAATGTCAATGAATTATTCATCGTTTTCCGTGTACATTTCGAAGAAGAGGCTAATTAAAGACTACAATGGTTGATTTTGAGGAATACTAATGCTATAATTGGGAAATAGTTACAGCGAAAAAAACAAAACTATGGAGGAAACAACATGCGAACATACCTTGTGACTGGCGGAGCCGGTTTTATTGGTTCCAATTATATACACTATATGTTTCAGAAATATCAGGATGAGATTCAGATCATCAATGTAGATAAGCTGACTTATGCGGGAAACCTCGAGAACCTCAAGGGTGTGGAGGACCGTGAAAATTATACCTTTATCAAAGCCGATATCTGCGATTCCGATACGATCCGGCAGATTTTTAAAGATCATGATATCGACCGAGTGGTTCATTTCGCGGCAGAGAGCCATGTTGATAGAAGCATCCGGAATCCGGAGGTATTTGTACAGACCAACGTCCTGGGGACCCTGGTCATGCTGAATGCGGCGAAGGAAGCTTGGGAACTGCCGGACGGAACATTTAAAGAAGATAAAAAGTTCCTGCACGTGTCTACGGACGAGGTCTATGGTTCACTGGAAAATGAGGCTGATTTCTTTTATGAGACCACGCCTTACGACCCTCACAGCCCGTATTCGGCAAGTAAGGCTTCTTCTGATATGCTCGTAAAGTCTTATATGGATACCTACAGATTCCCGGCCAATATCACGAACTGCAGCAATAATTACGGGCCGTTCCAGTTTCCGGAAAAGCTCATCCCGCTGATCATTAACAATGCGCTTCAGGGAAAGAAGCTTCCGGTATACGGCGACGGAAAGAATGTGCGTGACTGGCTGTATGTAGAAGATCATGCCAAAGGGATCGACATGGTACAGGAAAAAGGACGTCTTTTTGAGACGTACAATATCGGAGGACACAACGAAAAGCAGAATATCCAGATCATCCATATCATTCTCGATACTCTGCAGGAGATGCTTCCGGAAGGAGACCCGAGAAAGCAGCTGGTCAGCGAAGAACTCATCACATATGTGAAGGACAGAAAAGGGCATGACCGCCGCTATGCCATTGCACCGGACAAGATTAAAAAAGAGATTGGATGGTATCCGGAGACAAAGTTTGAGGACGGAATCCGTCTTACGATCCAATGGTTTTTTGAACACGAAGAATGGATGAAGAATGTTACAAGCGGAGAGTATCAAAAATATTATGAAGACATGTATCAGCAGAGATAAGAATCCAAGGATATCGGTCGTTCTTGCGGTCTATAATCATGAACAGTTTGTGGGGCAGACCATCGAGAGTATTATCGGGCAGTCATTTGAGGACTGGGAACTCATTATCATTGACGACTGTTCAAAAGATGGTTCTGCAGACGTGGTCAGGAAGTATATCCAGGGACCGTCCCATCACTCATGTCCTTCCGGGACAGGCGGACCTCGTCCGGCAGATCATGAGGACGAGAGGATCCGCTTTTATCAGGCGGAAAAAAACAGGGGGACCGTGCGGACCTTCAATGAGCTTCTGAAAAAAGCCAGGGGAGAGTATGTGGCGTTCATAGGTTCGGATGATATCTGGCACAGCGGAAAGTTACAGGAGCAGATCGAGTATATGGAGCAGCACAAAGAGACGGCGGTCTGCTTTTCCTGGGCAGAATTTATCGATGAGAACGGCAGGCTGTATTCGGAAGATGAAAAGGAGTGCGACTACGACACCCAGATCTTTATGCACAAAAACTGTACCCAGGGGGAAGTTCTGCGCTGCTTTTTTGACAGTGCCAATTATTTCTGCCATCCAAGCGCGTTGATACGTTCTGAGGTGATCCGGGAGATCGGCGGTTTTGATCTCAGATTCCGTCAGCTGCATGATTTTGAATACTGGGTAAGGGTTCTTCAAAAATACCCGGTACACATCATTCAGAAGCCGCTCGTACAGACGGCTCAGCACGGAAAATGACAGCCTCAGCGCGGTCAACAAACAGAATATGATTCGTTTCATGAATGAGATTCAGACGATTATCTATACAATGATCAAGGAAATGAACAGGGATATTTTCTGCGAGGCGTTTCATGATATGCTGAAAAAAGAAATCACAAAGGACGCCCGTCTGGTCAGCGAGAAATATTTTGTTCTGCTCGGCTGGCATATGATGGGCGTCAATAACCGGCAGCCGGCCGCACGTTTTCTGAATGAATTTCTGGACGACAGCGTTATAGAGTGCCTGGAAGAGGAATATCAGTATTCTCTGAACGATTATTATGGAGAACTGGGAAATGCCTGGAAGCTTTATCCGTTTGATTTTTACCAGGAATATGAGATCCTGGAAGAGGAACATCAGGCATTGAAAAAAGCATACCGGTCTCAGGAAAAGGCAGTTGCCAGGCTGAACCGGGAGATACAGGGGATGAGCAGGACGCTGTCCTGGAGGATTACGAAACCATTGAGGGAAGTGAAGAGATTAGGGGTAAAAAAAGGAAAATGAACATTCAATTAATGGAATTTCCGCGGCATATGGATGAATACGGCAGTCTGGTCCCGATTGAAGCGTCAGACAGCGTCCCTTTTGACATTAAGAGGGTATACTATATTTACGGCGTTGAAAAGGGAGTCCGCAGAGGCTTTCATTCTCATGCAGACCTGGAGCAGGTGCTGATCTGTGTCTCCGGACACGTCAGGATATTGGTAAAGACACCGTGGGAGGAGCAGGAGATTTTTCTGGATGATCCGCAGAAAGGACTGTATATAGGACCTATGGTCTGGCGGGAAATGTTTGATTTTTCCGGTGACGCGGTGCTTCTTGTCCTGGCAGGGGATCACTATAAAGTAGAAGATTATATCAGAGATTACAATAAATATGAACAAATAGCACGGCAGTATTTTACTGAAAACCAGTGAGGTTGTGAGGACAGGACATGAACATACCATTTGTCTCATTTGAAAAAATGCATGATGAGATCAGGGATGAGATATACGG
>OFFP01002155.1_pt1 | contig 12027 bp, 17 predicted proteins | sample 1521431 | NCBI WGS metagenome assembly OFFP01 (sample SAMEA3504104, study PRJEB24116) | mouse gut metagenome | biome: mouse gut; feature: mouse-associated habitat; material: faeces | place: Denmark | collected 2011 | reverse complement strand
GTCAGAGAGCATTTGAAATCTGCTGTCAGAAAGTTTACCATTTGCGTTATCTTCATAAATACGCTTAAACAATCGGTCAAGTTCCGCAATTCGGCGTTCTGCTTGCGTCAGTTGCCGCCGCTTTGCTGTCAACTCCCGTTTTGCGTCTGCTTTCTGTTTTGCGCCCATAGCCTTACGGAATTGTTCTTCATGGTTGGCTACACAGGCAATCGTCAGCCGGAGATGAGCAAGCACACCCTGTTCCAAAACTACGGCGCGGATATAATGCGTCGGGCAGACTTCTTTTCCCTTGAGCCTTGAAGTGGAACACACAAAATGGTCTTGCCGCGCTTCAAAATTTTTGCTTGTGCAGTAGTACAGCTTTTCACCGCAGTCAGCACAGCGGACAATGCCGGAAAACATATTTGTCTTTCCCGTTCTTGTCGGACGACGTTTGTTCTTCCGTAATTCCTGTACCCGCGCCCATGTGTCAGCGTCTATGATTGCTTCATGGGTATTTTCAAATGTTAAGTTGACGAAATCTTTGTCAAAAAGTGCAGAAATCGAACAGAAATTGCCGCTTTATTGGTGCGTTTTTGCTTTCCAAAAAACAGACCGTAATGTAGTGAAATCGCTCTCTCTTTATTTGGACAATTTAATCATGTGCATTTTTATCTCATTTATACTGATTGAAATTATTGGAGGAATATGATACCATGGACATGACAAAAAGCGACCAAATCAAAGCTGGCCTGCAAAAAAGTTTTCGTAGCGGAAAATCTGCAAAAGCATCCACAGTGTGCTATGGCTACAGAGTAACAGTGGAAGGTAACCTGATGGTCTATCCTGCGGAAGCCATCTATGTGTTCCATATTTTTGAGCGGTTTGCTGCTGGCGATAGCCTTGGGAAAATTTCCGCCTCGTTGGCTCGGATGGGTGTGCTGTCCCCTACAGGCAAAGAGATTTGGAGTAAAGAAACGATTTCAAAGATTCTCAATAACGAGAAATATTGTGGTAACGTTGTTTTGGGCAAGACTCAGTTCAAAAACGGTGTGCAAATCACAAATAATGACTTGAATACTAAGACTGTCATGATGAGCCATCATCCGGCGATTATCGCGAAGGATTTGTTTGAACTTGTCCAAACGGAGAAAAAGCGCAGGTGTCGCTCTTATAGAAAATAAGAAGGGGGCATATGGGCACCACAAGAATAATTCCACTCAACAGTAAAAATCCACCAGAACTGAGAGTGGCAGCATATTGCCGGATTAGTACCCGAGCAGCTGAACAGCGATCCAGTTTAATGACACAGGAACGTTATTATGAGGATCATATCAAACAAAACCCAAGTTGGGTGTTCGCCGGTGTATATTCTGATATAGGGAGCGGGACACGCATAAAGGGGCGGAACAGGTTCAAGGCATTACTATCAGCCTGCAAACGAGGTAAGATTGATATGATCCTCACGAAATCCGCTCATCGCTTTGCCCGCAACACGGTTGACGCCTTAAAAACGATTCGGATGCTGAGAAGGCGGAACATTAACATCTATTTTGAGCAAGAGGATATCCATTCACTCTATGAGAGTTCTGAATTTATGCTGACGTTGATTTGCGCCAGTGCGCAGGAGGAGAGCTTTTCCAAAAGCGAGGATATCAAATGGGGATTGCGCAAATCATTTAAAAATCCTGATTCTAAATATTATCAGCGGATATGTTACGGGTATATCCATGATCAGAATGGAAAACTCATCATCCATGCGGATCAGGCCAAGGTTGTCCGCCTAATTTATGAGATGGCTGCATTAGGAATCAGCCTTGCAAGGATATCCTCACAGCTGGAAGATATGGGTGTTCCCTCCCCAAGAGGCAAGAAAGTCTGGAGCAAAGAAACCTTGCGGAAGATTCTTTGCAATGAGAAGTACACAGGTGGTGTAATTTTGCAAAAGACTTTTGTGGAAAACTGCCTTGAACATAGGCAAGTAAAGAACAATGGCCAAATGGGTATGTATCATATGCTCAACAATCATGAAGCAATTGTTAATCTCGGTGTCGAAATAGCGTGAGATAGAATGTAAATGATCCGAACTCTTTGGTAGGATAAAATTGAAACATTAATTTAGCAGCGAAACATGGGAGGGGACACACAAATGAAAGAGATTGTCACCTCCATAAAATAAACCGTTAGTCGGTTTTATTTAAGAATAGCATATTCATGAAAGATTATCAACTTCGCTACGCCGACAAAATATGAATTATACAATATACAAGTGGTGGATAAATTGTGCTTATCTATAATAAAATTATATGACAAGCCAACGGCATATAAATGGCTGGAAGATAATTGCGAAGCAATTAAAAGCATACCATACCCAACAAAAAGTGAAGTGGAAAATACAATCGGATTCATAGTGTCGAGATAGCACCTGTCATATATCAAGCTATTGTGACTTTGAATTTTAATAAATATTGTAATATGTATGGTTTGCTGTATAGTAAGATTAGTGATGCCAGAACATCAATTAATGAGTCTGGGAAAATGTACAGAAATTATTGCTTCAATGAAATTGGGGGAAAATATGAGAGAAAAATGGCGGAGGGTGATTTCCTTTCCGTCATTTTTTGATGCGCCTTGCGGCGCACGTTTCTAACGGGTGAAAGTTCCTAATCCGCCCTAGTAGTGGGAAGGATACAGCCAAGACCAAGGATATCAATGTCTAAGCAGCATCTAGAGATTCCTAGTATCTCTGTCGTTTGACCATAGGAGGCAGCCCTTCATTGGCGGAACATATCCTCCTGTTGTTCCAGTAGCCGATGAAATATCTAAAGATGAGGTCTTCACTTCCTCCACTGTCATTTTTTTCTTTCAGGCGTCGGATTTCTTTTTCCTGCTCTTTGACTTGTCCGCGCAGGAGGGACAATTCCTCTGCAAGACTCATTGCCGTCTGTGGTGTGTGCAAGCCGGGGCTAACATCCAGCCGACCTTCCCTTGCCGCTTTCGTCCATGCATACATGGTGTTTTCAGGGATGCCCAGTTCCCAAGTTCCTTTGCCAGCTTTACGGCCTGAATCTTGTATTCCATGTCGTATTCCCGTTGTTTTTTTGTCATTTTAGTTGCCTCCTTATTTGTCTTTGATTATACATAAAATTCTTGGGTATTAGGTGTCAACTAAAATGGTACAACATCAAAAAGATATTTATTGTTATATCCTGTAATTTTTTTGCCGAATAATTACAGGAAATTTATGAAATTCACTCTGATAAATTTCTTCAGGTTAATAATTTTAATGGAATTACTTTTTATTTCTCGCTACATTTTATGAGAATAAATACGTAAAAGTTACATTTTGCTTCATAAAAATTACATAGAAAATTTATAAAAAGAAAATTGTGATACTATTCATCCATAATCCTTTAATGAATAGATGAAAATTAAATAATTATCAATAATAGTTTTCATTTTTCAAAAGGAGAAATAGTGTTTGATAAAGGAAAAAGAAAGGAAAAGGATATGTTTGATTTAAAAGAGTATAAGTTTTCAAAGTATAACCATAAGATAGTTATGAACGGAAATGTATATATGTATAATGCATTTTCCGGTGGATTTTGCAAGTTTCGGCAAGAGTTTAAAGAAAAAGCATTGGGAGTGGATTTCAATGATGACACTTCAATGAAAAAAATTGCACAATTTCCAGATGAAGTGATTGGTGAATTGATAAAGGGGTGTTTTGTCATTCCAAAGGGAACAGATGAGTTTGCGATAATAAAAAGCAGACATCTTGTGAGTAGATTCTCAGATAACAATGCACTATCTTTAACTTTAGTTCCCACTATGGCTTGTAATTTTAGATGCACCTATTGCTTTGAGGCAGATAAAAATTATCCATGTAACTATATGAGCGATGAGGTAATAGAAGCAATCATTACGTTGATTGATACAAAGCTAAAGGATGGGGGAGAACTTGCCATTACATGGTATGGCGGTGAGCCGCTAATAAGGTTTGATATTATCAAAAAATTGCAGATCAAGGTTTTGGAGATTGCAAAGAAAAAGAATTTGTCATTTAATTCAGCCATTATTACGAATGGATTTCTTTTAACAAAGCAGGTCTCTGATGAATTTGTAGAATTAGGGATCAGATTTGCACAGGTGACGATAGATGGAACAAGGGAGATTCATGATGCAAAGAGAATTGCGGCAAATGGGCAAGGGACTTTTGACACTATTATAGAAAATATACTGGAAATAAATAAGGACTTGACGGTGTCAATCAGAGTGAACATTGAAAAGGATAATGTCGGTGTAATGTCAGATTTTATGGATTATTTGATAAAAATTGGGATTGCAAAGGCGAAAAATATAAAATTATACTTTGCTGTAGTTAAAAATTATGGAATAGAGAGCAGTACGTTATGTAATCACTATACTGTCAAGGAGTTTGCAGAAGAAGAAGTAAAGCTAAATGAACTGGCATATTCAAAAGGAATTTATATAAAAAATAATATAGATCCAAATGTTTATGTATGTGGATCATTGTCACCTAAGACATTTGTTATAGAACCTGATGGAACAATGCAAAAATGTTGGGGATTAGTAGGAGAAAAAGAGTCAGCAATAGGAAATATTTTAGACCTAAATGCTTCAGATGCATGTTATATACAGAATTTGGCAAAGTGGTATTCGTGGACTAAATTTGAAAATGAAGAGTGCAGGGAATGTAATGTGCTTCCGGTTTGTATGGGAGGATGCCCATTACATACATTGGATGGAAAATTAAATGAAGATTATAAGTGTTCAACATACAAATACAACTTGGAAAAAATATTAAGCATGGTAGCCAAAAACTATGCAAATAATTTAGATTGATACATATGCTCATATGTTTCAATATAATACCGGGTGGTTTTTTTAGAAAAGAATAGTTATAGAGATGTTGATGCCGATATCTAAAGGCATAATGTATACACTTTTCTGATTACTCGGAAAATATTTGGAAGGAGGGATAATATGGATTGGGTAAATAAACCAATGATTAATTCAGATGAAGGCATAGAACCACAAGCTTGCCTGTTGGATTGCAACTATTGTTTATTTGTATGGAGCAGATAGGGAGGAAGAAAAATGGAATGGATTAATGAAGTGAATGACCCCAACGATGATGGTGGTATTGCACCTATGTGTGTAGCGGCACTCATAGGAGGTATTGCTGGTGGTATAGTGGCTTGCGGAACCACTGGATTTTTGTGTGGATCATTTTGCGCAGTGTTTAAAGAATAAAACTGTTGAATAAAATGATCCATGAACCCTGTGAATGCGGAGATGAGATGTATTCACAGGGTTTTCCTAATGCAGGATATTATGTGTTTTATTCGGGAAGGATAAGTTATGAGACAATATATGAAAAGACTTTTATTAAGCAATAAAATACAACTATGCCTTTTACTGATATTAAGTATGGCTGCATTGCTGTTAAATATATCAAAAACTCTCTATACAGGGAGATATATAGACTTTTTGACAAATGAGTTGAGTGTGACTGGTCTTTATAGATTTGTTATCATATTATTTGTGTTAGGGATTTTAGGTATCATTTTTAATTTTTTAAATGCATACTATATGGCTAAAATACAAACAGATATTGCTTTTAAAATTAATTATGATGTGCTTGATTATGTAAAAAAATTACCGTTAAGTTTTTTCGATGGAAAAGATTCTTTTTATCTGAACCAAAGGATTAATTCAGATTCGAATGTAATAGTGGCTTTTTTGATGAATACAGCTATTAAGCTTACAACGTTGCTGCTTTCATTTATAACTCTGTTTACAATATTATTTAGACTGAATATATCTGTTACATGTATCATACTTATTACAATTCCTATATATTTATTATTATATAATGTGTTTAAGAGTTCTTTGTATAAAAGAACGTTAGAGTTTAAAGAAGCCCAAAATCATTTATTTTCATTTATGGGAAAACAATTCAGCAATATAACTTATATAAAAATCAACAGTTTATATGAATTACTGAATAAGAAACTTATGGATTCATATCCTTTATTTCTTAATTCAGCAGTAAAATATATTAAAGCAAGTATATTGTTTTCCAGTACAGGAAGCATTATAGAAAATATTTTCAATATATTTTTGTTTGTTTTTACTGGAATTGAAGTTCTGAATAATAGGATGACGATTGGAGAATTTATCATTATTAAGGGATATTACGCTATGGTCATGAGCAGTCTGGGGGAATTTGCCGGAATTTTAAAACAAATTCCGGATGCTAAAGTGGCATATAATAGGTTGATGGAAATTATAAATTTGGATAAGGAAATCAATGGTAGAAAATATTTGAGTGGGATAACACAAATTAGTGGAGAGAATGTAAAACTGATTTTGCATGAGAAACTAATTTGGGGGAAATTGAATTTTCAATTTGAAAAAGGAAATATCTATCTAATTAAAGGAATAAATGGCGCGGGGAAAAGTTCACTGATAAAATGTATTTTAGGGTTATATATGGAAGAAATGGAAGGGGCAATTAAATACAATGAGAATAGCATTGAAAATCTTGACCTATACAATATCAGGAAAAATGTAGTGGCGGTTGTTGATCAGGATGCAGAATTCTTTTTTGACTCAATTTGGGATAATGTATCACCAAATAATGAAAGTATGAATGAAAAAAAGATGATGAAATATTTTTCCATGTTTGGACTTCAAATAGAGAAAAGTGAGGTGCATCGAAATTCAAAACATTTATCCGGCGGTGAAAAACAAAAAATTTCTATTATTAAGGCATTGCTAAAAGAACCTGAGATTTTAATTTTAGATGAACCTACGTCAGCATTGGATACATATAGCGTAGATAAACTTATTGAAGAGATTAATGAGAACAAAGAACACAGAATTACGATTGTGATTACTCATGATGAGAGGTTTGTCAGTATTGCGGACAAAAGTGTTAGTATGGAAAAGAATATGGGGATGTATGGCAAACATCTTTAAGTTATTATTTTTGAGATGTACGTAAGGCGTGTTATAGATCGTTGACACAACGTTAATTTTCAGAGATTTGTGAAATGTGCGTCACTATTGACAAATTGACAACTTAAATTGCTTGAAGCTAAATAAATTTTGCTGTAGGCTGAAAAAAAGGAGGCAATGTGAAATGAAATTTAATGAAAAACTATTAAAATTAAGAAAAGAAAAGGGACTTTCGCAGGAAGAATTGGGAATGGAAATGCAGGTATCAAGACAGACAGTTTCAAAATGGGAAGCAGGACAGTCATATCCAGACTTTACCAGATTAGTTATGCTGAGTGACTTCTTTGATATGACTTTGGATGAACTTGTGAAAGATATTGATGTGCAGGAGGTGAGGGAATATTCGTTTACAAATGAGAAAATAGATTCTATATATCGGGTTTCTCAGAATATGGATTCGCTCTTTCAAAATAAAATGTTAAAGTACGCTGTAAAGGGAATAAAGTGGTTTATAGTAGGTAGCTGTATATTTTTATGTTTAGTTGTGATGATTTCACTTATATTGCATCTTATTTATCCAGAATATAATGTATTTTGGCGTACCTATTAATTAAGGCAGACTTGGAGTTGCGTCTGGCAGAAAAGAAGCTTAATTAAATATTTTATATAGTGTAAAAATCTGTTGTAAAAATAAGCGAGCGTTTATTTTGCGACAGATTTTTTGCGTTTAAAGATTAAAATTTTATTTATGCGAGATAGTTATCCTGTCGAATAATTTGATTTTTGTGATAGTTTGTTCAAAGGTGCAATGAATTAGTCATATATTGGAAGTTGTATATATCAATAAAGTAAGATGTATACATGTATTAATAAGTCGCTTTCGGGCATATATAATAAAAATATATTCTTACTGTGGAGGCATTATATGGAATCGGAGATCGAAAAGCGAAAGGCGCATGATCGTGGAAATCCCAATATGCTGTACGTGGAAATTGGGAAGCGGCTTCGCATAGCCCGTATTGAACTAAATTATACGCAGGAACAGATGGCAGAGATTTTAGGGATAAGCACAGCCTATTATGGGAAAGTGGAAAGAGGAGTTTACGGTTTATCTTTGGAAAAACTTGTAATTGTGAATGAAAAATTGGATATGGATATCAATTATCTTTTGACAGGGATTGGCAGAGGGCTTTCTATGGATGAGGTTATGCGAGAATGCCCAAGGGAAAAGAGACATGATATGGAGCATTTGATAAAGTACGCAGTGAATTTGGTGAAATAGCCGGTAAATACATGAGAGGAAAAGTATATGTTGGAAATTGCGGTATGTGATGATGAAAAATTCGTGGCTGCCGATATTGAAAAAATGTTGATTGATTTATCTATTTTAATGGCAGTTCCGTTGGGAATAGATGTGTTTTTTGACGGAAGCACATTGGTTGATTACATAAAAAGTGGAAAATGTTACGATATCATTTACCTTGATATAGAAATGGCGGTTCAAAATGGGGTGGATGCAGCTAGGGAAATAAGAATGTTTGACAATAACGTGCTTATTATATACGTCACAAGCCATGAGAGTTTTGCAAAAGAAGTGTTTGAGGTTTCGGCTTTCAGATTCATCACAAAGCCGATTGAGAAGGGTATTTTTAAAAAATATTTTATAGATGCTACAAAAAAGCTGATAGTACAACCTAAATATTTCCAATATCAATATAATAAAATTTCATACCGGCTTCCTATTGATGAGATCATGTATTTCCAAAGCGATAAAAGGTTGACATATATTATTACTTCAAATGGCAGCCAAAAATGCTATGGGAAGTTGAATGATATAGAAAAAAAGCTGAATGCGTCAGATATCTTTTTTTACAGAACGCATCAGTCTTTTTTAGTCAATCCTAAATATGTTTCAATGTATATGTACGATTCTATGGAACTTATTGATGGTACAACTCTTACGGTGAGTGAAAATAGAAGGAAAAGTGTAAATAAATTATTTTGTATGCTTAAGGGGGAGGATATTGTTGTTTGATTTTATGACAGTGATAGGGGCAGCCGCTGTTTTACTGGTAGCTTCTTTATCTGTAAAAATATTAACACTTTATTTTGACATTTTCTTTGAAATAAAGAATAAAAGTATACAAATTATTTTATGGGGAATTTATTTCTTCTGGCAATTAATTATTGGAAGAATAAATGTTCTCCCGGCATATATGAACGTTATAGTAAGTGTTATTCTTACCTGCATGATATGCATTGGGGCATATGAAGGTGGATTTTTGCAGAAAGTGGTATTTTCGGTCTTGATCAATGCGATTTGGATGTTGGCGGAATTTCTGGTCGGCTATGTTTTTATCCTGTCGGGAATTGATTATAAAGTTCTTCAATTTTCTGGTTCGGTTTTATCTAAATTATTTATTATAGTTTTGATCTGGTTTTTAAAGAAATTTTTCCACAACGAAAATATAAGGAATCTGTCTAACAAGCACAATGTGGTCCTGCTGCTGATCCCGATAGGAAGCATGTTTGTGTTATACAATATATTTATGCTGAGCGTGGTGACAAATGGCAGCAACCATATCATCCGTTCAGTGGCATGTCTGCTCATTGTCCTGTGTGTCAATATCATTATATTTCGGTTATATTTAAATCTGTCAATAGAAAAGGAACTCCAAAGATGTAACACAGTATATGCCCAGCAGCTGGAATTATGCAGCCAGCATATGCGGGAGAAACAGGCAGACCTTATGGAGTTCCGAAACGCAAGGCATGATATAAAACAACATTTTATTGTCCTGATGGAGATGCTTGATGAAGGCAGGAATGAAGAAGCAACAGAGTATTTGAGTAAATTGGTGAATGAAAAAATATTTGGACAGATAGGGATATCAAGGACGGATAATATAATAGTGGATTCTCTGGTCAATGCAAAATATTCCCATGCGGTTAGGCAGAAGATTAAATTTGAAGCCGATATCCACATACCTGTGCAGCTTCCCTTTAGTGGAGCGGATATCTGTATTTTGATAGGAAATATTCTTGATAATGCAATAGAAGCTTCCATGCGATTAAAAGAAGAGGAGAGATACATAGGATTTTTTATGAAATATGATAAGAATTATTTAGTGATCACAGCCATGAATGCATTTAATGGAAAGCTGGTCAGAAACAGCGCCGGAAAAATAATGACAGATAAAGGGGAGCCGGAAAATCATGGGATTGGTCTGGAATCCGTCCGGAAAATTGCCGAAAAATACCATGGATCGGTTGTTATAGAAGAAAAGGGAAATTTTAAGATAAAAGTAGTATTATGTGATCTGCCGCAAAAGTTACAAATAACTTCGTAAAAATTACAGGACTGGTTCGCTTCCTGGTTACTGTGCTATATTTATATGAAAAAGAAATGGAGGCAGTAGTGATGAAGAAAACCAACTATTATTTCAAAAACCATGCAAATTTAATTGCTAGTCTGGCAATGGCATTTTGTGTTATGGCGGCAAACAGCCGCTGTGTATGTATTTACCACCAGCCTAAGATGCCTGATGGACTGCAGAAATTGAAGAAGGGCTGAGATGGAGACGCTGGCTGATTTTTTGACAAATTACATAGTGAAGAAAAGAGCCATTTCCAAAGAAGATTATGAGATTTACCATTATGGACTACAGACAGGTCTGGAAATGCTCATCTGTATGGCTGTCTGCTTTTTTATGGCTGTACAGATGGGCATGATGGTACAGTGTATGATCTTCTTTCTGGTGTTCTTTTCGCTCCGTTCCTTTTTAGGCGGACTGCATATGAACAGTTTCATGGCATGTTTTTTTCTTTCATGCACTGTATTATACCTGACCCTTTTGCTTGTTAAATATTGTCCGTTGTCTTCCCGTATGGCAGTATTGGTCTTAGCTTGTGAAACAGTAACAGTCTGTTTTTCAAAACCAGTGGAAAATAGCAATCGCCCTGTGAATGAAAGAGAGAAAAAGGAATTCTTGGATAAAATCTATAAAATCTTGATTCTTTTATGGGTTTTGATTGTATTTTGCTGTGCATTGGGATGGAGCAGATGTCTGACCACAGTAGGTTACACTTTAGGGGTTATCATTATTTCCATGTATATAGAAAAAGTAAAAACGAGGCTGAAGCGGGGAAAGGCAGAAAGTGTGTGAGGATATTACTGGTAAGCGAGGATCAGGAAGTATGCAGACAGATCTTCAGAGTGGTCGGCAAGTCGGCAGAGTTAGCGGTTTTATCCTTTGCTGATATCGGGCAAGAAAAAGAATTGCAGTATGATATGCTGATCGTGGACTTCGATAGGGTAAAGGTAAAAGAAAGGGAATTTAAAATCATACTGGAAATGAATTGTATGACAAAGAAGCCCATATTGGTACTCTTGGAACAGAGCAGCATAGCGGATCAGTTTGAAGTATTATCAATGGGTGCGCTGGATTTCCTTGAGCGTCCGGCAGAAGATGAAGTTTATAGACAAAAGTTAAAGGAACTTTATCAATGGACGTGGTATTATGGCTGGAAAAAAGAGGAAGTATAACGTAGAACATGATAAAATTTATGCGGAAACCTTGGAACAACAGCAGATAGAAGTAATGCAGAGTGTGATAGATGGGTTAAGGTAGAATCTGATTTGGCAGAGCAGGATTTGGAGTTTGCTGCTGACTATATTGCATTTGATTTAAAAAATTCTTTTGCGGGAGTCAATACAGTACAAGGTATCCGTAAACAAATAAACAAACTACAGAATTTTCCAGAGCGTAATGAGTTAGATGATGATCCAGTGTTGTTGGGTCTGGGTGTCCGTATGGATTATTATAAGAATTACAAAATTTATTATGTGGTATAAGACAAGTTGGTAATAATTGTAAGGATTTTACGTATACTGGTGGACAGTAGAGCGGGTTATATCGGACATTTGGAATGAAAGATTAAGCTGCGGTGTTTATTGATAGAATTTGATAGATAAATTCAGGGCATGGCGGATAGCCATGTCTTTATTATTGTGTGCCGAGCATGGCGCTAATCTTACTGGTGAAAGTCCAGTCACGGGTA
>OFFP01002150.1_pt1 | contig 12038 bp, 14 predicted proteins | sample 1521431 | NCBI WGS metagenome assembly OFFP01 (sample SAMEA3504104, study PRJEB24116) | mouse gut metagenome | biome: mouse gut; feature: mouse-associated habitat; material: faeces | place: Denmark | collected 2011 | reverse complement strand
GTCATGTATGAGGAGATCGCCCTGCTCTGGGACCAGGAGCTGAAATACCGGCCCACATTCCAGACGGCCAACGGCGTTGTGACCATCCCCGTGCTGCTGGAGAAGGTCTGCGGCGTGAAGGACGGGCAGACCGCCCAGTACTGGCAGGAAATCAAAAAGCTGATCACCCCGGACACCCTGGTGGTTTCCGGCCTGCCGTGGCTCAAACCCCTGGAGGGGAATCCCATCAAGCCCTACGCCACCCAGTTTTTGCACAACGGGAAGCTGCTGAAAAGCAAGATTAAGGGCCATAAGGCCTACCCCTACGGCATTTTGCGGGGGGAGATGCAGGACTATCTGCTGGACAAGCTCCAGCTGCTGCTGGACCGGCGGCTCATCGCGGGCACCTATCAGAACGGCACGGAGTATACCGCTGTGGCCGTGGCCCTGAATTTGAAAAAGGAACTCCTCCGGCTGATCCAGAAGTTTGACTTTACCAGGAAAAACCCCAAGCTGATTGTAATCAACACGGCGGAGGAGGTCCTGTCCCTGGAGGACAGCATCCAGTTCGCCTTCCTGAATCTGGTGGGGTTTGACATCCTCTTCTTTGTCCCCACGGGGTATCAGTGCATTGAGCGGTATTTTACCCAGCCTTTCGCCAACGAGCAGCAGATCGGCGAGTATCTTTACGACCTCGCCCCGCCTGATTTCAACACGGTCCAGACGCGGGGGCGCAATCCAATCAGAAAACTATTCGGAAGGAGCAATTGACTATGGGATTAGATTTTAACAGGCCCTCCTCCGGGCCGGCCCCCGTTCTGGAGGTGGCGCCCGCCCAGGGGCAGGAGGAGTACCAGGCCTACGACGTGGAGGCCGACAGAAGGCAGATGACCCAGATCATGGTCAATTCCCCCGAGGTGGACTCCCTGGCCAGCCAGATCGAGGTCTACAACCTGGAGACTATCGTGTCCTTCGGCAGCGGGGCGGCCGAGGAGATATCCAAGTGCTCAGACGTCATCCTGAACAGTATGAACATGTCCCAGCTGGACGACTCCAGCGCCATGCTCACCACCCTGGCGAAAATCATGGACAAGTTCGACATTGAGGAGATCAAGGACAACCCCGGCCTGTTTGGAAAGCTGTTCGGCAATTTGCGCAGGCAGCTGGATAAGATACTGGCCAAATACCACACCATGGGCGACGAGGTGGACAAGATCTATGTCCAGCTGAAGCAGTACGAGTCGGAGATCAAGCAGTCCAACCGGAAGCTGGAGGACATGTTCCAGGCCAACGTGGGCTACTACCACGAGCTGGTGAAGTATATCCTGGCCGGCGAGCAGGGCTGCCGGGAGCTGGAGGAGTACATCGCCCAGCGGAGGGCGGAGATGGAGTCCACGGGGGACGCCTCCATCCAGTTTGACCTGACCACCCTGGAGCAGGCGCTGATGATGCTGGAGCAGCGCACCCAGGACCTGCGCACCGCCGAGAGCGTGGCGATGCAGTCCATCCCCATGATTAAGACCATGCAGTTCAGCAACATGAACCTGGTCAGAAAGATCAACTCCGCCTTTATCATCACCCTGCCTGTGTTCAAGCAGGCCCTGACCCAAGCCATCATGCTCAAGCGCCAGCGCATCCAGGCGGAGGCCATGTCCGCCCTGGACGCCAAGACCAATGAGATGCTCATCCGCAACGCCCAGAACACCGCCGAGCAGTCCAAGATGACCGCCCGCCTGGCCTCCGGCAGCTCCATCAAGATCGAGACGCTGGAGAAGACCTGGCAGACCATCGTCAAGGGCATCGACGAGACGCGGCAGATTCAGGAGAACGCCCGCAAGCAGCGGGTGGACGACCAGAAGCGCCTGGAGACGATCAAGGCGGAATTTAACAGCAGATACCACATGCCAAAATAAATATTAAGAAAACGGAGGAATCAACTTATGGCAATCAATCTGAGCAAGGGTCAGAAGGTAGATCTGACGAAGGGGAACCCGGGGCTTTCCAAAATTGTGGTTGGCCTGGGCTGGGACGTAAACGCCTTTGATTCCGGCGCCGCCTTCGACCTGGACGCCGCCGCCTTTATGGTGGACGGCAGCGGCAAGTGCCCCACCGAGAAGGAGTTTGTCTTCTATGGCAACCTGGAGCACCCCAGCGGCTCCCTGAAGCACATGGGCGACAACCTCACCGGCGAGGGCGACGGCGACGACGAGCAGATCGTGGTGGACCTGGCGAAGGTTCCCGCCAATGTGGAGCGCATCGCCTTCACCGTGACCATCTACGATGCCGAGTCCCGCAACCAGAATTTCGGCCAGGTGTCCAACTCCTATATCCACATTCAGGACATGGCCTCCGGCACGGACCTGATCCGCTATGACCTGGGGGAGGATTTCTCCATTGAGACGGCCATCGTGGTGGGCGAGCTGTACCGCTACAACGGCGAGTGGAAGTTCAACGCCATCGGCAGCGGCTTCCAGGGCGGCCTGGCGGCGCTGTGCGGCCACTACGGCATCGACGTTGCGTAAAGGAGGGAGCGATATGCCTGTCAATCTGCAAAAGGGGCAGAAGGTAAGCCTGTCAAAGAGCGCGCCCGGCCTAACAAAGGTGGTCGTGGGCCTGGGCTGGGACGTCAACCAGTTCGACACCGGCGGCGACTTCGACCTGGATGCCGCCGCCTTCCTCCTGGGGGACAGCGGCAAGGCCGCTAGCTCCAGCGACTTCGTGTTCTACGGCAACTTGAAGCACAGCTCCGGCGGCGTGGAGCATCTGGGCGACAACCTCACCGGCGTCGGCGACGGGGACGACGAGCAGATCAAAGTCGACCTGGCCAAGCTGCCCCCGTCCGTGACCCATGTGGCCTTTACCGCCACCATCTACGACGCGGAAGCCCGCCGGCAGAATTTCGGCATGGTGAACAACGCCTTTATCCGGATTTACAACGAGGCCACCGGGGAGGAGCTGCTGCGGTATGATTTGGGGGAGGACTTCTCCATTGAAACCGCCGTGGTGTTCGGCGAGCTCTACCGGAACAACGGCGAGTGGAAGTTCAACGCCATTGGCAGCGGCTACCAGGGCGGCCTGGCGGCGCTGTGCGCCAACTATGGCGTGGATGTGGAATAAGAGGAGGGGGAGCACATGGCAATCAGTCTGGAAAAAGGAAAAAAGGTCAGCCTGAAAAAGGGCGGGTCGGCCGGACTGGGCGAGATTCTGGTCAACCTGAATTGGAACACCAAGCCCGCCAAAAAGGGGCTGCTGGGCGGTTTGTTCGGCGGCGGCCAGGGGATTGATTTGGACCTGGGCTGCCTCTTCGAGCTCAAGGACGGCCGGAAGGGCGTGGTCCAGGCGCTGGGCAACGCCTTCGGCTCGCTGAACCAGCCCCCCTACATCGCCCTGGACGGCGACGACCGCACAGGGGCGGTGACTACAGGGGAGAACCTGCGCATCGACGGCAACCAGATCGCCCTGTTCAAGCGGATACTGGTCTACACATTTATCTACGAGGGAGTCGCCAACTGGCAGCAGGCTGACGCTACGGTCACCATCAAGTACCCCGGCGCCGAGGATCTGATTGTAAAGATGGACTCCTACAACTCCAACGACATTATGTGCGGCCTGGTGCTGCTGGAGAATGTGAACGACGAGACGTTCAGTGTGGAAAAAATCGTGCAGTTCTACTCCGGCCACCCGGCGCTGGACGCCGCCTTCCACTGGGGGATGCGGTGGCAGGCCGGAAGAAAATAACATCAACTGGGAGGAATTTACCATGTCTGTAAGCTTGCAGAAGGGCCAAAAGGTCAGTCTGACCAAGGACAACGCCGGGCTGGGTACGGTGGTCGCCGGCCTGGGCTGGGACGAGGTCAAGAAAAAAGGGGGATTTCTGGGCGGCCTGCTGGGCGGCGGCGGCCAGGCTGAGATCGACTGCGACGCCTCCGCGCTGCTGCTCCAAAACGGAAAGCTGATGGACAAAAAGGACATCATCTTTTTCGGGAATTTGACCCACCCCTCCGGAACGGTCCGCCACATGGGCGACAACCTGACCGGCGCCGGCGACGGGGACGACGAGCAGATCGTCATCGACCTGGCCAACGTCCCCGCCGAGTACGACCGCATCGTGCTGGTGGTGAACATCTACCAGGCCGTTCAGCGGCGGCAGAATTTCGGCATGATCGAGAACGCGTTCATCCGCATTGTGGACGCGCGGAACAACCAGGAGCTGTGCAAGTACAATCTCACCGAGAACTACAACGGCATGACCGCCATGATTTTCGGCGAAATATACCGCCACAACGGCGAGTGGAAGTTCAACGCCATCGGACAGGGGACCACCGACCCCGGCCTGGGCGAGCTTGTGTCCCGGTATATTTAGGCGGTATCTGTCTATACTTCACATCACAGGAAAGAGAGGCGGACCCCTCTCTTTCCTGACCTTTTCGAGGTGAGAGCTTATGCATTTCAACGGATTATCAGATCAAGAGGCCCTGAAATCCAGGGAACAGCACAGCAGCAATGTCATCCCTGACTCAGAGCCCACCACCTTCTGGGCGGAGTTCAAGGAGACCTTCGGGGACCCCATGATCCGCATCCTGCTGGCCATCGCCGTCCTGATGATTGTCATGTGGGCCCTGGGCTACGCGGACATCTATGAGCCGGTGGGGACCATTGTGGCGGTGCTCATTGTGGCCTTTGTCTCCGCCAAGACCGGAGTGGCCAGCGACACCAAGTACCGGGAGCTGAAGGACAGCGCCAAGAAGGACCAGTGCAAGGTCTACCGCAACGGGGTCATCTCGGTCATCGATGTGGACGACGTGGTGGTGGGAGACAAGGTCCTGCTCCAGCCGGGGGACAAGATCCCGGCGGACGGCGTGCTGGTCCACGGGAGCCTGAAGGTGGACAACTCCGCTCTGAACGGGGAGGCGGAGGAGTGCTCCAAGACCGCCGCGGCAGAGGGGACCCGGCTTCCGGAGGAGACCACCGGGGACACCTTTGTGGACAAGCACTCCCTGTTCCGGGGGGCGGTGCTCTTCGACGGGGAGGGCGTGCTGGACGTACAGAAGGTGGGTCTGTCCACCATGATGGGCAAAATGGCCCAGGAGATGCAGGACGACGAGCCCGACTCCCCCCTGAAGGTCAAGCTGGCCAAGCTGGCGGATATGATCTCCCGCTTCGGCTATATCGGCGCGGTGGTCATCGCGGTGATGTACCTGGGGCAGTGCGTGGAGTTCGGACCCAAGGAGCAGATTTTCAACCGTCCGCTGCATCCGTACACCAGATCCCTGCTCTCGGCAATCCCTATCCCCAGCGCCGAGGAGCGGGAGCGGAAGGTGGAGCTTATCCGGGGCGAGATCACCAGCGCCGTGGACCTGCCGGAGGGATGCCGCTTCGCCTCCCGATGCCCCCACGCGTCTTCCGCCTGCAAAGAAAAGGTATTATTGCATGATGCCGGTGAGGGTCACCAGGTCGCATGCGTTTTACAATAACATACATTATTGGAGGTAGGACATGAAGAAAGTTACCGTATTCCTTTTGGCCGCCGTTCTTGCCCTCGGCCTGCTGGCCGGGTGCGGTGGAGACAGCACGCCGGCGAATTCGGACACCCTCACCATTATGGGGTCCATCAAGACGGAGAACCTGGACTCCCTGGTGGGCACGCCCCACGACCCGAACCTGATGAGCAGCGTCTTCGGCGCGCTGATCCGGCGGGGCGAGAACGGCCTGGAGCCGGGCATTATTGAAAAGTGGGAGCTGTCCGCCGATGGGCTGACCACCACGTTCACCATCCGTTCGGGCGTCAAGTTCAGCGACGGTTCGGATTTTACCGCGGACGACGTGATCTTCTCCTTTGACAAGATGAACGAAGATCCCATGATGGCCTACGGCGTCGGCAAGTACACCTGGGCCAAGGTGGATGACCTGACCTTCACCATGACGGCCGAGTCGCCGCTGAGCAGTCCGGCCGACACAATTTCCACGCTCTTTATCGCGCCCTCTGACGCCTATGACCCCAGCGCCTTTGTGAAGTCGCCCATTGGGGCCGGCCCCTATAAGATCGACGGCATCGACGCGGACGGCACGGTCAACCTGTCGGTGAATGAGCATTACTACGGGGAGAAGCCCCACTATGCAAAGCTGGTCATCAAGGCCCCTCTCAACGCCGCCGCCGCCGTGATCGCCCTGCAGAACGGGGAGGTCGATATCCTGCAAAACGTGGCCCCCGACCAGCTGACCCTCGTCAGAAATGATGACAGCCTTGAGCTGCGGGAGACAACGGGCTATGTCGCCACAGGCGTATGGTTCTACGGCCCGCTGAAGGACGACATCAACCTGCGGTTTGCCATCGCCCACGCCATCGACCGGGAAAAGCTGGTGCAGATTGCCTGCAGCGGCGAGGCCGCGGTGTCGGAAAACCTCCTGGCGGCGAAGACGCTGGGTAGCCTGGCCGGCACGGTTCCGATGCCCGGCTACGACGTGGAGAAAGCCAAGGAATACCTGGCGAAATCCAATTATCAGGAGGGCGGCGTGCTGACCCTGACCGTGGCCGACAAGCCCGCCGACGCCCAGTGCATCATGGAGGATCTGAAGGCCGTCGGCATCACGGTTGAGATCGAGCAGATGGATATGAACTCCTTCTACCAGGCCAGCGCCAACGGAAACCTGGGCATGTGCATCATGTCCAACGGAGCGGAATTGGCCACCACGGCTGGACTTCTCCTGAACTTCTCCTCCGAGCGGGGCGAGGACTTCGTGTGCACCCCGGAGTGCGACGAGCTGATTGCCCAGTACCGGGCGGAGCCGGACGAGGCCAAGCGGGAGGTCCTCTATCAGCAGGTGCTGGAGCTGCAGGCGGAGTACTGCAACATCGCCCCGCTCTATGAGGCGAATGGAAACATCTGCTATCGCAAGGGCATCGAGGGCATCACGGACTATTCCGCCGTGGCCTCGTACCTCTACCCTGAGAACATTAAGTGAGGAAACACAGTATGGATGAGAGCAAAATGATACGGTCCCGGGTGGAGCCCGACCTGTCCATAGAGGACCTCGCCGTGCCGGAGGAGCTGGCGGTATACAGCTTTGACAGCGAGTGCGTGGAACGGGAGATCCGGGACTACCGGCTGAAGAACGCGTCCATGGAACCGGGGAACGAAATCAAAGCCGGCGATTTTATTGAGATCACGATCAACGGAGGGGATAAGCGCCTCCCGGCCACCGTCGGCTTGGGCCTTCTGGGGAAGGAGACGGAGGCGGCCCTCCTGGGAAAGCGCGTGGGCGACACGATTGTAACGGAGGAGCCTCCCCGCGGCAGGCGGGAGCTGCGGATCTGCGGGATTCAGCGGCGCGTTCTGGCCGGCTTCTCCGACCAGTCGGCCAGGGAGCTGGGGTATGACTCTGTGGAGGCGTTCCGCGCCGGCAGGCTGGAGGAGCTGCGGAGCCAGGCGCGGCGGGCGAAGGCCCGGGAGCTGGCTGTTGGCGAGTGTATGAGTCGGATCGCCCAGCTGGCGCTGTGCCCCTGGGAGGCGGAGCTGGAGGAGCTGGCCGCGTGCTACAGAGCCAGCAATGCCGAAATGTTCCGCAGCAGAAACATGGACCCCGCCGCGCTGGACCCCGACCAGCTGGAGCAGACCTTCGGCGTCCGGACGGCGGAGGAGCTGGACCGGAGGATGGCGGAGAGCGCGGCAACCAATCTGAAGATGGCGGTCATCGGGCAGAAGATCGCCAAGGAAAAGGGCATGTCCTGCGATGAAGCGGACTATGAAGATTTCGTCCGCACCCACGCCCAGAAATACCTGATGGACGAGGATGCGGTCCGGAATACTACGCCCTTCCTGGCAATGCTGGTGGAGAAGTATGCCAAGCTGGTGATTGCAGAGCAGATCGCAAGAACGGAAGCGTCTATGAAAGAGGTATAAGAGTATGGCTGTACGTGAAGCGACAAAGGATAATTTCCGGGAGTTGATCCGGGAAAACGTGGTGGTTGCCGAATTTTTCTCCGATAACTGCCTTCCCTGCCAGCTGATGGCAAAGGTGCTGGAGGATGTCAGTCTGGATATGCCCTTTATCAGTATTCTGAAGGTAAATTCCTCAAAATATCCGGCGCTGGGACGTTCGTTCCAGGTGGCCGCGTTCCCCACCGTCCTCTTCTTCAAGGACGGGGAGGAGGTGCGCCGTCATATCGGCTTTATGAGCGCGCAGGAGGTAGAAGCCGCCATTGGAGACTATCTGTATTCCTAAAATTGATTCATCAGGGAGTTAGTATGGAACAACGCTATTCGATTGCCATCGTGGGATGCGGCCCGGCGGGGCTGTCCGCCGCGCTGAACGCCAGAATCCGGAAAAAAAGCCTGATCCTCTTTGGCGAAGACGGGGTCAGCAGCAAGGTTTCGCGGCCCGCGTCCATCAGCAACTACTTAGGCATGCCGTCCGTCAGCGGGGAGGAATTGAAGTCCGCCTTTCTCCAGCATATCCGGCAGATGGGCATTACCATCACCAACGCCCGCATCGACGGCATCTATCCCATGGGCGACTATTTCGTGCTGAGCTCCGGCGGCAGGATGTACGAGGCGAAGACGGTCATCCTGGCGATGGGGGCAAAGGCGACAAATCCCATTCCCGGCGAACAGCAGCTCCTCGGCAGCGGCGTCAGCTACTGCGCCACCTGCGACGGTATGGTGTACGAGGGCAAAACGGTAGCGGTAGCCGCTTACAGCGAGCAGGAGGAGGACGACGTGCGCTATTTGGCGAAAATCGCCAAGAAGGTCATCTTCCTGCCGCAGTACGGGAGCAGCCTTGCCGGAGGGAACATCGAAACCGTAGCCGGGAAGCCGGCAGGCGTCAAGAAGGCGGATGGCCGGCTTTGCCTGAGCCTGGCAAATGGGGAAACGGTTTTGGCGGACGGGGTGTTCCTCCTGCCCGGGTGCGCGGACCTCTGGAACCCCAAGACCGTGCGGTCCTCCATGGGGGCGGTGTTCTCTTTCCTGCTCACGATTGATTATCCTCCTTCGGGGGTAACTGATTTCCTTTTCCAAACATTTTGCTCAGGCTCTCCGCAAAGTAGCTCAGCCGCGCTGCCACGGCGGCGTAGTCCATCCGGGTGGGGCCCACCACGCCGATGAGCCCCCGCATGTTCTCTCCGATGTCGTAGCTGGCCACCACCACGCTGGCGTCCTTCAGGGCCTCGTTGACGTTCTCCGGCCCGATGAGGATCTGCATGGGGGTGTTCTCGTCCAGCACCGGCAGCTCCGCCTTCTGATCGGTGAGCAGGCGCATCAGCTCATTGGCCCGCCCGGGGTCCTGGAACTCCGGCTGGAGGAGCAGCTGGGTCTGTCCGGTGGTGAACACCTGGTTTCTGGCGCTCCGGTCCATAACCTCCCCGGCGTACTCCACCGCCAGGGACAGCGGCATGAACAGCTCCGGGGGCAGCTGGCCGGTGAGGGCCATCAGCTTTTCCCCCATGCCCTCAGGCCCGGTTTCCGTAAAGTGGGTGTTGAGCAGGTTGGCCAGCGCGGAGAGCTGTTCGGCCTCCACAGGGAGGTCCGTGTGCAGCAGCCGGCTTTTCACCCGGCTGTCGGCGGTCATCACCACGGCGATAAAGCTGCCCGTGTCCACCGGAAGCAGGTCAAAGCGCCGGATCGTGACGCCTCCCTTGCCCACCGCCGCCGCGTAGGCGGGGTAACTGACGATGGAGGAGACCAGCTGCCCCGCCTGGGCGATGACGCTGTCCAGCTCCCGCATCCGGCCCCCCAGGGCCTGACTGATGGCGGCGGCCTCCTGGTCGGAGACGGAGCGGCGCTCCATCAGCTCGTTGACGTACAGCCGGTAGCCCTTGGGAGAGGGAATCCGGCCCGCCGAGGTGTGGGGCTGCTCCAGGTAGCCCAGCTCCGTGAGGTCCGCCAGCTCGTTGCGGATAGTGGCGGAGCTGAGGTTCCCGCCCATGGCCTGAGCAATGAACTTGGAGCCCACCGGTTCGGCGGCGTCAATGTACCGCTCGGTGACCACCTTCAGTATTTGCTTCTTTCTGGCGGTCAATTCCATGAATGATACTCCTTTAGCACTCTGTTCCCCCGAGTGCTAAAGGAAGTGTAGCACGATTGTTTTCATCTGTCAATACGATTTGCCCCGGGCAATTTGAACAATTTGTAAATTCACCTCCCTGGCGGGGGTACCGGCGGGTTTTCCCCCTGCACTCCTTTTCCGTTTCTGTTTCCTTTCCTGTAAAAGTCTGATTTTCTTTTTCCTTTTCTGTTACTGTTTCATTAGGTTGTCAAAGGCCATACCGCCGGGCTATATCAAAATAGTCACTGGTTTCCTTCGGCAAAACCTCCGCTTTTTTCGGCCGTCCTCCCTTCTTTCCGTTTTCATACCGGCGCTGATTGGCGTCCAGATTGGCCCGTGCGATGGCGAAGACCGCCGCCGCCCCGCCTTTCAGCGCGGGCTCCGTGCCGTCCAGGCCGTATTGGCAGACGGCCATCATGGCCTCCAGCCGCTCCTCCGGCTCCAGCAGGGTGATGGCGTCATAAAAGGAGCGGTAGAAGATAAACGAAACGCGCTTTTCCATAGGTGCCTCCCAAAAGTACAAGATACCTATGCCCCGTTTTCCCCGAAAGTTGCCCTTCCCACGGCAACCGGAGGAGAAAAAAGTCTGGTTATCCCGAAAAAAACCAGAGGCGGGAGCAAAAGCTCCCGCCCCGGACTGGTTCAATTTTCGCTGTCAGATTCCGTGAAATCTACCGCCGCGCCTGGAAACATCGCATCGGCCAGCCGCCCGATACCCTCTCTGGCATCTGATGAAAGGGGAGTGGTGTCTGACATAGTGATATCGACCTCGACAGGCTCCGCCTCTGTGTTTACGCTTACGTCCTCAACATTTTCAAGGCTCTTTATAGAGGAGGCAAGCCGTTCCGCCATAGTATTCTTCCACGCCTCCTCTTCCGATAAAGCATCTGCGCCGGAAACGGCGTTTTGACTGCTGCCATACATTGTGCGGGAAGAGCTGTCTTGACTGCTGGTATACATATGGAAAAACAGGGCGGCGCCTATCAGAAGCAGAGAAAGGAATACGATAAGACGTTTTTTCTTAATTGTACCCATACGCATCGACCTCCATAAGAGCCAGAATACCGTATTTCTATATTTGTAGATGTTATGATACAAAAGTATAAATTTGTCAATGGATCGAGCTGTTATTTTGAAGTAAAGATCGTCTCTTTGTCATATCACACCCAGACCCCGAATTCCCCATAATCGAACCGTCCGCCGCCGTGATGGAGCTTCCCCGCCGCCTTCAGCTCCCGGAAGGCGTCCCGGACCCTGACCAGCAGCTCCGGGGAGGTATCCAGACTGTGATGGCCCGGGAACACCCGCTTCACCGGCAGCGCCGCCACCCGCTCCACGGAGGCCAGATAGGCCTCCGGGTCCGTGGAGGGATAGCAGGCGAACAGCACGTCCTTGTAGACCAGGTCCCCGGTGAAGAGGTATCCCTGCTCCCGTTCAAAGAAGCACATATGGCCCGGCGAGTGCCCCGGCGTGTGGAGGACTTCCACCAGCCGTCCGCCCAGATCGATGACGTCCCCGTCCCGCAGCACCCGGGCGGGCGCGCCCTGGAACAGCTCGTACTTCCCGATGTCAAAGTCCTCCGGCGGGTCGCAGCGGTCCAGGACCATTTGACGGACAGTTTCCCTGCTCAGGGGAAATTTCCCGTTCAGCCAGTCCAGTTCCGCCTCGTGGGCGCAGAAATCGGGATAGTACCTGTGGCCGCCGATGTGGTCCCAGTGGATGTGGGTGGCAGTTGCCGTCACCGGCAGGGGGGTAAGTTTTTTGACCTCCGCGGAGATATCACAGATGCCCAGGCCGGTGTCGATGAGCAGGGCTTTTTTTGTTCCGCACAGGAGGTAGCAGTGGGTTTCTTCCCAGTGGCGGTATTCGCTGAGGATGAAGGTTTCGTTGTCGATCCTGTCAAGGGTAAACCAGGGGGTCATAGGGGTCCTCCTTTTCTCATGGAGCCGGTTCTCTTTGCTGCCCCGGGACCTGCGCGGCCCCGGACTCCGCGCCTACTTTTGCCACGCGGCAAA
>OFFP01002146.1_pt1 | contig 12069 bp, 11 predicted proteins | sample 1521431 | NCBI WGS metagenome assembly OFFP01 (sample SAMEA3504104, study PRJEB24116) | mouse gut metagenome | biome: mouse gut; feature: mouse-associated habitat; material: faeces | place: Denmark | collected 2011 | reverse complement strand
GGGTCCGGGGGCGCGCAGCCCCCGGGGTTCGTGAAGAAGCGGGCAGCGGGCGGCCCGCAGGGCCGCAGAAACCTCACTCCTCGATCTCGTTAAACGTAGTGCCCCCCTCCAGCACCCTGGTATTAACATACCCATAAAATTTAAGCCTGTTCTGTGTAAGATACGCCCTCTTCCCCTTGGCACAGACAAGAAGCAGCTTATCCTCCCTGCCCAGCCCGGGGACCTCCCCATCGACCTTTGTGAGATTCAAATACTTCTTCCCCGGCAGGGAGGGCTCGATCGCACAGTCAATGATCTCATACCCCTCCGCCGCACCGGCGGCCAACTCCGCCGGCGTGAGGGTCTCCAGCTCCCCATCCAGCTTGTTCATCAGAATATTGACACTGTGTGCAAAAGGATGTATCGCCGTGGAGAAGGGCGGTGCGTAAGCAAAGTCCATGACCGCCAGCTGGTCCACCGTGGCCCCTAGAGAAATCGCCGTCACGCCGATATCGGTAATCTTATCCACCGCCCCGGCGCCCAGCACCTGAACGCCCAAAAGCTTCCGGGTGGCCTTATCTGCGGTGAGCTTGACGATGAAGCTCCCCGCGCCGGGATAATAGTGTGCCTTGTCGTCCACCACCGTGACGACGGTCTCCACATCGTAGCCCTCCGCCCGCGCGGAGGTCTCCGTAAGCCCCGTGCGGCCTGCGTTCAGCCCGCCGGGCAGCCTGGCCACGCCGGTACCCAGTACGCCGGGATAGGCAATCTCCTTCCCCGCGATGTCTCTGGCCAGAATGCGCCCCGCGATATTGGCGGTAGATCCCATGGGGGACCAGGCCGCCTTGCCGGTCTGCCGGTTGGTGACCATGGCGCAGTCCCCGGCGGCGTATACGTCCGGCACATTGGTGCGCAGATGCCGGTCGGTGAGGATGGTCCCCTTGAACATCTCAATACCGGAGCCCTCCAGGAACCCGGTGTTGGGCCGGATGCCGATGGCCAGCACCAGCGCGTCGGCCTTCATGCCCCGCCTGCTGGTGAGGACCTTCTCCACCTTTCCGTTGCCCTCCACGCCCTCCAGAGATACGCCGGTCAAGGGCATGATGCCCTCCTCAGCCATTCTGTTCTCTACGAACTCGCTGAGTTCCGGGTCCAGGAAATTGGGCAGTACGTGGGGCGCAAAATCAATGACCGTGGTCTTCACGCCCTTGGCCGCCAAATTCTCCGCCACCTCCAGGCCGATGAAGCCCCCTCCGGCCACCACGGCCCGCTTGATCTCCCCGGCCTCCACCGCCTCCCGCAGGCCGATAGCGTCGTCGGGCGTGCGCATCACGAACACGTTCTTCAGGTCCAGCCCCTGAACAGGCGGCACAAAGGGAGAAGCGCCGGTGGCAATGACCAGCTTGTCATAACCATACTCGGTTATCTCGCCGGTTTTCAGATCCTTCGCCTCCACAACATGCCTGTCCGGATGGACGGCCACGGCCTCGGTCTCCGTCTTCACTCCGGCCCCTGTGAGGGCCGCGAACTTCTCCGGTGTGTTGACGATCAGCCCGCTCTTATCCTGAATCACCCCGCCCACGTAGTAGGGCAGGCCGCAGCCCGCGTAGGAGATGTCCTTCCCCTTAGTAAGGACCGTCACCTCGCAGGAGCGGTCTTCCCGCATCAGCTTGGCGGCAACCTTGGTGCCGGCGGCTACGCCGCCTAAAACCAGTACCTTCATTGCTCTTCTCCTTATTCAATAAATATCTGTTCCCAGAATACTCGATTTCCGCCGGGTTGTCAACGGGAAACGTCCCCCAGCCTGAGGACCGCCGACAGCTGCCGGATATACTCCGGCGTGGTGCCGCAGCATCCCCCCAGAACGCCCGCCCCGGCTCCCGCCAAGACACCCATATGTCGTGCAAACTCCTCCGGCCCCATGTCGTAGTGGGCCTGTCCCATTTCATCCATTACCGGCAGTCCCGCGTTGGGCTTGGCAATCACGGGAATGTCCACCGCCTCCCGGATGGAGCGGATAACAGCCTCCAGCTGATCCGGCCCCACGGAGCAGTTGACACCCACGGCGCTGGCTCCCAGCTCCTGCGCCATGGCCGCCGCCTCCCGGACCGTCCCGCCGAACAGCAGTCCGCCGTCGGCTTCCGCCGAGAAGGAGACCATGACCGGCAGTCCAAGGCCCGACGCCGCGTCCAGAGCGGCTAACGCCTCGTCCGCCCCCATCAGGGTCTCCAGGGCGAACAGGTCCACTCCGGCCTCCGCCAGAGCCTCCATCTGCTCCCGGTAGACGCCGTAGGCCTCGCCGTAGGGCAGGTCCCCCACCGGCTCCAGCGGACGCCCCAGGGTGGACAGGTCCCCCGCCACCAGCGCCCGGTCTCCGGCGGCTTCCTTCGACAGGGCGGCCAGCGCGGCGTTCAGCTCCTTCAGACGGTCCTCCAGACCGAAATGCCGCAGCCCCGGCCGGTTGGCGGAAAAAGTAGGGGCCATGATGACCCTGCTCCCCGCCTCCACATAACCCCGCTGAAGTTCCAGCAGAACCTCCCGGTGTTCCAGCACCCACAGCTCCGGGGAAACGCCCACCGGCATCCCCGCCGCGCGGAGGCTGGAGCCGGTAGCGCCGTCCACAAGGAGCGGCCCCTGGGCGGTCAGCTGAGAAAATCCCTCTTTTGTCATGCAGTCCTCTCCCTCACTATTTTACTGCCTCGCGGTAGAACGTCAGGATGCTCCCCATAACCCCCGGGTCCAGCTCCCACTCGCGGGATTTGTCGATGGAGGCGTAGTAGTCCCGCAAAACCTCCTCCGGAACATCCCCGTCATACTGCTCGTCCAGCCGGCTGCCGGTCTCATTGACCTCGGCCACGTAGTCCATGGCAGCCGGGGAATAGAGCAGGTTGTTGTGCCCGTCCCGGCGGTCCTCGCTGCAGACAAGATACCGCACGTTGGGGTTGGTTATTTCATCTTTTTTTGCAATAATACTCACGGTATCGTATCCCACCGTGGTATCCCCGCTCCCGTGGAGAATCAGGATGGGGGTATCCGTGCTGTTGATGGCATCCACCGCTGTCAGACCAAAGGTGCCGCCGAAGGTCAGCTTCTGGTTCAGCCAGATGAAGGGATACTCCAGATAGATCAGCGGCCCCGCCATCCCCATGCCCCACTCCATAATCATGGGCATGGCCTCGTTGAACCCCGCCACACTGGCGGAGGCGGCAATATCATGGTCAAAGTGGAAGATAGCCGCTACGGCATACCCGCCCCAGCTGTGCCCGAACAGAAACACCGGCAGGCCGTCAAACCGGCTCTCTCCCTCTACCCAGGACAGGGCAGCGTCCAGATCCAGCACCGACTGATTCAGGCCGATGCAGTTCTTCCCCTCGCTGTCCCAGCAGCCGGTGTTGCTGTAGCACAGCACCTGATAGCCGTGGTCCGCGAACCAAATCATCTCCGGCAGGTAGCTCTCCTCACCGCCGCCCAGACCGTGGGAGATGACCACCAGTCCCCCGGGGTTATCCCCGCCATAAAGGTGCCCCGTCAGACGGTTCTCCCCGGAGAGGAAGCTCACCGCCTCCCGGTCATACCGGTCCGTGATGTCCTCATAGAGGATGCTGGAGGTAAGCCCTGCCTCCGGCGGCTCCGTGCGGGCAAAGGTATCGTTCATCAAAATCTGCACCACAAAGGGAGACACGGCGCAGAACAGGACCAGCAGGGTCAAGAGGACAATGCCGGTGATTTTCAGGACCTTTTTCTTGGTTTTCATTGTGTTGCCTTTCTTTACGCAAATTGTGGGACCGTCATTAGGCCTGCGGCCCAACGACCGGTCCGGCGGCGCACGCGCCGCCTCCCTGCCGCAGCCGCCACCGCAGCCCGCTGTACCGCCGCTGCTGCTTGTCATTGGCGGCCATGCGGCCCAGCGCGCCATCGTCGCCCACCACCACCAGCAGCTCCCTTGCCCGGGTGACGCCGGTATACAGCACCCCCCGCACCATCAGCGCCGGAGCGGCAGGCAGAGCCACCAGCACCACCGCTTTGTACTCGCTGCCCTGACTCTTATGTACCGTCACGGCGTAGGCAAGCTCCAGCTCCCCCAGCATGTCCGCCGTATAGGTGGCCGTTCGATCGTCGAACCGGATGCTCAGCAGTTCCCCGGCGGGGTCGATGTCCTCCACCACGCCCACGTCGCCGTTGAAGATCCCCGACCCGGTGACCCCGTCCCCCCGGACCCACAGCACATCATAATTGTTCCGGATCTGCATCACCCGGTCCCCGGTGCGGAAGGTCAGCTCCCCCCACACCTTCTGCCGCTTCTCCGGCGCGGGCGGATTCAGCGCCGCCTGAAGGGCCCGGTTCAGCGCCCCGGTGCCCCACTCCCCTTTCCGGGTGGGGCACAGCACCTGAATCTGCTCCGGCTCGACCCCCATATTCTGCGGCAGCCGGGTCTTACACAGCTCCACCACCAGATCCACCGCCGTCAGGGGGTCCCGGCGGCGCATAAAGAAGAAATCGCTTCGGGCGGTGTTCCGCAGCTCCGGAACCTGCCCCTCGTTGACCGCGTGGGCCGCCCGGATGATGGCTGAGGCCTGGGCCTGCCGGAAGATCTCCGTGAGCCCCACCGTCTCCACCCGTCCCGAGCGGATCAGGTCCCCGAACACGTTCCCCGGCCCCACCGAGGGCAGCTGGTCCGGGTCCCCCACCATAATCAGGCGGCAGTCGTCCTTGATTGCGGACAGCAGCGCGTGCATCAGCGGCAGGTCCACCATGCTCATCTCATCCACCACCACGGCCTCCGCCAGCAGGGGCTCCTTCTCATTTTTCTGGAAGGTCAGCTCCCCGGAGTCCTCCCGCCAGCTCATGCCCAGACACCGGTGAATGGTCTGAGCCTCTCTGCCGCACAGCTCACCCAGCCGCTTGGCGGCCCGTCCCGTGGGCGCCAGCAGCAGGGTGCTGCACCCCATCCGGTCCAGCATCGCCACGATGCCCCGGACGGAGGTGGTCTTGCCGGTACCCGGCCCGCCGGTGAGGAGGACCACGCCCTGCCTGGCCGCCAGCTCCACCGCCCGCCGCTGGGCGGGGGCGTAGGTCAGTCCCTGCTCCTCCTCGATCTGGCCGATAATGGCATCCACCCGGTTGGCCACGTAGTCCGGACGGTCCGCCTGACAGCGGAGCATCCGCTCCAGCTTCTCCGTGACGCCGGTCTCCGCGTCATACAGCCGCCGGAGGTAGCAGGCCTCTACCCTTGCCACCTGCTGGCAGCAAACGGCTCCCCGCCCGATGAGGGCGTCCAGGGAGGTCTCCGCCATATCCGCCGGGCAGTCGATGAGCTGGGACGCGGCGGCGATCAGCTTGTCCCTTGGCAGGAAGACATGGCCGTTGTTCAGATTATAAGTCAGCTCAAAGAGGACCGCCGCCTCCACCCGCCTCCGGCTGTCCCCGGCAATACCCATGGACAGGGCGATCTCGTCCATGACGGCAAAGTCCACTCCATACAGCTCGTCCACCAGCAGATAGGGATTTTCCCGCACCGCGTCCAGGGCCTCGCCGCCGTACCGGCGATACAGCCGCAGGGCCAGGGACAAGGGCAGATCGTTGGAGGAGAGGAAGGACATCAGCCGCCGCATCCCGGTTTGATAGCGGAAGCTCTCCCCGATCTCTTTGGCCCGCCGGGGGGAGATTCCCTTGATCTTGGTCAGCTCTCCCGGATCCTCCTCCAGCACCATCAGGCTGTTGGCCCCGAAGCGCTGGACGATGGCGCTGGCGGTGGCGGGCCCCACGCCCTTGACCACCCCGGAGGACAGATAGCTCAATATCTCGTTTTCCTCCGTGGGCATATACCGCTCCACCTGATGAACCTCCACCTGGTCTCCGTGGACCGGATGGCTCACCCACCGTCCCGTCACCACCAGGTCCTCCCCGGGCGCGGCAAAGGGGATGGACCCCACCGCCGTCACCGCCTCGCCGTCGGAAGTGACCAGCCGGAGGACCGTGTAGCCGTTCTCCTCGTTCTGATAAATAACATGGGAGATGGTCCCGCTGATCGTGCATTCATTCATGGTGCGGAACCCCCTCCCTGTAATCAAAAAAGAAAACTATACGGAAATACATTGGAAACGGTAAACAAATGAGAAACCGTTTCCCTGTGCGGCTCATCCTGTCAGAAAATCTGCCGCCTCGTCCCTGCCGCAAAGAATCACCCAGCGGTATCTCCCCGACAGGAGGCGGGCCAGCTTACAGCCCTCCTCGGTGAGGCCGCAGTCCACCAGAAGCGCCCTGCCGGACAGCCCCCGCTCCCGCCGCAGTCCATCCAGAAACCGGAGCTGTTCCTCCAGCCGCTCCCCGTCCCCCTGGGCGGGCAGCACCAGTCCGATCTCCCTCCGGCGCTCCGGCCCCGCGAACAGCACCGCCCGCACCGCCGTCCACACCAGGGACGCCAGTCCGATGGCCGCCAGCAGCGCCACCACGCCGTCCTGCCATAGCTGCATAGCTTCCTCCTTCCGCCGCCCGGGGCGGCTCTCCGATTCGTTATGCCAGTCTATGCGGGACAGTCCGGATTTGACAGCCTCCGGCCGGCCTTAGATGAGGCTGGCTACGCCGAAGGTCAGGATGCTGATGGCTATCCCTGCGGCCAGCACCCCGGCAAAGATGGAGGGAATGGCCTTCCGCAGGGGCATGTCCAGAAAAGCGGCGGCCAGGGCCCCCGTCCAGGCCCCCGTCCCCGGCAGGGGGATGGCCACAAACAGCATCAGGCCAAGATACTTGTATTTCGTCACCTTCTGCCCCTTCAGATGGGCCTTTTTCTCCAGCTTGTCCACCAGCCGGTTCAGCCGGGGCAGCCTCCGGCGCATCCACTGGAAGATCCGCCGGATATACACCAGTATGAAGGGCACGGGCAGCATATTCCCGATGATGGCGGCCAGATACGCCGCCCACACCGGCAGGCCCCGGGCCACGCCGAAGGGGATGCCTCCCCGCAGCTCCACCACGGGCACCATCGACACCAGGATTGTAAAGCAGAACTCTCCCACCGGGTTCTGCGTCAGCCACTGCATGATATCCATCGTAAACTTCTGCAACCTTTCTTTCCAAACGCCCCCGCAGCGGGGCCGGTCATGCAAAAAGGCCCCGGCCCTAAAGCCGGGACCTCGATAATTCTATTTTACCACATCCGTTCCAAACCCGCAAGGGGTTTTCTGCGGGCGAAGCGGGGCGGGTCACCTCTGCATCCGCCCCGACTAGCAATCCCGCCAACCCAAAATGCTTTTGACTCCCAAGCGGCCGCAGTGCCGCAAGGGAGTCCCGCCGGAACGGCCAGCAGGACCGTCCGTGCGGTCCCGCTGGCTATATTTTCTCATTGACATACAGTGCCACCCGCCGCTGAATCAGGTCCACGGTCTCATCCAAAGTCTTGTCACCGGCAAAGTAGGCCTCGCAGGGCTCCTGTATGGTATCCAACAATTCCTGGTCATATATGCCAATCTTATCGATACGGCTAATAAAGTCCGTCAGCCGGTCATAATGCTCCTCCTCCAGAGGCGGAAGATTGCTGGCAGGACCATAGATGCCATAAACAAAAACACTGTGCTTGCCTCTCTGCTCAGCCTCAAAGCGGTTTCGGAAGTCGGCTCTATTTACAGGGAATCCGTTCTCACTTTCTGCCAGGGTATGTTGGGGCAGCAGCATCCTGCGAAGAAAATCCCAGGCGGCTTCTTTATTCTTACAGCTGGCGGACATGGCGAGCCGTCCGCTCCGGATAGAAAAAAAGCTGCCTGTACTGCCGTCCGCCGTCGGATAGCCCACGAAGCCCGCGCGCCCGCCGCACCATTCGTCTATCTGCTGTATATCCCGCGCACACCATATTCCAAAGGTGTTCAGCATTTGGAGACCCTTCATCTGCCGCTCGCTCAGTTCTCTGTTTACCGCTTCATCGCCGGTCCAGGCAAACTCCTGCGGAAAGCTGTTGATAAATTCCAGGCTGGAACGGAATCCTTCGCTGTCGAAAGAACACTGGCCGGTTTCCCAGTCAATATAGCTGTCCGCAAGCATCGGGAACAGCGTTGAGAATATTTCACCCTTGTCAGAGCAGTAGTCCAAAACCGTGGCATCCGCCGGCATAGCGGAAAAAGCCTTCCATAACTCATCCAAATTCCAGCTGAATTGGTCGCCCACCACCTCCGGCGCACCCGCAAGAGTGCGGATGGCAAAATTGCTGAAAAGCATATAAAGCCCCCCATCCACCTCTGCGGCTTTCAGGGGCGCCTCCACAACGCTGTCCCGGCCCAACTCCGGGTCACTTTCGATATAGGGCCATAAATCTTCCAGATATCCCTTTTTTGCCATCTGCTGATAGGGAAGCGCGTTGATCCTGCCGCTGTGATTGTTTGTTGTTGTAAAGGTTTCCAGAATGTCAGGACATTTACCTGCCGTAATTTCTTTGAGCAGCCGGTCCATGCCCTGATGGCTGCCTTCGTCAATCCCCTCGGAGTAATCCACCACTTTGATCTGAATCTCGCCCTCATGTTCAGCGTTGAATCTGTCCACCATTTCCCGGTCCACCTGGCCAGACAAGGTTGCGTATGTCAAAGTGGGAACGCCATCCTCCCGCTGTTCGCCGCCTGCGGAAACACAGGCGGCGAGAGCCAGGAGCAATAGAAATGAACCGATGTATTTTAGACAGATTATAATCGTTTCATATTTTTTCCACATAATTTATCTTATCCGCGACAAGCTCCCAAAAACGTTTCGGGTTGGCTGCTAACGGAATGCCCATTTTCACAGGTAATAGTTTTGGTAACAATGATTGTACTATGATAATGGGGCTTATCTACTTCTGAGCAACTAGTTACTCGTATCTGTCCGGAAGTTTGGGATGTGGACATCTCGGCGTATCCACCGCATATAGCACATGTGGCCACCGGCTTTAGCGGCATAATTCCCTCATTCTCGTTTTCATGCGCCATCGCAGGCATCGCCATGCAGCTGAGGGACAGCATCAAGGCCAGCGCCATCGCCAGCAGCTTCCTGGTTCTCTTCATATTCGTTTCCTCCCGTAGTATTAAGTAATGTTTATCCGTCAAGGACAGATGTGCCGGGTTTCCAAAGGCTTCCGCGGTTCCTTTCGGTATCTATACGATACCATATTTAACTTTTTGTGTCTATGCCGTTTGGGGAAAATTAAGATTTACCCCAAACGGCAAGTTCCTGACCTTGACATCTGTCAGAATATGCGCCATAATAACATAAAAAGGCAAACTTCTAAAAAATAAATACAGAAAGCAGAAAATATCATGGAAGAAATGTTGATAGGCCCATACATCCGGCAGAAGCGGCTGGACAAGGGCTGGACCCAGGAATACCTCTGCGATGGCATCTGCACCGCACCAACCCTCTCCCGCATTGAAACCAACGACCGCACACCCTCCAGCAGTGTACTCAAGGCGCTGCTGGAACGCCTTGGTCTGCCTGCCGGGCAGTTCTTTGCCCTGCTCAGTGAAAACGACACTGCCGTGAACAAACTGCAAAAGAAAATTCGAGACAATAAAATTCGGTTCCGACGCGCGGCAGAACCAGATCAGAGCGCTATTCGAGAGCAAATTCTGTATGACCTCAAAACATTGGAAGCATTAGGCGGGGAGGACAACCGGTTTGTTCAACAGTACATATTAAGTACGAAAGCCAGTATTGGCACGACAGATGGGCCATACTCCCTGGAGGAGAGGCTGGAGATGCTGATGGAAGCGATCCAGTTGACAGTTTCCCGCTTTGATTTGCAGAATATTCCCGGTTTTCAGTACAGCATAATGGAAGTAACCATTATCAACCAGATTGCAGTAACTTATGCAAGTATGGGAGACAGAAAAAAAGCAATCTCCATTTCCAGAAGATTGCTGAAATACATTGAGAAATATAATAAAGACCTGGAAAAATACCCCCGGCAGTTCTGCCTGGTCGCCCACAACTGTGCTATTAATCTTGCACTGGAAAAGCAATATGAAGAAGCTATAGAATTGGCGCAAAAGGGTCAGCGGATATCTGTCCAAAAGGGTGATTATCAGTTTTTGCCCGGATTCCTGTCAACGCAGGCGGAGTGTTGCTTTTTCTTGGGAGAGCTGGAAAAAAGCAAGCACCTCTACTACCAGGCGTATTCTCTTTATGCCGTACTCGAAGATGATGCAAATTGTGCTATTTTAGCAAGTGAAATGAAGGCGCGCCTGGGATTAGAAGTGCCATACTAAAGATGGTCATCCTCATACAGCCCCACTTCCTCACTCATTACCATCACCGGCTCCTCTGGAGGCTCCGGACCCAGAGGCTCTTCGATGACAGGAGGCTGGGGCAAATCAGACTCGTTGGCTGCATAGGCATGTCCTGGCAGCAGCGACAGACACAGCAGGAAAGACAACAGTAAAGAAGTTAATTTTTTCAACATGGGAGTTCCCCCTTCTCTTTTTCCCATTATACACCATATTGCGGAGTCTGTCATTGCCGTTTCAGGTAAGTTTCAAATTTACCTGAAACGGCAAGTTGGGCCGGGGCATACGCCCCGGCCCCTTCTTTTACCGCGCCAAAAACCGTTACTGCTCCGCGCCGGTGATATAGGCGACGATCAGCGCTTCCAGCTCATCCGCCGTATACGTTTTATCCGGCTGTTTTTTGATGATCTGGATCAAATCGAACATCGCGGCCTTCTGGATAATGGCAATTTCCTTTTCGTTTGGCATTTCAACAGCCTCCTTTTATCATCGATGGTTACATTATAACACATCGCCCGAAAAACGTAAAGAGCGGAAAACGCCCCGGCCCCTTCTTTTACCGCGCCAGCACCTTCCTCAGGTACTGCCCCGTATAGCTCCCCTCGCAGGCGGCCACCTCCTCGGGGGTGCCGGTGCAGACAATGGTCCCGCCGCCGTCGCCCCCCTCGGGGCCCAGGTCGATGATGTGGTCCGCGCACTTGATGACGTCCAGATTATGCTCGATGACCACCACCGTGTTCCCCGCGTCCACCAGCCGCTGCAGGACCTCCAGCAGCTTGCCCACGTCGTCGGTATGCAGGCCGGTGGTAGGCTCGTCCAGAATATAGATGGTGCTGCCGGTACTCCGCTTTGACAGCTCGGTGGCCAGCTTCACCCGCTGTGCCTCGCCGCCGGAGAGGGTGGTGGATGCCTGGCCCACCTTGATATACCCCAGGCCCACGTCACACAGGGTCTCCATCTTCACCGCGATTTTGGGCAGAGGCTTGAAGAACTCCCTGGCCTCCTCGGCGGTCATCTCCAGCACCTCGTAAATATTCTTCCCCTTATAGCGCACCTCCAGGGTCTCCCGGTTGTACCGCCTGCCCTTGCAGACCTCGCAGGGCACGTAGATGTCCGGCAGGAAGTGCATCTCGATTTTCAGCAGCCCGTCCCCGGAACAGGCCTCGCAGCGCCCGCCCCGGACGTTGAAGCTGAACCGTCCGGAGTTATAGCCTCTGGCCTTGGCCTCCGGCGTGGAGGCGAACAGCTCCCGGATATCGTTGAACACGCCGGTGTAGGTGGCGGGGTTGGACCGGGGAGTCCGGCCGATGGGGCTCTGGTCGATGTTGATGACCTTGTCCAGATACTCCTCCCCCTCGATGGCCTTGTGCTTTCCCGGGCGGCACTTCATCCGGTTCAGGTCGGCCCCCAGCCGCTTGAACAGGATTTCATTCACCAGAGAAGATTTCCCGGACCCGGACACGCCGGTGACGCAGGTCAGCGTCCCCAGAGGGATGTCCACATCAATGCCCCGCAGGTTGTTCTCCGCCGCTCCCCGGACGGTGAGGAGCTTCCCGCTGCCCTGCCGCCGCTTCTCCGGAACGGCGATATACCGCTTTCCGCTGAGATACTGGCCCGTAAGGGATGCAGGATTGGCGGAAACCTCCTCCGGCGTACCGGCAGCGATAATGTTCCCGCCGTGGACACCCGCGCCGGGGCCCACGTCGATGATATAGTCCGCCGCCCGCATGGTGTCCTCGTCGTGCTCCACCACGATGAGGGTGTTGCCCAGGTCCCGGAGCTGCCGCAGCGTCTCCAGCAGCTTGTCGTTGTCCCGCTGGTGGAGGCCGATGGAGGGCTCGTCCAGGAT
>OFFP01002143.1_pt1 | contig 12085 bp, 5 predicted proteins | sample 1521431 | NCBI WGS metagenome assembly OFFP01 (sample SAMEA3504104, study PRJEB24116) | mouse gut metagenome | biome: mouse gut; feature: mouse-associated habitat; material: faeces | place: Denmark | collected 2011 | reverse complement strand
CGAGGGAGCGTCGCATTACGTCGCATGCGCCGACGATCCGACGAAGGATCAGTCATATTATCTCTGGGGACTTGCGCAGCGCACGCTCCGACGCACCGTCGCCGTTATGGGCGACGTGCACAAGAGCGACATACGCCGCGACTTCGAGGACAAGAGCGAGAGCATGGGCATCTGTTTTCTGTGCGGCGAACGATACGCCGACTTCATACGGCGCAACACGACCCGCTTCGCCGAGGGCGACATCGTAGATATCGACGGCAATATCGTGGGCAGGCACGCCGGACTGCCGTTCTATACCATAGGCCAAAAGCGCGGCGAGGGCATACCGGCCGGCAGCTGCATCGTCGCAGTCGACCCGCAGCGCAACCGCATCGTCGCAGGGCGCGACGAAGATCTGTATCGCAAAACCGTAGTGATCGGGCACTGCAACATTGTCGACCGAAGCGAGCTGCGGGCAGCCGACATCACGGCCAAGATCCGCGGCTCAGGGGTAGTGGAGAGCGGAAATCCCTACAATGTGGAGGTGTCGGAATCCAGGAAGGTGTCCCAGGTGGCCGTGAAGGTGGGGGACCAGGTGGAGAAGGACGATGTATTGATGTATCTGGAGGATGCGGAGAGCACGGAGCTGAAGGAGGCCAAGACCCAGCTGGACAGCCTGAAGGCGGAGTATGACAAGGCCATCGTGGCGGCGGACACCTCCTCCAATATCGTGAACAAGGTGCAGACCGGCAATGTGACCTCTACGGAGTCCAAGGTGGCCCAGATTGATGCCTACAACAGCCGGATTGATGCCCTGGAGAACACTATCGATGCCTACAACAACCGGATTGCGGAGATAGACGCTGCCCTGGGCAAACTGGGGGACGGCTCGGTGGACACCTCCGCGGAGCAGCAGGCGGTGAATTATGCCCAGGCAGAGCTGAGCAAGGCCACGGCGTGGATTGAGACGGCAAATCAGAAGCTGGAGGCGGCTAAGGGCGTGCTGGAATCCGTGAACAGCGCGGTGCAGGTGGCGCAGGACAATGTGGCGGCCTGCCAGACGGCTGTGGATAATGCGGTAAAGGAGAGAAGCGAGAGGGAAAATCGTCAGAAAAGCCTTGAGGAGAAGGCGGCTCAGGGAGATTTGAGCGCTGAGGATCAGGCTGCGCTTGACCGTCTAAAGAGTGAGGGTGAGGGCAGTGTGAAGGAGGCTCAGAAAGCTGAGGAAAGCGCATATTTGGCTTTGGAGAACGCCAACCAAGCTCTGGCGAATGCCAGCGCCGCCATCGAGTCAGACCGCGCAGAGGCCCAGAAGAAGATAAACGAGGCCCAGACCGAATACGACAGCGCCGTGACCGCCAAGGGCACCTGGGAGGGCAAGCTTGCCGATGCCCAGCGCAACCTGGCCAACAAGGAGGCTGGCGGCTCCGGCGGCGGAGAGCGGGAAGCCCTGAACAACGAAAAGGCCGACCTGACCCTGAGCCTGAGCAAGGCCACCGCCGAGAAGGAGGACGTGGAGAAGGAACTGACAGACCTCCTGGCAGGATTCACCAAGGAGGTGGATCTCTCGGCCCTCCTGACCAAAATCGCGGATCAGGAGAAGCTGGTGAAGGAGCTGACGGACAAATCCGTAGGCGCCACCATCACAGCCCCCGTGGCAGGCACGGTGACCACCCTGAACGTGGTGGCGGGAGAGAGCACTGAGCCCGGCACCCCCGCGGCGGTTCTGCAGCCCGCGGGCAAGGGCTTCTCCATGAGCTTCTCCGTCACCAACGAACAGGCCAAGCGGCTGTCCGTGGGGGACGTGGCGGATCTGGTGAACGCCTGGAGATATGACGACCTGAAAGTGACCCTGGCCAACATCAAGCCCGACCCCAATGAGCCGGGACAGAAGAATCTGCTGACCTTTGACGTGGACGGCGATGTGACGGCAGGGCAGACCCTGAATGTATCCGTGGGCCAGAAGAGCGCCAACTACGACCTGATCGTGCCCAACAGCGCGATTAGGGAGGACAACAACGGCAAATTCATCCTGATCGTGGAATCCAAGCCCGGGCCCCTGAATACCCGTTATATCGCAACGCGGGTGGATGTGGAGGTATTGGCCAGCGACGACACCCAGTCCGCGATCAGCGCCGCACTGTACGGCTACGAGTTTGTAATCACTACATCCACCAAGCCCGTGGAGGCCGGAAAGCAAGTCAGGCTGGCGGAAGGGTAATCGGGAAGGAAGGCATTCCATATGAAGAGAATAGTACTGGGCATAAGCGGGGGGATTTCCTTTCTCATCTTCCTGATCCTGTTGCTCGTGTCGAACCATCTGGGACGCAGCCAGCTTACCCAGACGGCGGCGCAGCGCTGGAGCGAAGACGGGAACGCCTCCCAGGTGAGCTGCTTTTTCTCCGTGGGCTCCGGCATCACGGAGGATGCGCTCATTGAATTTGAGCATACGGTTGATGCCGCCCTGACAGAAGCTTCCGTGGTTCAGGAATCGGAGAATCCAGGCGCCAGGCTCTGGGCGGATGCCTACAGCGCGGACGGCCAGGTGACCCTGTCCAACGGCAAGACGAACCTGACGGCGGACGCCATCGGCATCGGCGGCGACTTTTTCCTGTTCCATCCGCTGACCCTGCTGAACGGCTCCTACTTTTCGGGCAATGACCTGATGAAGGACTACTGCGTCATAGACGAGGATGCGGCCTGGCAGCTGTTCGGCTCTAACGACGTGGCAGGGATGACGGTCTATATCGGAGGCATCCCCCACATCGTCACAGGCGTGATCCGCAGGCCCTCCGGGCATTTCGCGGAGGCTGCGGGGCTGGACAGCACCGTGGTGTATGTATCCTACCAGACGCTGACGGAGCTGGGGGACAGCCACGGAATCAACCATTACGAGATAGTCATGCCTAACCCTGTGACGGGCTTTGCCTATAATTATGTCAAGGAGAAGCTGGGGGCCGAGGAGAAAGAGGTGGAAGTGGTGGAGAATACATCCCGCTATTCCCTGCTTTCCAGGCTGAAGCTCATCGCGGAGTTCGGAACCCGCTCCATGAACGGCAAGGCCATCATCTACCCTTACTGGGAGAACATCGCCAGAGGGTATGCGGATGTGCTGATGGTGCTGACGTTGTTCGGCATCCTCTTCCTGCTCTACCCTGTGGGATTGGCGATTGTGTTCTTCTGCATCTGGTGGCGGCACAAGGGCTGGACCATGAAGGATGTCTGGCATAAGCTTCAGGATTTCGCGGAGCGCAGAATAGAGAAGCTCCGGGAGCAGCGCAAGGAGAGAAAGGCGAAAGAATCCGGGGAAGCCGAACCGGGGGAGGAAGCTTCCGGGAAGAAAATCCGGAAGAAGCGCAAAAAGCGCAAAAAGTCCGAATATGACGATTTCGATGAGGCGGAGGAGGCCGGGGCAGAAGAAATGCCCGGAGAGCCGTCCGCGGAGGAGGCCGGGGCGGAAGAAATGTCCGGGGAGCAATCTGCGGAAGGTGCCCGAAAGAAGCGCAGGTTCGGATGGAGGCGTGGCGGGCGCAAAAATGAGGAGGCGTAGGATTATGAAAAAGAAGCGGTTGAAGCAGGCCCTGGCCATTGGCCTGGTCTGCGGCATGACAGCGGGCCTGTGTGCCTGCGGGGGAGGCGGGGGCAAGAACGAGAATTCCGCCCTGGCCAAGGAGAATGTGTACAGGGTGCAGGACATCGCCCTGCCGGAGATAGACGGGGACGATGTAAATGTCTACGCGTCTGCCCATGTGGACGGGGAAGTCCGGCTGTTGATGCAGGTGTACCATTGGAACGACGAGAAGTTCAATGAGAATCCCGTAACGGATATCAGGTTATTGGCCATGAAGGATGACGGTTCCGATATCCGGATGACGAACCTGGACATTCCCGAATGGGAGCCTCAGGCCGGGGGAGGCGCAGGCTCCGGCATGCAGCCGATGCCCCGCACGGAAAGTCAGGCAGAGGAAGAGGATACCGGGGAAGAGGATACGGCGGCGGAACCGGAAGAGGGAGAGGATACCGGGGGAGTGGCCGGGGCCGAAGGTGACCCTGCGGCAGAACCGGAAAGTGAGGGCGATGCCGCGGCCGATCCGGAGGGAGAAGGCGAGGGCGATGCCGCGGCCGATCCGGAGGGAGAAGGCGAGGGCGATGCTGCCACCGATCCGGAAGGCGATGCCGAGGGAGAGATATCGGACGATGCCTTCGGGGTTGAGGAGCCGGACTATGTGCCCCAGGACATCTGGGAGAATTCCAGTTACAATAATTTCAGCTTCGGCGCTGACAGTAAGATATATGCCGTCAGGTACTATTCCTACAGCGACTATGCCAATGAAATCTATACCCAGAAGTATTATATCGCCAGTTGGAATGCGGACGGAAGCTTTCAGTGGGAGAAGGAGCTGGAGGGACTGCAGTCGGAGGACGAATATATATATGTCAATGCCATGGCCGTAACGGCGGAGGGCTCTGCCACTTTGATACTCACCGGCGATGCAGCCTACAGGATGGCCGTGGACGCCCAGGGCAATCTGGGCAGCAGGGAGCCACTGTCCGAGGATACGGGCAAGGTGTTCAACAATACTGACCGCATCATCGACAAAGGGGACGGCACTTTCCTCGTGATATACTATGATGAGAACGACTACGCAAAACAGTTCATCGCCACCTACGACCCCGCCACGGATACCTTGGGGCAGCCTGCGCCCATGCCGGCCAGCTATGCTTACACAGGATTTGGCAATATGAACGTGGGAATAAATTCGGATCTGGTATGCAGCAGCGGCGACGGCATCTACACCTATAAGATAGGGGACGAGAACCTGATCCAGAAGATGAACTTTATCAATTCCGACCTGTATGTGACCAATTTCTCCGGCGTGGTGGAGATTGACGACAGCACTTTCCTGGGCATATATTACGAGGACCACGAGGAGGGCATGAAGGCCGGATTGTTCACCTACGTGGATCCCAAGGACATTCCCGACAAGGACGTGCTGGTGCTGGCGGGCAATTATGTTGACGGCGACATGGAGAGGAGGGTCATAGAATTCAACCGCAGCAGCGAAAAATACCGCATCGCGGTGAAGACCTATGATTCCTACAATACCTATGAGGACTACCAGGCCGGATACACCCAGCTGAACAACGATGTCACTACCGGAAATATGCCGGACATCCTCATTGCGGCCGGACTTCCCGTGGAGAACTATGTGGCCAAGGGGCTGCTGGAGGATATCGGCAAGATGATCGAGGAGGACGAAGAACTGTCCCAGGTGGAATTCGTCACCAACGTGTTCGATGCCTACTCTGTGGAGGGGAAGCTGTATTATGTGGTCCCCAGCTTCTCGGTGGGCACTATGATCGGCAAGAAGTCCATCGTAGGGGACAAGACCGCATGGACCATGGAGGACATGAAGCAGCTCCAGGCCAGTCTGCCGGAGGGGACGAACATGATCGGGGACCTGACCCGGGACGACTTCTTCTCCACCATGATGCAGTTCTGCGGCAGCGATTTCATTGATGTGGAAACCGGAAAATGCGATTTCGACACACCGAATTTCATCGCCATGATGGAGTTCGCCAAGAGCCTTCCCGAGGAGATCACGGAGGACTATTACGGCGAAGACTACTGGGCCAACTATGAGTCCCAGTACCGGGACGGCCGGACGATTCTGTCCAGGCTCTACATCGGGAACATCAAGGATACGAACTATACCATCAACGGATACTTCGGCGGGGACGTGGCCTATATCGGCTTCCCCACGGAGAGCGGGATGGGCTCCTATATCTCGGCAAACGAGTGCTTCGCTATTTCCAGCAAGTCCCGCAACAAGGAGGGGGCCTGGGAATTCCTGAGATATTATCTCACGGAGGAGTACCAGTCCGAGCTCTCATGGGGGATGCCTGTCCAGAAGAAATATTTCGATGAGATGGCCCAGCAGGGCACGGAACGTCCGTTCTGGATCAATGAGGACGGCACCAAGGAGGAGTATGACGACACCTTCTACATGAACGGCGAGGAGATCAAGCTGGATCCCCTGAGCCAGGAGCAGGTGGACGAGATCGTGGCGTTCGTCCTCTCTATAGACAAGTGCTATTACTACAACGAAAACGTCATGAACATCATCAACGAGGAGATGCCCGCGTTCTACACCGGCCAGAAGACGGCCCAGGAGGTGGCGAAGACCATCCAGAACAGGACGCAGCTCTATGTGGACGAGAACAGATGACATGTAAAAAGGAACCGTCGCTTCGGTGGCGGTTCCTTTTTCGTGCGGGGAATGGAGGGCAGGAATGGATATCGGTATTCCGGCCGGGCGGTCCGGCGGTCAGTCCAGCGTGACGGGGATCCCCATCCGCTCCAAATAGGCCGTCAATGTCAGCTCATGCCCGTGGTCGCGCAGCCACCTCCGGTACTGCCTGTGCTCCGGCATGATCTGCGCCACCATGTCCCAGAAATCTTTGGAATGGTTCATGTGGGTCAGGTGGCAGAGCTCATGGACCACCACGTAATCCAGTATCACGGGAGGGGCGAATATGAGCCGGTAGTTGAAGGACAGGGTGCCCCGGGAGGAACAGCTCCCCCAGCGGGTCTTCTGGTCCCGCACCGCGACGGAGGTGTAATGGCCTCCGGTGAACCGGTGGTAGTACGCCGCCCGGCGCTGGAACTGCGCCCGGGCGGCCTCCCTGTATCTTTTTTCCACGGCTTCCAGCCGCCTGATTTCCGCGGCAGTGAGGTCTCTTTTCTCTGTGGGCATCTCTGAAATCCTGCTCTCCTTTCCGTTGTGAGCGAAGCGCCGCATGCCCCATGCCGATGCGGGCATTTATGCCATCTGCTTATCCACGTCGATCACAGCGTAATAGTTGGGATTGTCCCTCTGGATCCGGGCGGTCAGCGTTTCCGTCAGCTCCCGGTCGGAGAGGTGGAAATCGTAGGGCACGGCCACGTCGAAGATCAGATTGGTGTGGGTGGGGCCTGTGACGATGCGGAAATCGTGCATGGACACAGCGTCGCCGATCTCCTTTATGTAGCCTGCCACCAGAGCCTTCAGGCGCATGGTCTGCTCGTCCCCCACACAGACAGGATCCATATGGATCACCGCATGGCAGTGCAGGGTGTCGCGCAGGTCATGCTCGATGGTGTCAATGGTGTCGTGGAGGGCCAGCAGCTCGCCGTCTGCCGGCACCTCCGCGTGGAGGGAAATCAGGATCCGGCCCGGCCCGTAGTTATGTACGATCAGGTCATGGATGCCCAGGATGTCGCTGTAGGACATGACGATGTCGTTGATCTGCCGGACGAATTCCTTCTCCGGGGCCTGTCCCAGCAGGGGGCTCACCGTGTCCCTGGCCGCGCCGTATCCTGCGTAGCAGATGAACAGCCCCACCAGCACGCCGCACCAGCCGTCGATGGCCAGCCCCGTGAAGTGTCCTGTGACCGTGGCGATGAGCACCACCGTGGTGGCCATGGTATCGCTCAGGGAGTCCGTGGCCGTGGCCAGCATGGCGGAGGAATCCAGCCGCTTTCCCAGCTTTCTGTTGTACAGGAACATATAGCACTTCACCAGGATGGAGCACAGCAGTATCCCCAGCGCTATGGGCGAGAAGGCCAGCTCCTCCGGGTGGAGGATCTTCGAGACGGAGGATTTGAGGAGCTCCACGCCCATGAGCAGGATGACGACGGAGACCAGCAGGCCGGACACATACTCGATGCGCCCATGGCCGAAGGGATGGCTGGGATCGGGCTTCTGGCCCGCCATCTTGAACCCGATCAGGGGGATGATGGAGGAGCCGGCATCCGACAGGTTGTTGAAGGCGTCGGCCGTGATGGCGATGGAATTGCTGACGGTCCCCGCCAGGAATTTCCCGGCGAAGAGGCACAGGTTCAGGAAAATCCCCACAGCCCCGCAGAGGATTCCGTAAGCCTGCCGGACCGCAGGGTCCTTCGCGTCGTTCTGTTCCTTGATGAAAAGTCTGGCTAACAGTGAAACCATGTTTTTTTCTCCTGTCCAGTGAAAATATTTCCTTCCAGTATACCGATTCTGTGGTGAAATTGCAAGATGCATCTTCCCCTCTTGAAAAAATTCGGAAAAATTCCAAAATACCGGAATCCGGTACGGAAGGTATTGCGTGGAAAGCGTTTTCAGTGTATAATTTTGGTAAAGTGTGGAAATCATAGCGTTCCACAGAGATAAAAAACAGGAAGCATCCGCCTTTCAAAATTAGGAAAGAGGGCAGGCGGATACGGCAAGGAGAGCAGATATGAGCAAGAAACCGGTAGTTCTGATGATTCTGGACGGATACGGACTGAATGAAAAAAAAGAGGGCAACGCGGTGGCGATGGCGAAGACCCCGGTGATGGACAAGCTGATGGCGGAGTGCCCCTTCGTGCGGGGCAATGCCAGCGGCATGGCGGTGGGCCTTCCCGAGGGGCAGATGGGCAATTCCGAGGTGGGCCATCTGAACATGGGCGCAGGGCGCATCGTGTACCAGGAGCTGACCCGAATCACCAAGGAGATCCAGGACGGCACCTTTTTCGAGAACCCCGCCCTGCTGAAGGCAGTGGAGAACTGTAAGAAGAAGGGCAGCGCCCTCCATCTCATGGGCCTTTTGTCCGACGGCGGCGTCCACAGCCACAATACCCACCTCTACGGCCTGCTGGAGCTGGCGAAGAGGAACGGCCTGGAGAAGGTGTACGTGCACTGCTTCCTGGACGGCCGCGACACCCCGCCCGCCAGCGGCAAGGAGTACGCCCAGCAGCTGGCGGCCGAGATGGAGAAGATCGGCGTAGGCAAGATTGCGTCTGTAATGGGACGTTATTACGTCATGGACAGGGACAACAACTATGACCGCGTGAAGCTGGCCTATGACGCCATGACGAAGGGAGAGGGCCTGACGGCGGCCTGCGGCATCTGCGGGATACAGGAATCCTACGACAGAGGAGAGACGGACGAGTTCGTGAAGCCCACGCTGGCCATGGAGGACGGAAAGCCCGTGGCATTGGTGCAGGACGGCGACTCCATCATCTTCTTCAACTTCCGCCCCGACAGGGCCAGGGAGATTTCCAGGGCCTTCTGCGACGACGACTTCCAGGGCTTTGACAGAGGCCCCAGGAAGGATATCACCTATGTGTGCTTCTCCGATTACGACCCCACCATCCCCAACAAGGAGGTGGCTTTCCACAAGGTGTCCGTCACCAATACCTTCGGCGAGTGGCTGGCGGCCAACGGCATGAAGCAGGCCCGCATCGCGGAGACGGAGAAATACGCCCATGTGACATTCTTCTTCAACGGCGGCGTGGAGGAGCCCAATGAGGGCGAGGACAGGGTGCTGGTGAACTCCCCCAAGGAGGTGGCCACCTATGACCTGAAGCCCGAGATGAGCGCCTACGGCGTGTGCGACAAGCTCTGCGAGGCGATTCATTCCGGGAAATATGACGTGATCATCATCAATTTCGCCAATCCGGACATGGTGGGCCATACCGGTGTGCTGGAAGCGGCCGTCAAGGCTGTGGAGGCAGTGGACGAGTGCGTGGGCAGGGCAGTGGATGCCGTCAGGGAGGAAGACGGCGCCATGTTCATCTGCGCGGACCACGGCAATGCGGAGATGCTGGTGGACTACGAGACAGGGGAGCCCTTCACGGCCCACACCACCAATCAGGTGCCCTTCATTTTGGTGAACTATGACGAGGCTTATACGCTGAGGGAGAACGGCTGTCTGGCGGATATCGTCCCCACCCTGATCCAGATCATGGGGAAGGAACAGCCCGCTGAGATGACCGGAAAATCCCTGCTGCAGAAGAAATAGACAGAGGCTGAAATAGAGAGGAAGAAAGCGGCTGTATTTTCAAGGCGCGCTGATTGGGACCATGAATTGTGCGAAAGCGGTTTATGGCCCCTTTCTTGTCAGAAAGTGCGGTCGGAGAGGAAGGGAAAGGATTATGAAGCGGAAACTGGCATTGTTGATGGCGTGTGTCTTAGTGTTTGGGACAGGCTTTTCCACTTATGCTACAGAGACAGGCACATCCGTACCGGCGGCGCAGGGGGAACAGACGCCCGCGGAAAACGGGAACCAGGACGGAGGGCAGACTGTGACGGATCCCTCGGATAGCGGAAATCAGACGGGGGGAGGGCAGACGGAAGGAAACGGCCTGCCGGAGGAAACAGGGACGCCGACGGAGACAGGGGCTCCAACGGAAGCGCCGACAGAAGCGCCGACGGAGACAGGAGCTCCAACGGAAGCCCCGACAGAGGCGCCGACGGAAACAGGAACGCCGACAGAGGCGCCAACGGAAGCGCCGACGGAGACGGAGGCTCCAACGGAAACAGAGGAGCCCGCTGACACGCCGCCGTCAGGCACTGCGGTGCCTGAGGAAACCACCGCGCCGGACAAGGAAGTCCAGGCGGAATCCGATGGAGGATGGAAATCCGTGCGGGAAGGCAGGATGGGACAGGTGGACGTGTCCATAGGCTCGGCCCTGATTCAGGGGAGTCCTGTGGACTTTGCCGTGAACCTGACAGACGCCCAGGGCGGTACCCAGGAGAGGTTCGTCAAGCTGGGCGGAGATAACGGCAACAGCCCGGAGGAGGTAAGCTGTTCCTTCAAGGGGCTGGCAGAGGGCGACTATACGCTGACCGTGACCGGCGAGGGCTTTGCGGCCTACACACAGAAAGTATCTGTGAAGGGCAGGGAATCTGTGAAGCTCATGACAGGCTTCCTGGCCGGGATGAACTATGCGGCCGGGGACGTCCATCCGGGCGTCCTGCTGATAGGCGATGTGAACAGGGACGGCGTCATCAATGAGGGCGACAGGGCCGCGCTGATGGAGGCCATCGAGAGCGGGGACGCCGCTGGCCTCGCGGCGGACCTGAACCGTGACGGAAAGATAGATTTAGCGGACCTGGAATATTTCACCAAGGGCTATAACGAGAACAGGGATATCCTGGCGAAGATTCAGAGCTCCGTGCCTACGGTGGCAGTGGGGCCTGACGGCACCGAGGCCGCGACAGTGGCGGCGAAGCCGATCAGCGGTGCGAACATGACGGTGGAGGGGGACCTGAATGCGCTTGTACAGGGCGACGGCTCCGTCACCCTAAAGACAGGCGACGGAGGGAAGATTACCAAAGACAACCCCGTGGGACTGAACATCGAACTCAATACGAATCTGCTGGGGGATAACGGAAAAGCAGACGGGATTGTAATCGATACCGGGGACACGCCCGTGTCCAGCGCCATGGTGGACATCACCTACCTGGACGAGAAAGGAAACGAGCAGCATACGGGAATCGTGGATGTATCGCAGCTTCGGCTCACGGCTGAGACAAATGTCACTGCAGAGCTGGACAAGAACGGGAACATCGTCGTGCGCCTGGGAGCCCAGATCGCGGTGAAGCGCGTGATGCTGACCATCACCGGCGTGCGCAGCAGCAACGACCTGGTGGAAATCTCCAAGGTGGATTTCGTCAACGGCATGGAGGACCGCATCCCCGAGCCGGAGATGGACATTCCCAAGAAAGTGAGCACCAATGCCGGAAGCAAGATGATCAGCGTGTCATGGGAGGCCTGTTCCAATGTCACGGGCTATGAGGTGGAGATCATGCCTGTGGGCTCCAATGCGCCGGAGACGGTGATGGTGCCGAAGAACGCTCTGGACATCGGCTCCTACGGGGGCAAAGAGCTGGTCAACTATCAGGAATACCAGGTGCGGGTGCAGTCGGTGAACGGCACATGGCGCAGCGGATACGGAGACCCCGTCACCGCGGTCCCCAAGCCCACCAAAAAGCCGGACAAGCCGGACAATGTATCCGCAGTGGGGAAATATCAGAGCATCGTGGTATCCTGGAAGTTGATGAAGGATACGGTCACCTACAACCTGCACTACAAAAAGAGCAGCGACGATGACAGCAAATATCAGAAGATAGAAGGCATTACCACCAACAGCTATACCATTACGGGGCTGGAGGATCTGACGGAGTACACGGTATATGTGACAGGCGTAAACGAGTTCGGAGAGAGCGGCCCTTCCCTGTCTGCGGCGGCTACCACCACGGATGCCAATCCTGCAGTGATGCCCAAATATAATCTGATCAATGTGGGCAATCCGGGAGAG
>OFFP01002140.1_pt1 | contig 12111 bp, 6 predicted proteins | sample 1521431 | NCBI WGS metagenome assembly OFFP01 (sample SAMEA3504104, study PRJEB24116) | mouse gut metagenome | biome: mouse gut; feature: mouse-associated habitat; material: faeces | place: Denmark | collected 2011 | reverse complement strand
GGCCCAACAAAGAGACAGAATGCACCTGCTGATATGAGGCCTCCAACACACATACAGGAGAGGATTGCTGGGAGGAGAACTCTACAATTCCACTCTCCCCACTGGAGGGCATTTCATCTAATGTTTTTTTTTTTTTTTAATTCCTGAGAGTCTCTCACATCCCAGGTCTCTGGTATACTCTAGAGCGTTTTCTCATTTCCTCCTTCACAAAGTTGCCTGTTTCCATTCTTTTCGCTGGTCTTCATCAATTCAGTCCTGTTTCCCACAACCACAGTACCTGATAAAATTCCTCTATTCTCCTTCTTGTCCCATTTCCCACCCAGGTCTCTCCCTTCCCCTATCTGTATTGATTTTTTAACCTTCTTATCATTTCTAATTATGTTTATGACTAATAAAATAATTGAAGTTTATTTTTTTGATTCATTATCTTATTAGTTTCCAAAGGGATGATATACAAATACCAAAGGTACATTGGTTTAATTTTATTTCATTTCATTTGATTTTTGAGATAGGCAGTTAGTATGTTTTGTATTCTCCAGGAAGGTCTAGAGTGTTGAGGTTCAGCATTCCATGCTAGTACCATTACAGGTATGTAAAAACTTACCTGGCTTTAATTGCTTATAATAAAATAGTCCCAAAAAATCTATAAACACTATAAAATAAACACCTTCCAGTCTGAGAGATGAAAATATTTCCTGTTCATTTACAAACCTCATTGATAGAAAGTATATTTGTTTCTTGAAACAAACTAAACTGCAAACTGAGTGCCATGATTAGCCCCCTCTCTGGTTTCCAGGCTCAGCCGCTTCTCTCTGTTCCCATTATTATTGATGCTCTCGAACAGGGGAATGCCAGGCCTACGACAGGAGAGTGAGTGGGTAAGGGGAAGGGTTGGGGGAACATACAGGGGAATTTTGGGATAGCATTTGAAATCTAAATGAAGAAAACATCTAATTGAAAAAACAAACTTAAGTGTATTCACATATGTACACAGGGACATGTGGCACATATGTACATAATTTAAAATTATCATTCCTTTTCAATACTCTGTTTTTCATTTATTTTATTATTATTAATATATATGGCAATTCTGAAACTTACTTTGTAGACTAGAATGTCCTCAAACTGAGATTTGCCTACCTCTGCCTTCCAAAAACTGAGATAAAAGGTGTGTGCCACCACCACCTGGCTTCCGAAATATTTTTTACTTAGTGGGAGATGTCCATTATTTTTTTCCTGTTAGGATATATCAAAATCATCAAGATGTCATATTTCCTTAATCAATTTATGAGATTAAATCAATCCCTGTAAAAATATTTCAGGTACTTTTGGAGACAGGTAAGTTTACAAGAAACATCATTTAAAAAATATTTTATTTCTGGAGCCAAAACCTTGAGTAGACCTTGCATGCAAACTCTGTAGCTAGCCTTATAACACCCGGAGGCAACTCCACTGCCAATCATCTAACATTCATAGGATCCGATGATCAGACAAGAGGAAGACACAACATCATTCCCCAACACCTGGAGTAGAGGGTACCAGAAAGACACAGGCATGCAGGAACTCCACCAGACCAGTGGTATGGATTGCATCCATTCTGTCTGGGACAGGGCCCTGAGCAGTCCTTGGATGCAAACTCAGCAGCCAGCCCCATAACACCCAGAGGAAGCTCCACTACCTGAAGATCTAATATGGCCAGGGTCAGAGGATCCCAGGATCCTAGGAGCTTAGTCACACCAGGATCTCAAGGTTCCAAGGGCAGCTTGACTCCCAGGATGTCAGACACACCCAGCATCTCATAATCACAGTATACCGTAATAACAGGATCACAGAGACAGCTAGACTTTGAAGAGTTATGACACAACCAATATCACAGGAAGGACAGTCTGATGTAGCCAGGGCATGTAGCACTTGAGATATCCAGATGGTGAGAGGCAAGGATAAGTTAATAAGCAAGAGAAACCAAAGTTATTTGGAATAATCAGCACCCAACACTTGCACCATATCAAGTGGATACCCCAACACACCCTAAAAGTAAGACATGGATCTAAAGTCACTTCTCATAGTGATGATGAAGGACTTTAAGAAGGACATTAGTAACTCTCTTAACGAAATGCAGGAGAACACAGATAAACATGTAGAAGTCCTTAAAGAGGAAACACAAAAATCTGTTAAATAGATTCAGGAAAACACAATCAAACAGGTGAAGGAGCAGAACAAAACCATCCATGATCTAAAAATGGAAATAGAAACAATTGACAATTCTCACTTAGGCCATGAAGCTATGGAACATTCCCATTTACTGAGATCCAGAGGAGTAGCCATTTGGAAGATTGTGTCCCTAAATGTGAAGGTTGTGCTGAAACTCTTATGAAAATTGAGAACAATTTTAAATATGAAAGAAAAAAACACACAGTAAAAATTCATGTAGGCAAAATTGACAGCCTTCTATGTGTCACAAAACACACAAGCAGAGATTACAATTACAATAATTATTTTTATATCAAGGGGTCAAAACTCCTGATACAATCAATGTCCAAGAAGAGATATTTAGAGCACACACTCACCGGGGACAAACTGTCATGACTGGGACAGCATGGCAGGAAACAAAATGTTGATCTGTTTCATTGAGGGCCAGCATGGGGCCTTCTTACACTTTTGTGGAATAAGCAGCCAAGAGTTAGGTCAGAAATAGCCAGCTCCCTCAATTATGCCAAAGTAACCTATTTCTGCTAGGGAACAGTCCCAAATGTTCCACAAACTTGCTAGACTGTTCCACTAGTTTGAGACACCTGAGACTGTGGGAAAATTTCACACCCAATCTTAATGAAACTGAACCAGGCATGTGTAAAATACTTTTTGAAAATAGTTTCATTTCAATTCAGGAAAAAGGACAGAGAGCCCTGCTTTGTAATGGATGGAGTTAGTCTTTAGCTTCCATTGTGCACCCTAAATGAAACATAGTGTAAACGAAGCAGTTTTCTATGCAGCAAGTAAAGAGTGAAAACAACACACTAATGGAGATAAAATGCAAAGAACCGGGATATATAGTAACAATTCCAATTGTAAGTGTGAAAAAACAAATATACATATATGTGAGTTGTGCTTGTTATTTTCCTACTGGTTTGATTGTACAGGATAAAAAAACAATAGTCTGTCCGTATTGGCCACAGTTTCATTCATCATTGTGTTAGTGGACCCAATCTAGGAATTAATCATCAGGGTTTGACAGCAAAATCCATCGGCTCAATACACCAGACATTAGCTGGAAAGTGAGGTACAAGTAGGTCATGTCCTTTGGTTTCTTCTCTCTGAGTCTGTTATATGGGCGTCCTGTCATTGTTTGTTATTGTTGTTGGTTGTTGTTTTAAAATTTGAAATATTGAATGCAAAAGCAAGTGGCAGGAGCCCAACAGGTCTTTGCATTCTTACTTTCTCCTTTCCATCACTCTCCAATTCTTCCAATCCCCAGCTTTCATTCAAACATAAAGAAACAATGTGAAAATAAGACTCCTTCATCATCTTTACTTTGTGCTTGCATGTTGGCTGTAATCATCTTGAAAACATTAAAAATCAGGCTAAGATTCTGCCTATGTTTGATAGGGTTTCATTGCTGTGAAGAGACACCATGACTCAGGCAACTCTTATAAAGGAAAATTTAATAGAGGTTGTCTTACAGTTTTAGAGGGTCAGGTCAGTACATTATTATCATGGTGGGAAGCATGGCAACATCCAGGTAGAAGGGGTGATGTAGAAGGAAAGAAGTTTTCTATATCTTAATCTGAAAGCATACAGGAGGAAGCTTGTGGCCAAAGCAGCAAGGAAAAGCATCTCTCTTCATCACTGGGCAGAGTTTGAGCACTAGATAAAAGCCAGCCTACACAATGATCAAGGCCACATCTGCTAATAGTGCCACTTCCCATGGGCCAAGGATATTCTAATCATCAAACTGCTACATACCTGCAAACACTCCTGTATGCATGTATGCACACACACACAAAGACACACACACACACACACACACACACACACACACACACACTTTCATGCCTATTGCACGTGATATTGCATAAAAATATATTTGTTTATTTACTCATATATTTATTTTTTACTTACTTGCTTGCTTGCTTATTACTTACTTATTTACTTATTTACTTACTTACTTAGTTTTAAATGTTTTGCTGAAGAACTTTGTACATAAACATAATGAGTTTGAGTAAATCCATCCCCATCTTCTCCTCCTTGAATTGCTCTCCATTTCTCCTGTATCACTTTTAGCCTTAATTCCATGCACATTTTAATAAAGACCACTGAGTGAATTTAGTGCTGACTACATATGTGGGGTTAGGGAAACACATCCACTGGAACATGGGCAGCCTCTGAGGAGCCAAATCTATGAAGAAAACTGGCCCTCACACCTGCAGCCACTAATTGCCAATTTTTTGGGGTGAAATTTTCTCTGCTCCCCCATCTATTCTTCAAGAACTGTGAGACAGAAAATTTTAAAAAAAGGTGTTGAGATCTGCTTAGAAAGGACTTTAATCTCAGGATATGGGAATCAAAACCAGGTAGAGATGAATTCTCTGCTGATCTGCACAGGAAAGCACAGAAATCTAGGACTATACAGAAATATCCAGTTCCAGAGAAGAAAAACAAAAGAAACAGGGAGGAATTGGGAAGTACAAATAAGAATTTGAATGTACAGATTGTAAATCCTGTCTCTGGGAATAATAATCAAGATACTTTGAAAGGAACAATCAAGCCATGTTTAAAAGACTGGACACACCATTTGGCATATGTTATATAAATCAGTAAAAATAATTAAAAATGTCTCATTAAAATTCACAACAGTCCCCTTAAGTTTTTTCTTCTGGTTTTCTTCTTTAAATATCTTATTGAATCTGAAGTGATGGCTCAGCATTTCTGAACACTGGCAGCTCATGCACAGCATACACTTGGACTTGCCACATTTCCATAGGCTGTTTACAACTTCTTCTATTTTAGTAACCACAGGGAATCCACACTCCCCCTTCCCATGAGACAATGTATCCATACCTATACAGAGAATTCAAAACAAACAAAATCTCTTCAATCTGTCTCACCAATCATACATTAGGTCCAATGCTTGGGTGCTTTCTGTTTCAGGCTCACAATGATCAATGGTATATACTTTCTAGGTTGTATAACTGCACTTCATTTCTCTACCAGGAACCTTTCCTCAGATTCTGTCCTCATCAAGAATCCCATCTAATACCATCAGACACTTCTATGCATCAGAGGGAACAAGGTCTAGCTGTGTGCCTTGCAGGTTGGGTAGAGCACTGTCAATATCCCTTCTCCTCCAGCAAACCCTCTCAAGGCTCACAACGGTTGTCTTCCAGAATAAAATCTGATTGCCTAAGAGAAGGAGCAAATCATCTCTGCTTGCTCTAATGTCTAAATGACATTGCAGATTAAGAAAAAACCTAGAGCTTCCCCAAGATTCTCAGTCCGGGAGCATTTGGACAATCCATTACTTTCATAGGGTCCAAAATTGTTTGAATTCTACAGACCAATGAATTGTCCCATTAGAAGCCAACTTTCCAGCAGGTAGCAGCAGCTCCAACTGTTGTCTCCAAAGGCAGTTAAACAAAAGCAACCTGAAGAGGCAGGTGAACTGCTCCTGGTCCCACCAAGGTGACTTTGGTTTCTGGTGGGAGGGGGCAATTACATGCTGTGAGAACTCTGTTCTGTTGATGTGCTCACCCACCAAAACACTCCTCTTGGAAAGACCAGGAATGAGTTCCTCTTCCAAAATCCCTCCTCTTGCATGTGGTGTTCATTCCATGGGTGTGGGGAGTAGGCTCTATTCCTTGGGTACTCTGTTTCTAAATGAGGTGACACACAGTGATCACTCTCTCCTACCTTTCACAGATGATTGAGACTCCTAATCTAGACATTATTTATTTATTTATTTTTTCAATCTGCGAAGGCAGATATGGTTGTTTGCTAACATTACAGTTTGCATGGACACTTCATATATGTAATACATCAGAGGACAGAAGAGGATACAGCAGCATATGCTGCTGGAATTACAGGGAGGATGAGAAAGAAAGGGGGGGCAGGGAGTGAGAGGGAAAGAGAGAAACACAGACTGAGACTGAGATACAGAGAGATAGCAATACAGAGAGTGGGAAAGTTAGAAGGAAAGAGAGAGAGGCAGAGAGACAGAGAGACAGAGAGACAGATAGAGAGACAGAGAAACAGTCACAATGTAATTGCTGGAAATTGAAGCCACGACCTGTGTGATAGCAGCAAGTCTGTCCAATACATACATTGTCTCTTGAGATTTTGGCTCCAATTTTAATTGGCCAAGAAAGACCTGATGCTATGTATTCTGGAGCTGACCTTTTGTATATCATCGTATTCCTGGAAACAGTTTCACATCTAGGGAACATGACCTTTAATCAGTCTTGATGCATCTCACATATCCTATGCCCAGACACCAAAGGAGACATATGGAAGGTTTCCTGTTGTGGTCTGGTAAATGCTCGCAATTCCTGACAAGAATCTCCAGAAGAATAAAGCCAATACAGTCGAAACAACCTTAGCCCTGTTCAGAGTGAGATACCTGCCTTCTTAATGCTTCTCAGTACAGCTTTATATAGTGTATTAGCTTACTCTTGGTCAGAATTCACCACAGATCACAAACATCCTATTCAGATTTCTCTCTCTTTATCTATTTTTTTCTTGCTGTAGTGGTGGTGATTTTTTAAGAGAGCCTTATAAGAATTAATTTACTCTTAGATGAATTTGGACCTTTTGAGAAAGATTGTATTCCTACACCATTTTTCGCTCATGAGAAAATGGGGAGGTGGTACATGGCTTAGAGTATAAGATCATTGGCCCCTGTGCACAGGTTCCAGGATTCAATTACCAGGGCCCATCTTGTTTGTCACAGCCACAGGTAAGTGCTGTTTCAGGGGATCTGATACTATCTAACTTCTGATCTCTACACGGTCCAGTTTAGTGCACAGGCAGCAGACACACCCCTTCAGGTAAAACATTCATAAAATAGAAATAATGAAAATTCTACAGTTTACCAATTGCCATATAAAACTTGATTTCCAAATGATCACACATACTATTAGGAGAGGACCTCAAAATGTGGATGTAGGTCAAAAATTTTGATATATTTGATACTTATTTTTTCTTTCTTTTCTGTTTTACACCACCTAGGACCCCACATCCCAATGACCTGGAGGAGAGTAAGCCAGAGTTCTTCCATAGTCTTTGCTTCAGTTCCTGTCTCCACTTACCAGCTCTGATTAAGGTGTTGTCCAGACTTCCCTAGATAACACAGTTTAAAACCTGAAAGTTGAAAACAGAAAGAATCCATTACATCATTTGGTAGATTTGGGTCCCAATTTTTACCTCATTGAAATCAAGACAGGACTGTATGCTTGCAATAATGTTATCTGCCTGTGCTTAAACTTCTGACTAAAAAACTCTTTGTTCAAAACAGTGCAGTGACCGATGAGCATCAGACAGTTACATAGCAATTGTTGCCCTATGAATTTGGATACATCTCTGATTATATTGAAGATTGAAAATCAATTAAATGGTTTTAGTAGTAGGTAGACAGGCACCTAGTGTTGATGTAAAACAAATTCCACAGTAGATCAGTTCTAAAACTACATTATTCTGCATGATATCTCAGCACTAATGAATAGGCAGCTGCACAAGCAAAAGAAGAGGAAAAGGAAGAAACACAGGCAGACACAGATGCAGAGGTTGAGAAACAGGCTGAGATAGAGAATGAAGAAGGAGAAAAGGAAGGGCAGGCAGAGTCACAGGGACAGTCAAAGGGAGATTCAGAATCAGAGACAGAGTCAGAATGTGTGGTGTGCATGTACCTAGTGTGTGTCTTTCTAATTTTTAGACCTTTTAGGAAGTTACATTAACTCAAGTGTCCTGAGAGATGGAGTGATTGGTTGCAACAAATTTCTCAGATTACAACCAGTATACCAAGACATGGTTTCTGTCTAATTGGCCACCCAGACCCAAGGAATACTTATAATAGGAGAGATCCCAGGCTAATGGTTTTCTTTCTTATAATAAGTCTGTCTCTCCCAGTCACAGAATAAAAGGAAATTATGATTCATTGGAAAAGAACACATAAATGGCTCCAGAAACTCAGCCAAGTCTATTAAGATATATATATTATCACAAAGCTCTCACACAACTTTTTAAAAATCCTCTACTGGATTCATCTTCTAAGTATACACTGTATGTTATGTATAGTATATCATAAAATACTAAATAGGAATATCTAGCTATGTACACTGAATGTATACTGTGAGGAGCTGCCCTTTCAATCTCCATTACAAGATGGCGCTGACATCCGTTGTTCTAACTGGTAAAGAAATAGTCTGTGTATGTGCTGGGGTATTTTTCCATTCTTTGTGCCCTTCCTGTTCTGTGGCGTCATATGGGCTGATAGTGAGCAGCCCTTAGGGTGAAATATGTCTCTAACACTTCTTGTGGTCTATTTAAGGACCGAGTTTCCTGTGTTCTAAGCCTCCTCGCCCAAAAGCTAATCATCTTTCTCTTGAGATGGATTAAAGCTATGCTGCAGAAGGATCTGAGTGTGTCCTGTGTGTGTGTGTTATCGACGGTGAGACTCTTTATCATCACAAACACAGTATACTGAATGCACAGAGCATTAGTACTGTAACTCCATGGATAAATCATGTTCATGAAGCAACACTAACAGAGATTTACACACAATATTTGCATTTCATTTGTGTTCCCGAGATGAAAATTATTTTCATCAACACACATGGCACTGCATAGAACAGGTATGACTAATATTAAAATAGTAAACAGCTGACTGCAAGAAGTATAGAAATCAGAGTTAGTAAGTCTTTGGTGGAATACTATATTTACATACTCACAACATCCATTAGTGAAGAACTCCTGCTGCATTAACTTTGCACAAGATTTATTGTCAAAACTTGTACTTTTAGTCTGGTGGTTGGTGGTTGGTTACACAAGTTGGTTGTGGTTTGTTAGTAGCCATAATTAAAGGAGAAGAACAAGGAAAGAAATTAAATTCAGAGATTTTCTAATTCCTCTCTCTAATATACCCTTATTTCTGTCCTATCTAGCGTTAGGGGTTATAAAAAGAAGATCCTAGAAAATATCAAACACCAACTATAAAAATGAATCCTTAATTACTGTCCACCAGAAACCACCAATTGTGAAGAAATACACTTTATCTTCTTTATCATAAGTTTTAAAGGACTCTCTTCAATAGCTTCCTGACTGGACTGTTCTTTTTTCTTCTGTGTTCTTTTTCCTTGTGTGTGTGTGTGTGTGTGTGCATGAGGGTGAGTGTGTGTGACTTCCTTTGCATAATACCTTCCTGTGTTGTTAACCATTCATATTTGCTGTGGATTTACTCACAACAAACAGATAAACTGAATTGTGAGTATCTTTTTTTTGGTGTCTGTTTTGTTTTTCTTTTCTGGTGGTGGGTTTAGCATGTATGCAAATCAAACACTACCATCGAGTCACATCTCTAGCTTAGACAGGGATTTGAATTCTTTAACACTAGTTATTTCTCTCCATATTACTGTAACATTATAATGTTTTTATTGTACTCCTGATCTGTTACTGAAATTTTATTTCTATTTACTCCAAATTTATGTAGGTGCTAAGCAACGTCAACCCATTGCTGATATTTTTTGTTAATAAGGCAACTTGATCAATAAATGACTTCTTTTTCTGACTAGTGCCATATTGTGTTTTCTTGAAGACTTGTATCTTAAGCCGGAGCAGAAACTTGTAATGTACACTTGAGGAGGGTTTTTTTGGGATTTGGAGGGTATTTCAGTGTATTAAATGAATGTCAGGTGCCTGATGTTCTATCAGGGTAATGGTGCTCCTTAAGCTACATGTTCATCTTTATTTTCTCCTACACTTTTCATAACAATATTTTTCAGTACCACAGAGCAAATGTTACAGGTTCTTAGCTTTTAAACTCTCAGTAAACACCAAAGTCTCAATTTTGGACTTCAGTGCAGCCTCTTCTCTAAAAGCTAGTCAGAGGATGCTTAGTCCTGTGAGCCCAATCCTTTCTTTTTATTCCAAGCATGGAGGGAAGCTGGCATTCCCTGTAAGGGTTTTGCAATTAGAGATTCTGGTGTCAGCAGATCTTACTTGTCACCCTATTGAGTTTGCTCATCTGTAATAGCAAGTGAAAGAGTGGTAATCAGTACCATGATGGCTCAAAAGAAGTCTAGAACACCACTGCATTCTGCCCCCTTGTGGGTGCCATCCCTGTCACATTTTGAAGAGAAACAGTGCTCCTTCCAGGAAGCTGCTGGGAATTGAACTGCACTCCTCTGCATGCTGTCAGACCCAGCCTCCAGGTCTGGACTGACTCTCCTTAAGGATAGTCACTTACCCTCCTGGCCCCAGTCCCTAATTCTCTCTCAGTTCTCCACAAAACAGGAGACTCTCTTTATTTTTTGTGCCAAATGATGCCAGCTTCATTTCAAATATCCTGATAAACTAAACTGGTTGGGTCTTAAAATAATTTCTTTCTCTCAAACACCTATTTATCAGGAAAACTGTCAGTGAGAATGGCTGAGACATCTAGTCTGGGCGAGTTTCCCATGATTAAGGGCAGGGAATATGAAGATAAGGCCAACTTATTAATATACTTCCAAAGTCTAGTTTTAATTGGCATCTCTAATGCTGTGCAGAAGAAATGTGAGATTGTGAGGTGACTTCACAGATTAATATAAGAGGTGAGTCTAGAAAATCAGGAGCTGTCTATTGAGAACAGCACTGGACCATGGCCCTCCTTTGAGGATTTACACTTTAAAGCTGAGATAAACTGTAAAAAAATTATGTCTTTCTGAAATTTATGCCATGGAACGTCCACATAATATCTTAGTTCATTGGTGTGATGTTTTTATACATGGCTGTAAATGCTTTTATGTTAACCTGTGTGTGCTAGTAAGTGTTTGCCTTCTTAACATGAAGCTAAAGTCACCTGGGAAGAGGGAACCTCAAATTGGATCTGTCTACATTAGATGAGGCTATAGCCATGTTTATTTGTTTTCTTAGAAATTTTTCTTTAAATTTTCCATCTTATGTGACCTGAAAGTATCCATCTCCCTGTTTATCCTCCTACCATCGAACTCAGAGACACAGTGAAACTAACAGAAGTTATGGGCCAAATGAATTTAACAGATACCTATAGAACATCACCCAAAAACAAGAACACACATAATATGCACTCATTCTTAAGTGTATATTAGGCAAAAAAAACATGGAATACCCATGATACAATTCATTGATACTATCCATTATCTCTACCTATGGTCAGGATTATTTTTCTGATTTTTCTTTGTATAGATTCCTGATTCTTGAAGGAGAGAGCTCGATAAAGGCATCCTCTTTAATCTTTAATTCTCTGAGTCTCTCACTCTCTGTGCATTGTCCAGTTGTGTCTTTCTGTGATTATTACCAGTTTTGTAGGAAACTCACCTCTGATGAAGGCTGAGGCATATATACTAACATATGGGTGGAGCCATTAGGATTCATGAGAAGTCATTTTACTGCTGTGGTTATTTAACAAAATTTATGATGGCAGATTTTCACTTAGTGTTTTATGACCTTTCTAGTCTCAGATGCTTGGCCTGATATTTCCCTCCACATTTAACCCTCCTATTTTAGTGTCTTCTTCATTCCTTTATACCACTATATTCTACTTCCCCTTCCTTGGAAGAGCTCCTCCTTCTTTATGGTTCCTTACTAGATAGCTCATCTCTGTTACCCTAAATGAAAAACAAACATATATAAACCTTACAAGCTAACTCCATACATAGGTGAAAACATTCCATTTGTGTCGTTCTGGGTCTGATTTGACTGTTGGATATTTTCCCTTTTTTTGTTTTTTTGTTTTTTTTTTTGTTTTTGTTTTTGTTTTTTTTTTTTTTTTTTTTGGCTAGTATCCACTTATTAGTGAATAAATACCATGCATGTCCTTTTGGGTTTGAGTTATCTCAGGATATTTTCTAGTTCCATCCATTCGCCTGCAAAACTCAGGATGTCCTC
>OFFP01002130.1_pt1 | contig 12153 bp, 10 predicted proteins | sample 1521431 | NCBI WGS metagenome assembly OFFP01 (sample SAMEA3504104, study PRJEB24116) | mouse gut metagenome | biome: mouse gut; feature: mouse-associated habitat; material: faeces | place: Denmark | collected 2011 | reverse complement strand
ATGGTTCTTCTCTGGCAAACTGGGGTACTTGGAACAATGCTTCTGGCGCTCAGAAGATTATGATCTTTGACGCGGACAGCGAAAAAAGTACCTCTGGCATGAGCAGTGAGTTTTATGATGAGATGGGAACCTTTTCTCAGATGAGGGCAAATCTTACGAAATCAGAGTATAATATATTGGTAAAATCACTGTTTGCAGACCGCTTCTTTATGCCAGAGGTGGTTCCGGAATATTGAAAATAGAAAGTTTGAGACAAGAATAAAGACAGAGTTCTGATTGGCGCCGCCAGTCTTACTTAAATTTGTATCACTGGGTCAGTACACTAGCTTGACGGCGCCTGATTGGAATCTGATATTGAGTCAATTACAGGGAAAGAGATCTCTATTTCAAATCCCTTATTCCACTCTGATGTTACATGTAAGGAGATATTTAGTTCCTTTGCCATTTCTTTGGCAAGATACAGTCCCATCCCGGTCGCTTTTTTTCTTTTTTTTCCAGAATCGCCGGTAAACCCCTTTTCAAAAAGATAGGGCAGGTCACAGCTTCGGACGCCGGTGCCATTATCCCTTATCGCGAAAATATAACGGCCGTCTCGTTCAAAAGAGGTAAAGTTTAATTCTGGTTCGTTTCCACAATATTTAATGGAATTACTGATGATCTGACGCAGGAGGAAACCCAGCCCTCTCTGGTCCGTGTAAACCGTATCATCAGAGATACAGAATTGGATCTGGAAATGCTTTTCTTCCAGCAAGGGCTTATAATCCTCCAACACCTCTTCAATGCATGGAAGGATATGGACAGGCTCAAACAGATAATCCTTTCTTGTACCTTTTAATCGGGCATAGAACAGCATCTGGACGATGGATTCCTGCATACGGTTCCGGATATAATCAAGTTTGGAACCAATGGTCTCCGATAACTCATCTCTGCGGTTATCAAGAAGCAGGGTCAAAAGGGAAAGGGGTGTTTTGGTTTCATGGGCCCAGGATTCAACGTACTCTTCATAATCGTTTATCTGCATTTTCAGACTGTCATAAGCATTTTGCTGATCCCGTAACATTTTGGCCAACAGACGAATCGGTTCTCTCTGAGCTGGACTGAGGCTTTTTAGCAACATCTCCTCCTGGTGTTCCACTGGATCGCAGAGAAAAGCGAAAAAAGCCTGTTCTCTTTTTTGTTCCCGGTGGACAAGCACACTACATACCGAAGCGAATAAAAGAATCGTGGTGAGCAGAATCACGGTTATCATCGAATAAAATGCCTGCATATCAGCGATCCACAGAAGCAGTGCGGCAAAGGCATCAACTCCCAGCAGAAGCAGGAGCCAGGGGGTATACCGCAGGATCAACTTAATGTTCTGTTTCATTGTGTCCCTCCCTTCTGGATAAGCCGGTAGCCGATTCCGCGAACCGGGACGATCTGCTGACACATCATAAGGTTAGCCATGGTCTTTTTTAACCGAGTCAGATTGACCTGAAGCGCATTTTCGTCAATAAATTCAGAAGTTTCCCAGACTGCCAGACACAGTTCTTCCTTTGTCACAATCTCATCTCCATGATTCAAGAACGCTTCAAGTATTTTCCCCTGATTTTTAGGGAGAACGACAGAATGGTTATGGATATACAGCGTGTATGTTTGACGATCCAAAAGAAATCCTGAGCCCTCTAGAAGATTTGAGCGGCCCTCGTATCGTTTCATTACATTGGCTACACGTGCTAAAAGCCGTTCTTTTCTGCATGGTTTCGTCAGATATTCGTCAGCACCCAGATTCAGTGCATGCAGTTCATCCTGTATCTGGTCCCGGGAGGTAAGTACAAGGATTGGGATAGAGCTTTTTCCTTTAATTTCCCGGCAGATTTCAAATCCGCTCTTCTCAGGCAGATTTAGATCCAGAAGGATCAGGTCGGGGGAGAGCCGCAGAAGCTGATCTGTGACATCTTTAAAATCTGTAATTTCTTCTGTTTTAAAACCAGCTTTACGTAATATATCGCATAATTCTTCTCTCATAAAGTCTTCGTCTTCTACGATTGCTATACATTTCATGTAATGTTCCTCCCGTTATTTATTGACCACAAAATTATTCTTCCCGTTCTGGAACCATCAGTTTCAGAAGATAGCGATCACTTGAACGCTTCACTGCTGTGATGTAAATATATTCTATCACACATAGCGCTAAAATTATAGCGACAGAAATGATCATCATTTCTGTCAGACTGCTTTTTGCTCTGGATGACAGAATTCCGGTGAGCAGAGAACGAACGCCAAACAGACTGCTGAAAGCAGCAATCACAGTTGGGAGTCCAAAATACCAATGGATCTGTTTTCTGGCGGAATTACACAAAGTAGTATATGTGGCTCCCAGGCGTATGAGTGTTCGGTAGCGGCGGGTTGATTTCTGCTGGCTCATCAGAAATTGTACGCCAATGACCGTATTTGAGATGATCAAAAAGATAACCGCAAGGTACATGGTAATATAGCTGGCAGCCACCATATAAAATAGCTGCCGCCCCATGTTCTGCAGATAGCTCTCATAGGTCAGTCCTGCTTTATTCAGTTTTTGATTCATTTCTGATATAGCAGATAAAAGACTTGTATCTTCTGTCTCATCCTTTGCCAGAATGCCATTGAGATAAACATTGTATTCACCCTGCGTATAGTATTCAAACATTTCATCCGGAAGGATCAGCGCAAAGGACAATGTGATGAAACGGTCTGTGACCAGACTCGTAGTCTGGACGGTTCCCGTGAGGTGGATCGTTTTTCCATCTAGCTGGGCTTCTGGTCGTGTCTGCAGAATACGGTCCAGCAGTTTTTTCCTTTCATAGGCTGCAAATTCATGATCCATGTAAATGGCGGCTTCCTCTGGCCCCAGTATCAGTTCAGGCATGCTGGCAGCGCGTAAGAGCTGATTGTAGCAGCTCAGGGATATGATATGGGGATAGGTTGTATGCTTAAGATTGTAGAGGAGTACATGTCTGTCCTGGGAAGGCGGCATATCATGCAGGGCAGCCAGAAGCGGTTCCATTTGAAAGGCATGTTCGGTGTCTTCTGTTGTGCGGATATAGCCAGTCTTCATATCAAACAAGTGAGAAAACCGAGAAACCAGCTGGTGATCCTCTAGGATCTGCCGGATAGCTGCCGAATCATTTTCGTTCTCATGATCTTCAAAAGTATAATCCAGCGCATGCTGTTCCGATTCCCCATAGAAACGGGAGATCGCCACACCTGCCCCAAAACAGCACAGAGCAGCTAAAATGAGCATAGAACAGATGGCAAGGGTGCCGGAGCGGTGGATCACATTTTCCTGGATCTGACGAAAATTAAATACATGGAGCGGCCGATCTTGTTTTCCGGATTTTACAACAACTCCAATCAAAAAACGGATTCCCCAAAACAATGAGAAGGTTCCGAAAATTCCAAGGGTAATGGTTCGCGCCATCTGCCAGATACCAGACCATGCTTCCCCCTGAATTGCACCGACGTAGGCGATGGCTAGGCAGGAAATGCCTATAAGGATGGATGCTGCATAGATGAATGCTGGCATTTCTTTTTTGGTCTCATCCGGCTTTTCCACAAGAAGTGAACCAATTTCCTGCCGGCTGATTTTTCCGCTGAGGATTAAAAATGCTGTAAATTTAATAAAAAGGAATCCTATGGACGTCCACAATACCGCTGACAGAGAGAAGGAAAGCTTATGACTTATGATCCCGATCCCCACTAGTCTGGCAGTGATCAGGCTGATCAGTTCCGAAAGTAAAAGGGCGCTGGGTAATCCAATGATCAGAGAAATGACACTGTTGCGAAAATCTTCAGCCAGCAGCATGGCAAACAATCTGCGGCGGCGCATTCCCAGCATCAGATAGACGCCAAACTCATGTTTGCGCCGTTCCAGCTGAAATTTACTGGCGTAGTAGATGAGAAAAAACAAGATAAACAGCGCGAAGCCATAAAAGACAGGAATCATACCCATCAGCTTGTTTACAGCGTCACTTTCCATCTGTGCTAAAAAGACCATGACATCCTGGTGGGACAGTGAAAGTATTATATAAAAGGCAACGATTGATACGATCAGAGAACTGAAAAATAATCCGTTTTCTTTTCGATTCCTCTTGCTGTTGCGTATCATTAAATTAAAGAACATTGGCACTGCCTCCTCCCAACTGTGCGACTACGTTTAAGATCCGTGAATAAAATTCCTGCTGGGATTCGTCAGGAAGATCCCGGCGGAGTTCGTGGAAAATAATGCCGTCCTGGATAAACAGGATGCGCTTGCAGTAACTGGCTGCATTGGTATCATGGGTTACCATCAGGATTGTAGAATTTTCATTTTCATTCAATCCGGATAGTTTCTTCATTAAAGTTTTCGCATTTTTAGAATCCAGGGCGCCTGTCGGTTCATCGGCGAGAATGATACCTGGGTTCAGGATTAATGCTCTGGCAGCAGCGATCCTCTGTCTCTGGCCGCCTGACATCTGAGGGGGAAATTTATTCAGGACATCCCGAATCTCCAGAAAAGACGTCAGTTGGTCTAAGCGTATTCTGCTCTCGTTTTCCGGCACACCGTGAAGGGACAGGGGAAGCAGAATATTTTCGCGTCCTGTCAGATGCTCTAACAGTTCAAAATTTTGAAATAAATACCCGATCTCTTTTCCGCGGTAGTCCGCCAGCTCAGCTCCTTTGAGCATCTGAACTTGTTTGCCTTTCATTGTGATTTTGCCGCTGTCAGGCTGGATCACGGCGGCAATACAATTTAACAGTGTAGATTTGCCGGATCCACTGCTCCCCATAATGCCCAAAAACTCTCCGGGCATTACCTGAAAGGTTATGCCATCCAGTGCCTTTGTTTGATTTTTAGATTTACCATAATATTTTTTGAGTGATTCAATCTGAAGAACAGGTTCCATGTAATATCCTCCTTTGGTACTGACTTATCTAATCTTATCATAGCACAGGGCTGAGCATTATAATACTTACAGTTGGTGAAAGGTACGTTTTTTGCTTCATATACACAGTAATTAAACATTATTAACCAAACAATAGTTGAAATCTTTTGATTTTTGTGCTATGATCATAGTCATAAATTTTCTTTTACTAATTTTTCTTATAAAATGGAACTGGCACTCTCCCTGCGCCGCTCCAACGAGCAGGAAAGTGATGTCCGCACCTTTATCCGGGAAATCCGGCAGTACGCCGCAGTCCGGGAACTGGACGAGGGTATCTTAAACCGCCTTATCAGCCGGATTCTGGTGGGTGAGGTGAAAAAGGTTGACGGGGAGAAGTTTCAGGAAATCAAAATCATTTATAACTTTGTCGGGGAGATACCGGCGGTAACAGAATAACGGCAATGCCCTTCTCTCTTTTTGGGGGAAGGGTTTTCTTTTTGTCTGTACACGAAAAAGAAGCCGGGTTTCCTACTCTCCGGCTTCCAGAAAAAACTGGGATTTATTTGATAGGTGTCCCAATGCGTTTATCCAATCTCCATTGTGGTGCCATTCCATCATCGGCATAATATTCGTCCATTGCTGTAATTTTATCGTTTTTTGTTTGAATAAACGAAGTCACATGAAAAGAAATACTTCTATCTTTGGGATAGATACGAACAACTGTAATAATTAAATCATTCACAATTTCTACTCTTTCAACGAGTCCGTCCCATTCTCCGGGGTACTCACAATTCGCAACAATATATTCATCCACCGTAAAATGCTCGTTGGTGCAATGCCAATTTACATAGGCTTCTGCATGAAAGTATTTTCTAATTTCTCTTTCATCTTGGGCAAGAACGGCTTTCCAAAATTGTTCTATATTCATAATTTTCTCCTTTAAATTGCGATTTCCCAGTATGTCAAACTGGAAATGGTTGAGAAAGACACTATATTGAAATCCAAAATCTTTGAATAATGCCTTAGGGATAAATTTCGATGGTTTTGCAATAAATAACAAATATGCTCCACATATCGATTTAGCTACCGCATCATCATAAAAAGCTGAAAGCGGTGCCCCCAACGAATACCGGCGAATCCACAGGGGGCAGCCCACATAAAAGCCGCCCCTCCGCGCCTGCCGCAAGAGCATAAAACCATATTGGGGCGGCAGCGGCGATCGTCCTTACCGCGCCGTCCCCTTCTCCTGATAGAACATATTCCGCAGCGCACAGATGTCCCTGGGCAGGCTCTCCCTGTCCTCCGCGTCGTGCAGCTTCCTGACCCAGGCGTAATACTCGTTGGCCAGGGGCGTAGTCAGGGCGGAGGTCTTGGTGATGTAGCCCTTGCGGATGGCCTCGTGGGACACGCTGCGCATGAACTTCCAGAAATTGTAGTAGGCCAGTTTCAGCTTGGTCATGTACCCGGCGCTGTCCTCGATGACGAAGCCCTCGATCCTGCGCCCCCAGTATTCGTAATCCGCCTCCATTACCTCTATGTACCAGTCGTAGAATTCCTGCCAGGTGCCCAGCTCCGCCGCCCTCTCCTTGGGCTCCAGCCCCAGCCTTTCCGCCACATGGCACATGTCCTCATAGCCGTATCTGCCGAATTCCATCTTGTTGTACACGATATCCAGCAGGAACAATCTGCTCTCCGGATATTCAATGATATGCGGGTCGTTCTCCATGTCCACGCACTCGAAGACAAAGGAGACCTCATGTTCCCTGCAGTACGCCTTCAGCTCCTCCAGATGCTCCGGGGACACCTTCCGCCGCACCATCTCCTGGAAATATCCCGCGTACTGGCTGTCTATGGTGGACTTGCTGGCCAGGAACAGCCCGTCCTCGTATTCATTGTAGCTGGCGATCCCCAGGAACCCGTTCTCCTTCACATAGGCCGTCACCGGGAACTGCAGCTTATGCTGCAGCATGTCGAACCTGGTCTCCGGCCGCTCGTTCACATTGAAGAACTTGTCGTAGGCCCTGGCCACCACCTTCCCCTTCGCGGTATCCAGGTACAGGCCCCTGGCCTTGGTGGTCTGGGCGTCCCAGACCCTGTCGTAGAAGGCCTTGTCCGTGTAGTTGAAGGAGGAGATGTTGCCGTACTTCTTCTCCTGGATATATCTGTTCTGGCGCAGGGCGATAATCACGTCCCCGATGTCGCTCTCCGTCACCGTCTGCTCCTGTGCCGCATCCGGCGTCCGATACACCTCATTGGGCACCTCGATACAGCGGATGCCCTCCCCGTCCACCTGGACGCAGCGCAGGCAGCCGCCGTATTCCACCTGCCCCTCCAGGTTGAACACCCTGTCGTTGACCTGCACGGGCAATTGCTTGGTGTTGCGGTGCCCGTGGATCTGGTAGCAGTTCTGTGGCGTGGTGTCGAAGAAGGACTCGGCTATGACCTCGAAGTCATTGTAGCTTCCCACGCCCTTGATCATCTGCTCCGTGGCCACGAAGGAGATGTTCTCCGGCAGGGTGCTCAGTCCCGCGTGGGTGACCAGGAATATCTTGTCGTTATACCGATAATAGGCGCACTGGCCGAATTTCCGGTATAGCTGCCTTACCTGCTTTTTGTCCAGCCCCGCGGCATCCAGCGCCGGCCTGGTGACCAGCTCGAATTCCTTTGACCTGCCTGTGGCGTCATTGGCCCAGTGCCACAGCCACCTCTCGTGGTTGCCCTCCAGCATCAGCACGTTCTTCCGATTCATGACGGACATCAGGAACCGTACCACCTCCACGTTCTCCAGCCCCCTGTCGATGTAATCCCCCACAAAAATGTACATTTCATCGTCCTTGATGCCGCCGTTGTCCGCCAGGTACTTCTGCAGGGCCGTGTTGCAGCCGTGGATGTCGCCGATGTGGTGGATTCGCTTGTAGGAGGACATGTCGAAGAGCCTGGTCCAGACTGCGTCCAGCTCCTCCGGCCGGATCACCTTGATGCCGGAGGGAATCTTCTGGGTGCGGAATCTGGAGTACATGTTGTCGATCACCGCCTCGGGCACCCGCTTGAAGGTCTCCCTGGCCGCGTTCCTGCGCTTCACCTCCTCGATCGGGATGTCCGTGAAGTCCACGCAGTACATCCTGTACCGATAGGTCTCGCACATCTCCTTGTACCGGTTCATCTCGCTGGTCTTGGAGTTAGTGGCGTCTATGACCGTGAAGTCTCCCCTCTGCATCCTGACCTCCAGGATGGCGAACAATGTCTTCCACACCACACCGTCATTGTCCTGGCTGATCCCCTCCGTGCCGTCCGGCAGCATCACCGGGCTCTGGCACAGCAATCTGATGTCGTCCGCAGACAGGGCGTAGGGCTTCAGGCCATGCTGCTCGATCCAGGTGGACTTCCCGCAGCTTGCGGAGCCCCTCAATAAAAGCAAAATCCTCATTTTCATTCCTCCCAAATATATACTGCATAAAGCTGAATCCTGCCGCCAGCTTCCTCTCCCTCACTCCCTCAAAAGCTGGGCGATCAGATGCTCCACCTCATGGAGCTGTTCCCTGCTGTTCTCCCTGTGGCTGAGCCTGCGGTACTCCGAGGGGGACATGCCCTTCATGGCCCGGAAGGCCTTGGTGAACACCAGCGCGTCATTGTAGCCGCAGGACAGGGCGATGCTCTCTATGGGGTATGTGGTGGAGTCCAGCAGCTCTCTGGCCTTTGTGATGCGGAACGTGGAGAGGAACTGCTGGGGGGACATCCCGAGATAGTTCTGGAACAGGGTATAGAGATAGCTTCTGTTGATGCACACATAATCCGCCACATCCGTCACCTTGATGGGATTGCAGTAATTGCTCTGGATGAAGGACACAGCTTTCTTCACATACTGGTTGCCCTTGTCCTCCTGGTCCCTGGCCACCACGCCGGCGCTCTCGGCCAGCACGGACAGGAACACCCCCAGCAGCCCGTTGCGGCGCAGGTCGTCCGCCACGCCGAAGGTGTTGTGCTCCATCATGTCCTTAATGATGGAATACAGCTCCTGGTCCCTGTCGCAGGAAAAGACAGGATGCCTGGCGGACAGCCCCATGGCGCTTAAGTACTCCCCCGCCCGGGTCCCGCCGAAGCCCACCCACAGATAGCTCCAGGGCTCCTCCCGATCCGACTGGTAGAAGGCCAGCTCATTGGGCTGTATCAGGAAGCCGTACCCCGCCTCCAGCCTGTACTCCTTGTCGTGGAACCGGAACAGCCCTCTGCCGCTCAGCACATAGTGTATCAGGTAATGGGGCTTGGAGGCGGGGCCGAAGCTGTGGAGCCCCTCCGTCCGGGAGCAGCCGCAGCAGTTCACATACAGGCTGCCCGCCTTATCATTCTCAAAGTCCAGCTTAAAGGCTTTCTCCATGGGAGACCATCTCCTTTTGGCAGGCCCTGACCCTCATCCGAAGGCCGGGGCCGCATTTCAGAACGTGATTTCAGAACGCGAATTCCTTCCTGTCCAGATCCGCCTGCACCTTCTCCAGGTCCTCCCGGATATGGAGCTTTTGAGGACACAACTTCTCGCACTTGCCGCACTTCACGCAGTTCTTCGCCTGCTTCTCATCGCCCAGGTTCCGCTCCCAGCTGCCCTTGACCATGTTGTAGTTCTGGTACATATGATAAGTGTTCCAGGCCCGGAAGTTGCCCGGGATGTCCACGCCCGCAGGGCAGGGCATGCAGTAGAGGCAGCCCGTGCAGCCGTTCTGGACGCGGCCCTTGATCAGCGCCACGATGTCCTCGATGGTCTTTCCCTCCTTCTCCGAAAGGGGCCTGAATTCCGCAAAGGTCCTCAGGTTGTCCTCCACCTGCTCCATGGTGCTCATGCCGCTTAAGATGACCTTCACATTGGGCAGGCTCCCCACCCAGCGCAGGGCGTAGGAGGCGATGGAGGCCTCCGGATCCAGCGCCCGGAATCGCCCCGTGATGTCCTCCGCGAAAGCCGCCAGAGAGCCGCCCTTGACCGGCTCCATGATGACCAGGGGGATGCCCTTCTCCTCGGTGAGGCGGTATCCCTTCATCCCGGCCTGCTCCTCCGTGTCCATGTAGTTGAGCTGGATCTGGCAGAAGTCCCAGTCCCTGTAGTTCAGGACCTCTTCGAAGACATCATAGTCGTCATGGAAGGAGAATCCCAGATACCTGATCCTTCCCTCGGCCTTCAGGGCCTCCAGCTTCTCCACCGCGCCCAGCTCCACCATCTTGTGGAAGCTGTCCTTGTTCAGGGCGTGCATGAGATAGAAGTCTATGTAGTCCGTCTGCAGCCTGCCCAGCTGCTCCTGAAATGTCGCCTTCACGTCCTCCAACTTCTCCACCTTCCAGCAGGGCAGCTTGGTGGCCAGGTAGAAGGAATGCCTGTCGTATTTCTTCAGGGCCCTGCCCACGAAGGGCTCGCTGGCCCCGTCATGGTAGGGATAGGCGGTGTCGATGTAGTTCACGCCCGCCGCGATGGCCTTATCCAGCATCCGCTCCGCCTCCGGCTCGTCAATCTTTCCATCTGCGGTCACGGGAAAGCGCATGCAGCCGAATCCCAGCAGCGACGTCTCGATTCCCGGTTTCTCCAGTTTTCTTTTCTCCATTTTCTTGTCCTCCAGTTTTTGATGGCTCACCTTTTCTTCAGCATCTTCTTCTCGCCCTTATTGTAGATCTTCATGGTGATGTACGCCTCCACGATCAAAAGCAGCGTACCCACAAGGCTGACCCACCCTCCGAACAGATAGGTGAAGAACATGGTGAGCACCGCCACCACGCCAAAGCCAAAGACCAGCTTGGCGCAGAACTTATTGTACTTCTTCACGTCCTCCACCTGGATGGGGAACTTATTGAACACTTTGTTCCTCTCATCGCTGCTGAGAATCTTTGCGCCCACATAAGCGCATGTACCTCCTATGAACAAAAGCAATATCAGATCCATACTCTCCTCCTATCTATCCTTCCGCATCTGCCCTTCCGGCATGTTCCGGGCATCGGCCTATTCTCCGTATATCTTCTCTCTCAGATATCTGGTGTTGGTCTCGAAATCCACCTCCAGCACCTGCATCTCCCGGATCGTCACGTCCCGGTAGGTGTCCGGCTGGGGGATATTGTCGGACACGATGTCGTAGGTCAGCAGCTTCCCCGCCATCAGGCTTAAGGAAAAGCACTCGTTCTTCGTCAGGTTGGTGGTCAGGTTCGGCATGAGGCTGTCTATCAGCCCTCCCGCATTGGTGAGCACGGCTCCCGGAAGCTTGCCGATCACTGCCGTCAGGACCTTCCTCTGACGCTCCGTCCTGCCGAAGTCCGTGCCCAGGTAGCGGTTCCTGCTGTATGCCAGGGCCTGGGGGCCGTTCAGGTGCACCACCGCCGGGCCGTTGTCAGCCACGGACAGGTCCATATTGTCCGTGCCCTGCTCCCTGCCGGTGAGCATGTTGTACTCCACCAGATACCCGTTCACATACTCGATCTCATCCCTGGTCAGCTCCAGCTCGATGCCGTCCACCGCGTCCACCAGGTTGGCGAAGGCCTCGAAGTTCACCAGCATGTACCGGTTCACCGGGATGCCGAAATTATGCTCGATGGTCTTCATCAAAAGCTCCGCACCGCCGAAGGCGTATGCCGCGTTCAGGCGGTTGCCGTCATGCCCGGGGATGTCCACATAGATGTCCCGCAGCAGGGAAGTCATGTAAATGGTCTTCGTCCTGCTGCTGATGGACAGGAGGATCATGGCATCGGAGCGGCCGTCCTCCCCGTTCTCTCTGGAGTCGTTGCCGATCAGAAGGATGTTTACAACTCCGTCTTCCTTCATGGGCTCCGCGGCTACGGCCGGCAGCTCCTTATAATTCATCTTTCCATACACCGCTCCCACAAGCTGGTACAGGCCCACGCCCAACAGGGCGATTATCAGTACCACGGCTATCAGGAATTTCCTGAGCCTGTGTTTCTTCCTGCGGCGTTTCTTCTGCGCCCTCGGCGGTGTCTTCGGCTTCTTCGTCATCCGGGAATCCCCCTCCCTCTGCTCCGGCTCTGTCTCTTTGGAATTCCCTTTCTTTTGAGACTTCTTTCTCCTCTGAGGCCTCTCCTCCTCTTCGTATTCTTTCCTTCGGCGGGGCGGCTCCGCCTCGTACTCCCGCCTTCTGCTGCCGGGCGGCTCCTCTTTGTATCCGGCCCCTCTCCTCCGGGGCGGTTCCTCCCCGTACTCAGGCCGTCTGCTGTCGGCCGGCTCCGACCCGTACTCCGGATGCCTTCTCCGGTACGTTTCCTCCCCATACTCAGGCCTTCTGCCGTCAGC
>OFFP01002125.1_pt1 | contig 12167 bp, 10 predicted proteins | sample 1521431 | NCBI WGS metagenome assembly OFFP01 (sample SAMEA3504104, study PRJEB24116) | mouse gut metagenome | biome: mouse gut; feature: mouse-associated habitat; material: faeces | place: Denmark | collected 2011 | reverse complement strand
TTACATGTCGGCCGCAAAAGCAAGATTTGTCCTTATGCGGATCGGTGTTATAGTATTTGCTTATGGCCGGATAAAAATATACGATCGAAAACTTATGGCGTAACGGAAATAATGCTATATCTTTGACGAAAAGATAATAGAATTTGTAAGACCCATAAACGAAACTTATGAAAAAGCTTAAAGGAACCCGCACGGAGCAGAACCTCCGCGAAGCATTCGCCGGCGAGTCGCAGGCGCGCAACAAGTATACATACTTCGCCTCTGTCGCCAAAAAGGAGGGCTACGAGCAGATTGCCGCCCTGTTTTTAAAGACCGCCGAAAACGAGAAGGAACACGCCAAAATGTGGTTCAAGGAGCTGGAAGGGCTGGGGGACACCGCGAAAAATCTGGGTGCTGCCGCCGACGGGGAGAACTACGAGTGGACCGATATGTACGAGGGCTTCGCCAAAACCGCCGAGGAGGAGGGCTTCCCGGAGCTGGCCCAGAAGTTCCGTCTGGTGGCCGCCATCGAGAAGCACCATGAGGAGCGTTACCGCGCTCTGCTGAAGAACGTGGAGGCCCAGGAGGTATTCAAAAAGAGCGAGGTCAAGGCGTGGGAGTGCCGCAACTGCGGCCACATCGTGGTGGGCACCGCCGCCCCCGAGGTGTGTCCCACCTGCAATCATCCCCAGTCCTATTTTGAGATCACAGCGGAAAACTATTGATCACATCGACAGCGGCATGGAGCCCCACTCCATGCCGCTGTTTTGTTCCTCTGCCTCTGCCTGAAATTCCTCCAACAGCTCCTCATGGATCGTTGAACGGATGGGGATGAGCTGGCCCTCATGAGATGCCAGCCGCTCCGCCAGGGATTCCTTGGAAATGAGATTTGTCCCCCGGTAATTGACCGCCTCCACAATGCCGTCCCGGACCCAGCGGTTGATGGTCGATGCTCCGTAGCCGCATAGAAAGGCCGCTTGTGCGGCGGTCAGCATATCTGGGGCGTCTGCCCACCGGTCCAGCAGAAAGACGCACAGTGCCCCGCTGTAAAGGATTTGTCGGGGTCCTTGGAGGGTGCGTCCTCCGCTGGAGAAGATCCCCGCCGGGATATAGGCCGTGCGCTGGCCGATTCCGAGCATTTCCCGCACCTGCCGGGGCGTCAGGGCATCCGGGTAATGGCGGAACATGGCCCGGTAGCGGGCAGCCGCCTTTTCCTCTCCGCTCATGATCTGCTCCTCATTCCTCTTGACAAAAATTATGTAATTGATTATAATAATTACAACAATTACTACGTCTAATATATAGACGGTGGGAACGTCAAAAACGGTACTATGGAGGAAAAAATTTTTGAAGGCACAAAATAAGGACGTTCGAGAGGAAAAACTGGAACAAAAGCTGCGAATACTGGCGGAAATGGGAGACTGGCAGGGAGTACTCCGGGCAATGGACGAGTTTGACACCAACAACGAGCGGCGGCACGCCAGCCACCGGGCAGACATGGATACTACCATCGCGGACCGGGAGTACCGGGAGGGTGAGCAGTACCGGGTGGCGGATCTGCTGAAGCTGAGCAGGGCGGAGGATTGGGACGAGATCATCTTCTCTCAGCGGCCGGAGGATCTGTACCAGCTGGTGGAGGAATATCCGGTCAGCGCGGCCCTGCGGGAGCTCACACCGGCTCAAAGGCGGGTGCTGTTTGAGAGCCTGTTTAAAATCTGGCGGAATGCCAGACAGGCGCGGATTTTTTCGCAGGGCAAGGCGATTTGACGCAGGAATACTTTGTGTATTTCAAGTCAAATCAACGCGGCCCAGCGGAAAAAGATGTGCCGGGATGGCGTTTTGATAGATTTTAAACAGGCTCTGAGAACGTGGTCCACGGGAGCCCGGCCAAGGATATCGCGGAGATGATGGGGTGTTCTGTGCGGAACGTTACCAAACACCGGAAAACGGCACTTGACAAGGTCAGATTTCTGGTGACAGGGAGAATAGAAAGCGGAACATAAATAGAAAAAAGGCAGGGTCAGCCTTGTGACCCTGCCCAAAAGATGATATGATGAATTGTGAGAATGACTGGGAGGCAAATCAAATGGATTTGGCGGTATTTTCAAATTTTAATGTGATGTGGACTCGCTGGTCGGAGTATACGCTGGCCGCCTGTGAGATGAGCGGGCCGGATATCCTGTATCTGGTGCCCGCCCCGGGAGCCGTGGAGTTACAGTTCAACTGCGCCGAGCAGCCGGAGCAGCTGGTGGCCGACGCTTTGGAGCTGGGCCGCCAAATCATGAACGGCGCGCCGGAGCAGGAGTGCCTGTGCGCCGCTTTTGCGGCCCGTTACGGGCTCTTGGGGCTGGAGGCGGAGCATGGCACAGAATACGGGGATGACCCGCGCCTTCCCCCCTGTTACCGCCTGCTGAACAGCCGGGAGTACGGGGAGGACGTAGAGCTGTTCAAGGGCTGTTTCATGCAGTTATACCAGCACTTCACCACCGTCCGGGGAGAGCTGGAAGCGGGGCCAATCCCGGCGGTGCTGGACGTGTCCGGCCTGCTGTCCTACCGCCTGACCAGCGGGTGGACGCCCCAGCTCGTGTGGCAGGCGCGGAGTATGCAGTCGGTGCTGAAGCTGTCCTATGCGGCCATGGTCACGGGGGAAAAGCCGGGGCTGAGGATTTGCAAAAATTGCGGGAAGGTGTATTATAATGGCCATGCCAAAAGCGAATTTTGCGGGACGAAATGCAGAAATTATTATAATGTGAAACTATTTAGAAATAGGGAGAAGGAATTATCATGATAACCGGCGAACTGAAAAACAAAATCAATAACCTCTGGGAAATCTTCTGGACGGGCGGCATCACCAACCCGCTGGACGTGGTGGAGCAGATGACCTATCTCATGTTCATCCACGATCTGGACGAGACGGACAACCTCCGGGCCCGTGAGGCCGCCATGCTTGGGTTGGCCCACCAGAGCATTTTCACAGAGGAAGTGCGCATCGGGGAGCGCACCGTCCCGGGAAACCAGCTCAAGTGGTCGGTGTTCCACGACCTCCCAGCTGAGAAAATGTATGCCGTCATGCAGGAGCAGGTGTTTCCGTTCATCAAAAACCTCCATGGGGACAAGGCCAGTGCTTACGCCAAGTATATGGACGACGCCATCTTCAAAATCCCCACGCCGCTGATGCTGGACAAGGTGGTCACGGCACTGGACGGCATCTATGAGCAGATGGCTCAGGTACGAGACGGTGACGTTCGGGGCGACGTGTACGAGTTCCTGCTGTCCAAGATCGCCACCGCCGGGGTGAACGGGCAGTTCCGCACCCCCCGACACATCATCAAAATGATGGTGGAGCTGATGGCCCCCAGCCCCGACGAGGTGATCTGCGACCCGGCCTGCGGTACGTCCGGCTTCCTGGTGGCGGCGGGAGAATACCTCAAGGAGCACCACAAGCAGGAGGTCTTTTTCGACCGTCAGAACAAAGACCACTACATGAACCATATGTTCCACGGCTTCGACATGGACCGCACCATGCTGCGCATCGGGGCCATGAACATGATGACCCACGGGGTGGAAAACCCCTTCATCGAGTACCGGGACAGCCTGTCCGAGCAGAACCCGGATCGGGAGAAATACTCCCTTATTTTGGCCAATCCGCCCTTCAAGGGCAGTCTGGACGCGGATATCGTGTCCGCCGACCTGCTGAAGCTGTGCAAGACGAAAAAGACGGAGCTGCTGTTTCTGGCACTGTTCCTGCGGATGCTCAAGGTGGGCGGACGGTGTGCCTGCATCGTGCCGGACGGGGTGCTGTTCGGCTCGTCCAAGGCCCACAAGGACTTCCGGCGGGAGTTGGTGGACAACAACCGGCTGGAGGCGGTGATCTCCATGCCCTCCGGGGTGTTCAAGCCCTACGCCGGGGTGTCCACCGGGGTGTTGGTCTTCACCAAGACCGGCCACGGCGGCACGGACAAGGTGTGGTTTTACGATATGCGCACCGACGGGTTCAGCCTGGATGACAAGCGCGCCCCGGTGGCGGACAACGACATCCCCGACATTGTGGCCCGGTTCCACGACCTGGCGGCGGAGGAGGGGAGGGCGCGCACGGAGCAGTCCTTCCTGGTGCCGCGGGAGGAGATTGTGGAGAACGGGTATGATCTGTCCATCAACAAGTATAAAAAGACAGAGTATGTGCCGGTGGAGTATCCGCCCGCCAATGAGATTTTTGCGGAACTGAGGGAGTTGGAGACGGAGATTTCCAAAGGATTGGAGGAGCTGGAGGGGATGGTTTGATGATAAAGATAGGGGATATCGGAAAAATATTGACAGGAAATACACCAAAAACTTCTGAGACTGAAAATTACAATTCCGATGATATTTGTTTTGTAAAACCCAGCGATATTCCAGAAAATAACATTTCATATATAAACGATTCTGAATTCTACATTTCAGAAACAGCGCGAAGCAAAGCACGAATTTTGCCAACACAAAGTGTCCTTGTTACTTGTATCGGAATTATTGGAAAAGTAGCAATCAATCAAGTAGAATGTGCGTTCAACCAGCAAATAAATGCAATTATACCAGACTTAAAGAAATGTTTGCCAAATTATCTTGCGTATGCAATCCAATACAGGAAAGAACAGATGCAAGATAGGGATTGTCAGAGATATACTTGACCAATAGGTATAATAAATAGGTGATATCATGACCAACTTCGACTTCCTCCTCTCCGACGCTGACTTCGCCCCCTTTGCCCAAGCGGCCGTCGCAGCGGAAAAAATCTACCAGATCGACCCCGCCGCCTGCATCCTGTCCTGCCGCCGGGCCATGGAAGCCGCCGTCAAGTGGATGTACTCCGTGGACGGCAGCCTCGCCCTGCCCGTTGACAACCGGCTGGTGGTGCTCATGGACAGCGGGGATTTCCGGGGCATCGTGGGGGAGGACGTCTGGAAGCGGATGAAGTTAGTCAGAGTGCTGGGCAACCAGGCCGCCCACGGGGGCAAAAAGCTCACCCGGGAGCAGGCGGCGGTGTGCCTGGAAAACCTCTACATATTTCTGGACCAGCTGGCCTATTTCTATGCCAAAGACTACACCGAAGGGAAGTTCGACCCGTCTTTGCTGGACGCCAAGCCAGAACCCGCCCCGGCCCCCGTTCCGGAGGTGGAGCTGAAGCGGCTGATGGAGGAGAACCGTGCCCTGCGCTCCCAGCTCACCGCCCGCCGGGAGGAGCAGCAGCCCACCTATGTGCCCAAGCCGCTGGAGCTCACCGAGTACCAGACCCGGAAGATCTACATCGACGCCATGCTGCTGGACGCGGGCTGGACGGAAGGGAAGGACTGGCTCAACGAGGTGGAGCTGCCCGGTATGCCCAACAAATCCGGGGTGGGCTATGCGGACTATGTGCTCTACGACGACGCCCACCGCCCGCTGGCGGTCATTGAGGCCAAACGCACCTGCGCGGATCCGGCCAAGGGCCGCCAGCAGGCCCAGCTGTACGCCGACCTGCTGGAGCAGAAATATGGCCGTCGCCCGGTGGTGTTCCTGTCCAACGGTTTCGACACCCGCATCGATGATGGACGCTACCCGGAGCGGAAGGTGGCCATGATCTACTCCAAACGGGATCTGGAAAAGTGGTTTAATCTGCAAACCATGCGGACAAACCTGAAAAACGTGGCAGTGCGCAAGGGCATCGCTGGGCGGTACTACCAGGAGGGGGCCGTCAAGGCGGTGTGCGACAGCTTCGACCGCAAAAACCGCCGGAAGGCCCTGCTGGTGATGGCCACCGGCTCGGGCAAGACCAGGACGGTGATCGCTCTGTGCGACGTGCTGCTCCGACACGGCTGGGTGAAAAACATCCTGTTCCTGGCCGACCGCAATTCACTGGTGACCCAGGCTAAGCGGAGCTTTGTCAACCTGTTGCCCGACCTGTCGGCGACCAACCTGTGCGAGGAAAAGGACGACTACGGGGCCCACTGCGTATTTTCCACCTACCAGACCATGATGAACTGCATCGACGGGGTGCGGGACGAGGCGGGCAAGCTGTTCACCTGCGGGCACTTCGATCTGGTGATCTGCGACGAGGCCCACCGCTCCATCTACAACAAATACCGGGACATTTTTACCTATTTTGACGCGCCGCTGGTGGGCCTCACTGCCACCCCCAAGGACGAGATCGACAAGAACACCTACGAGGTATTCGAGCTGGAGAGCGGCGTGCCCACCTACGGCTACGAGCTGGCCCAAGCGGTGACGGATGGGTTTTTGGTGGACTTTCTGTCGGTGGAGACGAAGCTCAAATTTTTGGAGCAAGGCATTGTGTACGACGAGCTGTCCGAGGAGGACAAGGCGGCTTATGAGGACACCTTTGGCCGGGACGGCGAGGCACCGGACAGCATTTCCTCCACCGCGCTGAACGAGTGGGTGTTCAACGAGGACACCATCCGAAAGGTGCTCCACATCCTCATGACCAACGGGCTGAAAATCGACTACGGCACCAAGCTGGGCAAGACGATCATCTTTGCCAAAAACCACGCCCACGCGGAGAAGATTTTGGAGGTGTTTGGGAAGTCCTATCCCGAGCTGCCGGGCTATACCAAGGTCATCGATAACTACACCAATTACGCCCAGAGTTCCATCGACGAGTTCTCCAAGGCGAAAAAGCTGCCTCAAATCGCCATTTCCGTGGATATGCTGGACACCGGCATCGACGTGCCCGAGGTGCTGAACTTGGTGTTCTTCAAAAAGGTCATGAGCAAGGCAAAATTCTGGCAGATGATCGGGCGGGGCACCCGGCTGTGCCCCGGACTGATGGACGGCGAAGATAAGAAGAAGTTTTACATCTTCGATTTCTGCGGGAACTTTGAGTTCTTCCGTATGGGCAAGGGCAAGCCCGCCGCCAGCCAGACAACGCTTCAAGGTGCGCTGTTCAAGCTGAAGGCCCAGATGGCGTTCAAGCTCCAAGATCTGGCCTATCAGACGCCGGAGCTGACGACGTTCCGTCAGGAACTGGTAGCCGATATGGCGCGCAAGGTGGGGGAGCTCAACCAGGAAAACTTCGCTGTGCGCCAGCATTTAAAATATGTGGAACGGTTCTCTGCCTTGGAAAGCTATGCCGCATTCAGCTATGAGGACACGCTGAACATAGAAGCCGAGCTGGCCCCGCTCATCCTTCCCGATGCGGATGATGCCAAAGCCCTGTGCTTCGACGCGCTGATGTATGGCATTGAGCTGGCAATTTTGGCGGGACAGCCCTACTCCCGGGCGAAAAAGGATCTGCTGAACAAGGTTGGCGGGATTGCCGGAGTGGCCAACATCCCGGAGATTCAAGCCCAGTCTGAATTGATCGAGAAGATCCTGCACACGGATTATTTAGAGACTGCGGGGATCAGCGAATTTGAGCATATCCGGGAGTGTCTGCGTGATTTGATCAAGTACATTCCTCAAAAATGGGCGCGCTACGACACCAACTTAGACGACGAAATTCTGTCCACGGACTGGAAGGAAGCGGAGTTGGAGAACGACGATTTGAAGAACTACAAGGCCAAAGCGGAGTTCTATGTACGCCAACATCAAGACGAGGCGGTGATCGCAAAGCTGCGGGGGAATGTCCCTCTGACAGCCTGGGATGTGGACGCCTTGGAACGCATCCTCTGGAGCGAGGTGGGCACCCGTCAGGAGTATGAGGAGGAGTGCGGCCAGAAACCGCTGGGTGAGTTTGTGCGGGAGCTCGTGGGGCTGGATATGAACGCGGCAAAGACAGCCTTTGCGGACTACCTTAACGACGCCAACTTAGACAGCAGACAGATTTATTTCGTAAACCAAATCGTGGAGTACATCGTCCGCAACGGGATGATGAAAGACCTGTCCGTCCTCCAAGAACCGCCGTTTACCAACCAAGGCAGTGTGGTGGAGGTGTTCACCGACCTGTCCGTGTGGCTGGGGATCCGGGCGGTAATCGATCGGATCAATGCCAACGCATTAGCATGATACACCCAACAACCTGTCATGCATCCAATCCCTGTTGCTGTGTTTGCCCCATCTCATACTTCCGCCTCAATTCCTCAAGAACATCCTCCGGGATAGAGTCAATAAAACTCTGATACTCCCGCAGCTCATAAATGAGGGACAGTTTTTCCTGATGCTCCTGCTCGGTGCGCCATTGCGCACGCTCTGCGTCGCTGTGCAGCTCACGAGCCCGCTGCACCAACGCCCTGATCCGCTCGTCATAGGGCTTCAGTTTAGCCTCAAACGCGTTGACCTCGGGATACCATTTTTCCAGCAGCGCGAGAATTTTTTCTCTTTGTTTTCCCGCGTTTAACGCCCCGGTATTTTTGAGTTCCTTTTGGATCTGCACCATCTCGTCGCTCAAGCGGTGGGCCTGTTTGTAGAGCCACGTGGGGACGTGTTTCCGCTTCGTGACAGCGGCAGCTTGACCGCGCTCCAGATGGGGAAATTCCTGCGCCATGTAGTCGTGAAATTTGTCCTGCCACTGAACCAGCTTGTCCCGCCCGCCCATGACCTCTTTGGCACACAGGCGGTTGTCCTGTGTCAGCGGCACAAAGCACAGGTGCATATGGGGATTGCGTTCGTCCATGTGGACAACGGCGGAAAAAATATTCTCCGCGCCAACCTCCTGCCGGAGAAATTCCAGTGCCCGCTCAAAGTAGCGGCGCACCTTGTCCGGCGGCAGTGACGCAAGATATTCCGGCGTGGCGGTGACAATGGTGTCGATGAATTTCACGCTGTCTTTACGCACTTTGCATCTCGGGTTTTCTCGTTGGGCCTTTTCGATTCTGGTTTGAATCTCGCCGTAGTATTTTAGCTGTGGCTCCACTAAGTGATAGTTGAGGTGGGATCGCTCCCGGTCAATGTCCGGGTTGCTGGCGTACTGCTCTTTTTTCCGCTCGTGGTGCTTCTCGATGGCCGAGGCCGGACCACCCTTGCGCTTCTCAAACCGCAGAATCGCGAATGGCATAAGTCGATGCTCCTTTCTGTGGGGAGTTGGATGACAGAGGGCAGATGTTTCACATACCGCCCCGGTCTGCGGAACCCGCCGCGGGAAAAGCTGACGCAAGCCCGCCGGAAGGTATGGCGGCGGTTTCCCCGTCCACGCAAGCCCCGGCCCTGTCGAGGGAGGCTGGACATTTGCGGGAGCGGTTGTGGGGCGGTATAACGCACTATACCTTGCCGTTGGCAAGGCTGTGCGCCCGGGGACACCCCGGGACCCCGACGGGGGTTTATGCATGGCAAGGACGCAAGGAACGTCCCCAGCGTTTCCGGGCTTTGCGTGATTCGTTCAAATTCTGTAACTATCGAAACCTCCTGTTTGATTTTGCGGGCTTATGCTCCCGCCCTTTCTGCCGTTTCCTCCGCCGCGACGCGCCCGCGCCGCTTGAAGTTCGCTTGTAACCTCTGCTGGGCAAGAACGGGGTTGTATGCGGGCCGCTGGTTGCGGTCAAGAATAACGGTCCCGCTTTCGTCCGTTTCTTCCCCGCGCTTCAATTCAAGATAGATTGTTTTCACGCTCATTCCCAGCCGTTCTGCTATGTCCGCCGTCCGGTCGTTCGACTGATACCACGCGGAAATCTGCTTTCGGTCTGCGAACGTCAAATATCTGTATTTCCGCAAGATTTCTCACCCCCGGTTCTGTTTATCTCTTATTTCTTTGCAAAAAAATTAGGCTACACAGGTCGTTTGACCTTGTGTAACCTAATTCTAATGCTTGCACGGCAGGGCCTGCCGCGCATTTTTAGTTGACAATACAGTATGCGTAATGTAGAATGAAAAAGTTCTCTCTCGACTTGGCGCGGTTCATTTCCACGCGTTTTTTACCCGTGAATTTTACCGCGCAGTTCTCGCCTTAGTTCTCTCAAAAGGCGAAAAAAGCTGTCCTATCAGCTGTTCAAAACCAAAAAATTCCTGATTGAACGATGATTTGTACGATTACAGTACAGAATGCGGCAAAAGGAAGCACAGTGGGAGCTGTGGGCGGCCGACGCGGAATCCGTTGAGCGAACCCCCCACCCAAACAGCGTCCAAAGCTGCGAATACAGATTCCAAGCCCGCCCAAAAACGGAAAGGAGAACGCAATGAAGCCATACGCGGAACTGACCAAAGAGGAGCTGGAAAGCCTGAAGGCCCAGCTCAAGGCTGAATATAAGGAGTACCAGGCCAAGGGCCTGAGCCTGAACATGGCCCGGGGCAAGCCCTGCACCGAGCAGCTGGACCTGTCCATGGGGATGATGGACGTGCTGGGCGGCGGCGAGGACCTGACCTGCGAGGACGGCACCGACTGCCGGAACTACGGCGTGCTGGACGGCATCAAGGAGGCCAAGGAGCTCATCGGCGACATGATGGAGAACCCCATCGACAGCATCATCATCTACGGAAACTCCAGCCTCAACGTGATGTACGACACCATCTCCCGCTCCATGACCCACGGCGTCATGGGCTCCACCCCCTGGTGCAGGCTGGACAAGGTGAAGTTCCTGTGCCCTGTCCCCGGCTATGACCGCCACTTCGCCATCACCCAGTATTTCGGCATTGAGATGATCAACGTGCCCATGACCCCCACCGGGCCGGACATGGACCTGGTGGAACAGCTGGCCGCCTCCGACGAGGCCGTCAAGGGCATCTGGTGCGTGCCCAAATACTCCAACCCCCAGGGGATCTCCTACTCCGACGAGACGGTGCGCCGGTTCGCCCGCCTGAAGCCCGCCGCCAAGGACTTCCGCATCTACTGGGACAACGCCTACGGCGTCCACCACCTGTACGACCACGATCAGGACCACCTCATTGAGATCCTGGCGGAGTGCAAGCGGGCGGGCAATCCGGATCTGGTGTATAAGTTCGCGTCCACCTCCAAGATCAGCTTCCCCGGCTCCGGCCTGGCCGCCATCGCCACCTCCCCCAACAACATGGAGGACATCAAGGCCCAGCTGGCCATCCAGACCATCGGCCACGACAAGGTGAACCAGCTGCGCCACGTGCGGTTCTTCGGCAACATCCACGGCATGATCGAGCATATGCGCCTTCACGCCGACATACTCCGCCCCAAGTTCGAGATGGTGATCAACACCCTGGAGAGCGAGCTGGGCGGCCTGGGCATCGGCACCTGGACCAGCCCCAAGGGGGGCTACTTCATCTCCTTCGACTCCCTGGACGGCTGCGCCAAGCAGATCGTGGCCAAGGCGAAGAAGGCCGGGGTGGTGATGACCGGGGCGGGGGCCACCTACCCCTACGGCCTGGACCCCCACGACAGCAACATCCGCATCGCCCCCACCTACCCCTCGCCGGAGGACCTGCACACCGCCATGAAGATCTTCACCCTGTGCGTCAAGCTGGTGTCCATCGACAAGCTGCTGAAGCCCGCCCCGGAGGCCTGAGCCACCCCTGGATTGACAGAACATAACAGAGAGCGAGGGACGAATGTCCCTCGCTCTCTCAGTGTTTCTCACACCTGCCGCTTCTCCGTCCGCAGCACAAGGTCCTCCCGCTCCACGGCAAGGCACAGGGTATCCCCCGCCGTGAGCTGCTCGGACAGGAGCAGGTCGGCGGCGGGCTCCTCCACCCTCCGGCGCCCCGCCCGGCGGATGGGCCGGGCCCCCTGCTCCGTCTCCGCCCCCGGGTCCGCCAGCAGGGTGACCGCCTCCCACCGGGCGTCCAAATCCACCCCCAGGCCGGACAGCCGCTCCCGCACGCCCCCCAGCATACGCAGGGCGATGCGTTCCAGGTCCCGCCGTTCCAGACGGTCGAACAGGATCACCTCGTCCAGACGGTTGAGGAACTCCGGCTTGAAGCGGCCCTTCAGCTCCGCCATGACCTCCTCCCGGCGGCGGTCGCTGGAGCTGCCCCCGGCGAAGCCCAGGGGCGGGGACTTGCTCACGATCTTCCGCGCCCCCACGTTGGAGGTCATCACCACCACCGTGTTCCGGAAGTCCGCCTTCCGGCCCTGGCCGTCGGTGAGCTGCCCGTCCTCCATCACCTGGAGGAGAATGTTCTGCATATCGTCGTGGGCCTTCTCCAGCTCGTCGAACAGCACCACCGACCAGGGGCGGCGGCGGACCTGCTCGGTGAGCTGGCCCCCCTCCTCATGGCCCACATAGCCCGGAGGGGAACCCACCAGCCGGGACGCGGCGTGTTTTTCCATATACTCGGACATGTCGAAGCGGATCAGGGCGTCCTCGCTTCCGAACAGCGCC
>OFFP01002120.1_pt1 | contig 12180 bp, 12 predicted proteins | sample 1521431 | NCBI WGS metagenome assembly OFFP01 (sample SAMEA3504104, study PRJEB24116) | mouse gut metagenome | biome: mouse gut; feature: mouse-associated habitat; material: faeces | place: Denmark | collected 2011 | reverse complement strand
GCCAAGCTGTTTTTTATTTACTTTCTTGCCCCATCACAGCAAAGTAATTATCATCGTTATCTGCAAAATTAAAAACTAAGCCTGTTGGCAATTGAACCATTTCACCAACAGTAACGCCAGCCTCTTGCATTTTTTTATAGAGACCAATGATATCATCGCTAGCAAACATTAAAGAAGGGGTATTCCCCGCCACTTCTGGTGAATGTTTTTGAATAAAGGCCAAATCATATAAAACAATAATCGCTTCTGCTGATTCACTTGGTGCAATTTCTACCACCAATGTGCCGTCAACTTCCTCTCTTTCCTTTTCAACAAAGCCAAACGTTTGCCAAAATTGACTAGATTCCTCAACATTATTCACATATAACATAATCTTTACTTGGTTTGAAAACATTCCTTCACGTCCTTTTGAATTTAGTTAACAACTTATTATATACGTTCTTTTAAATAATTACTGCACTTTCGCTTAAAATTCAAAAAAAGTGTTTGAGCAAGACATTGCTCAAACACTTTTCGTTTTATTGATTTAGATATTTGCATCTAAGACAACGTCGCGATCATTTAAGACATCACGATCTAATTCATGAATACGAGCACTTGTTAACACGCCTGCAACCATACTATCGTTAACGTTAACAGCTGTCCGCGCCATGTCAATAAGTGGTTCAACTGAAATTACTAAACCAACAATTGCAACTGGTAAGTTCATTGCGCCTAAAACGATTAGAGAAGCAAAGGTTGCTCCGCCGCCGACACCGGCTACGCCAAATGAACTGATTGTGACAACTGCTACTAACATTAAAATAAATTGTAAACTAAAGACATCAATTCCAACAGTTGGTGCAACGATGGTTGCTAACATAGCTGGATAAACGCCGGCACAACCATTTTGTCCAATAGATAAACCGAAACTACCAGCAAAGTTTGCTGTGGCATCATCGACACCTAATGCTTTGGTTTGTGTTTCAATATTTAATGGTAAAGCTCCTGCACTTGAACGAGAAGTAAAAGCAAAGCTCAAGACTGGAAAAACTTTTTTTAGATACGTAACTGGATTGACTTTTAAAGTAATTAAAATCAGCATGTGAATGGCAAAAACAATGATTAAGGCCACATATGATGCCAACACAAATTTACCTAAGTTAATAATCGCAACAAAATCACTTGTTGCTACAACATTAATCATTAACGCTAACACGCCATAAGGGGTCAAGCGTAAAACTAAGGTAACAATTCGCATGGTAATTTTATATAAACTATCAATTAAATTTGCAAAAAATTCAGCTTCTTTTGGCGCTTTACGACGAACGCCTAAATAAGCGACACCAACAAACGCAGCAAAGATTACCACCCCAATGGTACTCATTGGTCGTGTTCCCGCAAAGTCAGCAAAGACATTTTTAGGAATGAATGAAACGATTTGTTGGGGAATCGTCAAATCTTGAATCGCATCTTGACGCGTCGCTAACTCGGCAATTCTTGACGTTTCTGCAGCACCTTGCGTGAATTTTGCCCCTTGAAGACCAAACGCTAAGGTTGTTCCAATCCCCACCAAGGCAGCTACTGCTGTTGTTCCTAGTAAGGTGGCTAACACATTAAAGCTAATTTTTCCTAATTTATTGGATTCTTTCATTTTTGTAAATGCACCTACAATAGATACAAATACTAACGGAATTACGAGCATTTGTAGAAACGCTACATAACCATTACCTACAATCCCGATCCATTCCATTGATTGCGTAGTAATTTTACTGTCTGTACCAAAAGCAAATTGAATAATTGCACCTAAAACAATCCCCACGCCCAATGCTGAAAAGACACGTGTTGAGAATTTTAAATGTTTCTTTTGCATTTGGTAGAAACCGAATAACACAGCAATAAATGCAAGGATCACTAATACAGTGATGAATGTTGTCATTTTAGTTCCTCCCTATGTTTTTAATGACAAGTACATCAAAGGAAGTAAAGGTTCCCGGTACTCACTCTCCAGTAAATACCCTGAAAACAGCAAACTGTTTCCAGTGATAGTTCTATTGTACCTTATTTTATAGCAAATAGTGGGATAATTTGCTTACTTTTTGATAGAAAATAACCGTTGTGATAGTTTAAAACTATCACCAAGCGTTGTTTTACTAGTCACTGTAAAAATAATTTGTTTTTTGTCCTCTTTCTTTTAAGCTGACGTGGTATACTTAGTTCTAGGAGGTGTAAGCGTATGCAAAAAATTTGTTGGATCCTTTCTGTCAACCGTGATGGAGCGACGTTGTTTGTGGGGAGCCCTGCAAATGGAGGTCCTTGGCTCTTTTCAAATAAAGAGCAGCAAAACATCAAAGCCTTTTTTCAACCAACCTATGAAATTGACTTTATCAGTTATGATGTTCTTTCAGAGGAAGTACCAGAAGCTGCGTTCATTTTGTACAATGAAATGCTCGCTCCCTATCTTCCCGAAAAAATCACCAAAGTTGGTCAGCCGATTGCTTATGTGGATATCGCTACAAAAAATTATGAACAGTTTAAAAAAGCTTTGGTTGCTAAATCTTCACAAGAATAAAAACAGCGTTTATAACGGAATCCGTTATAAACGCTGTTTTTAAAGTTTAAGCTTCTTCTGATTGTTGAAAATTCAATTGAACACCTGGACGATCCAGAGCAATTTCAGTTACTTCATAAGATAAACGTTCGACGATGCTAAATAAAGGACGCACAAGTTCATCGACTTCTTCTTGCGAAATATCTTCTTGTTTTTCAATTTTACGATCAATAATGTGATTAATTTGGCTAATCGCCCCTGATAAAACAAATTCGTCAAAGACAATTCGAAATTCTAAGCGAGCAACAAGTGCTGAGCTATTTTCTGGATAATTTTCTTCTTCTACTTCAATTGGTGAAAAACTGACACGTAAATCTGTCTCTACTTCTGAATCAGGTACTCGCATATCATAGTGATACGCTTCAACAATTTCTTGTTGGCGTTTAATTTCCATTGTTTTTTCTCTCCTTTTTTAACAAGATATTCCCCTTTTAGAATATCCAATGGTTTCTTTTCTCAAGTATACCACAAGTCCGAAAGTTGCCTAGACCAAAAAACACAGATGAAGTGTCTTTCCCGATCTTTTTTGATAAATTGATTTTGACAGTTTGAACAAGTGACTTTGATTGTTCCTCGTCCTTTCGGCGCACGTAATGACTGCTGACATTTTGGACATTTAAAATAACGATACTCTTTCTGAGTCATATGTCGCTTGCGAAAAGCATGAACCTTTTGCATTAGGCGTTGTTTTCGAAGAATAAACCATTGATTTTCATTCAATCGCGGGTGAATATGTTTTGAAAAAAAGCGATAATACACGTAGGCGACTGTGATTAAAATCAATAACCGAACCCAAAGATAGCCAGTAAAAATATTGATGAGCGCCAGCACGACACTTGTTAGCAACAGCGTTCGATTCAATTCATCGAACCGGGCATAACGTCCTTGTAAAAATCGTTGCGCTTTTTTGCGCCAACGTAGAATGCGTTCAAACCAAATTTGGCTCATTTATCTTCCTTCTTTCGAGCATTATTTTTTGAATAAATGATTGATTTACAGAAACTTTCAATCAAAATTTACACTTACTAAGTCCAAATTTTGAACAACTGTCGGTTATTTTCGATGGTATACTTCTAGAGAAGTCAGGTCAACCGATGAATGACTTCGTTGATAATAGCTACCGCTATTTTATACAAACTTAAACTGTCGATAGATAGATTATCCGATTTTAACTTAGGGGAAGGTTAAAATCCGATTCTATAATTTAGCACTACACTCCTTTATTTAGTAGCAACTTTAGCCTATCTATCCACATTTTAAGTCAAAAAGAAGCAAGTCCGGACTTGCTTCTTTTTATTTATCTTTCTAATTCTTCAATTTTCTTCTCAATTAACGCCAAGACATATTGACACGCTTCAGGATCTTCGACAAAATCATATTTATCGCCATCAATTTGAATTTTAGGACTTTCATCATAGTCTTCATACCATTGATCATAACGCTCGTTCAACATTTGATAGTAATCATACAACGTTGGATCTGTCTCAATTTGTTCATAAGGACGGCCACGTTTTTTGATGCGTTCCAACATTTTGGGAAATGAAATACGAATGTGAACTAACAAATCAGGTCTTTTTTTATGCGCAGCATAAGGCAATTCTTGGAGCATGTTTTGTAATAAGTCATCGTACACTTTGACCTCTGTTTCGTTGGCACGACCTAAATCTGCATTTAAATGAAAAAGTAATGAATCTTCATAAATCGAGCGATCCAATACATTATTTTCATGCGTTAATGCTTGTTTAATACTATCAAAACGTTTATTTAAAAAATAAATTTGTAATAAAAATGCGTACTTTTCCGGTTCCGCATAAAATAAAGGTAATACCTCATTATCATCAACTGATTCGTAAAAGGCTTCTGAACCTAAACGGTTTGCAATTAAAGCTGTTAAACTAGATTTACCAGCGCCAATCGTACCTGCTAAAACAATCACTGCCATCGAACTCCCTACCTATTTTTTTCCATTTTATTTTTTATCTTCAACCAATTAAACATACCAAAAATTGAGTTAAAAGTATACATACAATACATAACAAATATCGCATAATCACCACCAGCGTGCGTCCCTGCTCGGAACCATAACAAAATTGAAAAAATATTTCCTAGTAGCCAAAACACGAATTGCGATTGATAACGTTTAATCATCAATAACATCCCTGTCGCTGAAACACTGAACGTGATTGCATCTAATGTTTGTTGCGCATCATTTACAAAGCCTAACAAAATATATGCAGCTACGCCAATGAGCAGCCACGTGAAAAAGGCATACAACCACTGAATACCTTTTAAAACTTTTACTTCGGTTACTTGACCCGAGCCATCCTCGCTAGCCCGAAGCCAAGCATAAAGCCCTGTAATGTCCATAATAATATAGAAGCTTTGTAAAAGAACTTCCGCATATACCCGTGTCACTAACCCAAAATAGCCAATAATCACTGCACTGATTAACCCAAAAATGTAATTGCTGACTTTTCCTTGGGCAATTAAATTCACACAAATGATGCCGGCTAAACCACCTACTAACGTAATCCAATTCGATGGATTGATAGCGAACGCAACCAACTGTACCCCCACCATCAAAGCTAAAAACAAGTAACTTCTCGTTTCCCAACCTTTAAAATCATTCACCAAAAAATTCTTATTCACGACAAATTTCCGACCTTCCTAAAACCAAACTTTTCTCTGTTGACGTCTCAATAAGAGTACTCCGTTTTAAAAAACAAGTCAATCAGATTTCGGAATAAAAAGAAGATTTTAATACTATATATTGATTCGAAAAATATCAAAACACTACATATAGTTATTAAGCAAGCTTTCTGATATCCTTTATTGCCACAATATTTTCTTCATCTTGTTTTAATCTTCTATGTATTCATGGATTTGTTTCCATCTAATAATTCCTGCAGCAGAACCCTTTACGACGGTAGCGCTTCAAATTAATATTGCGAAAGCGGAAGCAACCGCACATATTTATACTTCAAACACAGCCATCGTTCACTCTTTTTATTGAAATGCTTAAAAATTGATGGCCTTATTTCTCGAATCTGGCCACTTATTAACTTATTACATGAAAACATTCGCCTAAAAAAGCAAAAAAAAACGACTCACCTAAATAATCGACCTACAAACAATTCCTTTCATTTGTAGGTCGATTATCTTTATTAGGTTTGATACGGATGTTTCGCCATTCCTAGTTTCCCTTTACTGCTCATCTCTATTTATTTTTTTACTGTTTGCCAACAGCTCGTTGTCTGAAAGTACTATCCGTCCTTTTGTACTTTGTTCAAAGCTGTAAGCTTGCTCAAATAACGTTTGCTCTTTATTGGCAGTTTGTGTAAAAGTCAGCCCATAAGGTTGTCCTTCACTGTTTTTCGCCAAAGGAACAGTCAATTCAGGATATCCTGCCACAGCACTTAAACCCGTACCTTCAGAATCAATAAAGGCATATCCGTCTAATTGTTGTTTTTTTAGCAACGCATCAAACGTTTGCTGTGCTTTTTTAATGGTTGTTTGAATGATTTCTTTATCTGGTTGTTTCTTTTTAACATCTGCTTCTAATAAATCTTGCCCATACTTGGCACGAACCTTTTTATCTTGTTGATTATACGCAATTAGTTCCTCCAGTGTTTTAAATGGTAAGTCATAACGTTTCGCAAATTCTTCCAATGCAAACTTAAATTCATTGGAAATAACTTTCCCACCATCAATCCCTTCCATGTCTGGCGTTACCGGAATCACTTCTGCTCCTGCTTTTTGGAGGGCCTTTTTAGCAGCCGTAAATTCTTCTTCAGCACTTGGCATTTCTAGCAACCCAATGCGTTGACCTTGTAAGTTATTTTTAGTAAATTTCGTTGAATCAATGCTCGGAACCGTGTCTTTCTTAAACGCATTATAGCCTTGCGCAGCATCAACGACACTTCGGGCAATCGGGCCAACTGTATCTAATGACGGTGCCAATGGCAAAACACCTTCGCCACTTACTGAACTGTGGGTCGGTTTAAAACCAACCACTGATTGATGAGAAGCGGGGGAAACAATCGATCCCATCGTCTCAGTGCCTAAAGAGAAGGCGCCGATATTCATCGTCACACTAGCCCCACTCCCAGAACTTGAACCTGAAGGTGTTATTTTGAGCGGCCCATAAGGATTAAGTGTTTGTCCATGCTTGGAACTATAGCCACTTGGTGCTTTCATTGACATATAATTCGCTAGTTCAGATAAGTTTACTTTTCCTAAAATCAAAGCTTGCGCCTCTGTTAACTTCTTAACTACTTCCGCATCTTCCTTAGGCTTGAACGTGCGTAAGGCATAAGCTCCTGCACTCGAAATCATGTTGGTCGTATTTATATTTTCTTTCAAAGTCACAGGAATACCATACAAAGGCTTCTTCAGTGTTTGAGAGGCTTGCTGGTCAAATGCCTTGGCTTCCTTAATTGCTTGCGGATTGATTTCAGAGATGCTGTTCATGCTATTATCTATTTGATCGAACTGTAAAATACGGTCCAAATAAAACGCCGTAAGTTCTTCATAGGTCAATGTTCCGTTGGCAATCGCTTGCTGTAATTCAGTGATATTTTTTTCAATAATCAACGGTGCTTTGGTCCGAGCTTTTTGTACATCTGTTTCTTTTAATTGGTCTTCAATCGTTTTAACGATTCTCTCTTGATTGTACATTGCTGGGGTTTCTGCCTCAGGAGTGAACTTTTTGAGTATAAACCAATACGCTGCAGCGCCTATTATGACTAACAAAACAGCAATTATTCCGATTACTTTTAAAAATTTAGACATTTTTATCCTCCTATACCATTTAAAGATTATCTTACTATGTTTATTTTTGCATGACAACTAACAGTTTTGTTCGTTAAAAAGACAAAATAGAGAGTAGGACATCTGTCAAAACGACCGATGTCCTACTCTCTAACGATTAAGATAGTCCGCTAAATGCGTTTGTTTTAGTCTTTTGTAAAAGTTAAATACTGAGAATTTATTGTGTAATTCGTGTACCACTTTCTCCTTTGATTGCTTCCGAAGCTAATTCTAAAAGCCCGATAATCGCCTGGCGGTTTGGTTTACTTTCTGCAAAACTGATGGCCGCTTCCACCTTAGGTAACATACTACCTGGCGCAAATTGATTTTCTTCTATATATTGTTGCATTGCCGTAACCGTAACATCGGTCAAAGCTTGTTGATTTGCTTGACCAAAGTTAACAAAAACATGTTCCACTGCAGTTAATACCACAAAAACATCTGCTTCAATGAGTTCAGCCATTTTTGCTGCCGCAAAGTCTTTATCAATGACTGCATCTACACCATGATAGACTGGACCATCATAGGCAATAGGAACCCCGCCACCACCACAAGCAATTACGATTTGTCCTGCATCAACAAGTGTTCGCAAGCTAACTTTTTCGTAAATATCAATTGGTTTTGGTGAAGGAACTACCCGTCGCCAGCCTCGACCCGCATCTTCTTGATAGACGTTCCCAGTTTCCGCCATCAACTGTTTGGCTGTTTCTTCGTCATAATAACCACCAATTGGTTTTGTTGGTTTTGTAAACGCTGGGTCTTTTGGATCCACCACGACTTGTGTAATTAACGTAACAACTGGTTGTTCCCCTAAATTTCTGGCTACTAGTTCTTCATCAATTGCTTGTTGTAAATGATAGCCAATATAGCCTTGGCTCATTGCTGTGCATTCAGGAAACGGCACGACATCTTCTGGAGATTGACTCGTTTCCTCAAAAGCTAAGCGAATTTTGCCAACTTGTGGCCCGTTGCCATGAGCAATCACCACTTGATGGCCTTGTTCAATTAAATCAACAATGGATTTTGCAGCGGTTTGTGCTTTTGCCAATTGTTCTTTCGAAGAATTTCCTAACGCATTTCCACCTAATGCAATCACTATTTTTGACATCTGTTTCCCTCCTAGCGCTTTGGTTCTTGTTGTGTGATACAGTGAATATTGCCGCCCCCATAAACAACTTCTACCGTATTAACGCCGACAATTTTTTTATCTGGGAACATCGTTTGAACTTGCTCTAAAGCCAAATGATCATTTTCATCACCATACTGTGGCACAATCACGCCATCATTTGTAATTAAAAAGTTCATATAGGATGCGATACAAATATCGCCGTCTTCTCGTGGCATGGTTCCTTCCACGAAATCAATTTTGAAGGAGCCTTTAATGGTTACATTTTTGACAGGACAGCATAATTTGTGGACTTTTAATTGGCGTCCTTTAGCATCAGTCATTTTAAGCAAACGTTGATACGCATCTTGTGCCGCTTCATAAAATGGGCTATTTTGATCTTCAGTGTAAATACAAGCCACTTCACCAGGTGCAATAAAACAAGCTACATCATCCACATGACCATTGGTTTCTTCTGGGTCAATTCCATCACCTAGCCAAAGAACTTTTTCAACATTTAAATAGTCGCATAATTTTTGTTCGATTGCTTCTTTTGAAAGTTGTGGATTTCGACCTTCACTTAATAAGCACATTTCTGTAGTCAAGACTGTTCCTTGTCCATCTACGTGGAATGAACCGCCTTCTAAAACAAAATCATCTGTACGATAAGAATCTACATGCTCAATTTCACAAATTTTTTGTGCAACCAAATCGTCTTGGTCCCAAGGGAAATATAAACCATCTACTAATCCCCCCCAAGCATTGAATGTCCAATCCACACCACGGATTTCTCCATGGTCGTTAATGACAAATGATGGTCCACAATCACGAACCCAGGCATCATTGTTTGACATTTCGTAAACCGTAATTTCTGGCGGCAATTGGCGACGGCAATTTTGAAATTGTTGTTGAGAAACCACCACATTCATCGGTGTAAATTGACTAATTGCTTTGGCCACATTAGTAAAAGCTTCTTGGACAGGTTTACCACCATCACGCCAATTATCCGGTCTTTCTGGCCAAATCATCCAAACTTTCTCTTGTGGTTCAAATTCTCCTGGCATTCTAAAGCCATCTTGTTTAGGGGTACTTCCTACAATTCGTTTAGCCATTTTCTTTCGTTCCCTTCTTAATTTTTTTCACGTAAATAATTACTTCACCAAACAGAATAAAAATGATTGCCCCAATTGTGATTGGTAATTTTTCATTTAATGCTGCGGGACTAAAATCTAAAGGCACTGCTGTGAAAATCAGTGAAATAATAATCATAATCATTGGCAAAACCACTAAAACTTTTAAAAATCCTGGTTTTCCGTTAACTTTAAACGGACGTGGTGTATCGGGATCAATTTTTCTAAGCTTATAAAAAGCTGGGAAAACTGGGATATACGATAACAAGAATAGGACGACATTCAAGGAGAAAAAGGCCCAGAATAAATCTTGATTAGGTAAAATTGGTGCTAATACAATGACCACCGATGCCACAATGCCATTCATCAAAGCAGCCCCAATTGGCATGTCATTTTTCTTACTACGTTTTTCAAAAAATTTAGGCATGTCACCATTTTCAGCAGCATAACAAGCTGTATTATTGACTCCTAATGACCAAGAAATCATGTTTCCGAACAACGTAAGAAGGAATAGGAAAGCCATCAACATAATGAACCAACCTTCTGTCGAGCCTGTCAATAGTTTAAAGCTATCCATCATACCACTGCCGGTACTAATTTGATCGGTGGGAATCGCTACCCCAATTCCAAAGGCTGAAAAAATATAAATGGCCGCAATGACTAACCCCGCTGCTACAATAGCTTGTGGAATTTGCTTCTTAGGATTTTCCATATCATCTGCAAACGTACAGATGACTTCAAACCCTAACAAATTAAAAATGATTACAGAAATAAAAGATAAACTCCTTAAGTCAAACGTTGGCAGCATTGATTTCAAGGTAAATTCATTGGCAACACCTTTCGTCAAGGCTACATACAATCCTAGCCCACCAATTAAGACAGCTAAAACCATCTTGATTACGGCAGCTCCATTTAATCCAGATACTGTCGCTGACTGGATAAAAACTAATCCAAACCACAATCCAAGTAAAAATTAATTCAACAATAATCATCATCGGTGTTGAAAACTTAATACCTGTAATTGTCGTTAATAGTTCTGGCGTCATAACGGCTAATGAAGCTAGCCACAATGGATAATTAATCCAATAATACCAAGAAACTCTGGCACCCCAACGATGACCATATGCTTTGGTCACCCAATCATAGATGCCCCCTTCACCAATATAAGTTGTTCCTAATTCTGATGAAATTAACCCATATGGCAATAGGAATGCAATTAATAAGAAAATCCACCAAAAAAACTGAGAATTACCAATTGCAGCAACAGGCGCCGCTGCTTCAGCAACGAAAACCACACAGATCACTGATAAAATGGCACTCGTTAAACTAAATTTCTTTTTCCCCTCCATGAAGACTCTTCCTCTCTTTATAAACTGTCCACTGATTCATTTTTTCAATCAGTGGACAGTTGGCCGTTAAATGCTTTGAGTGTCTAAGAAAACTTCTAGTTCTTTTTTCGCTTCTGCTTGCTTGATTAAATCATAAGGATTTTTTGCTTCATAATCATTCATAAGATATACTAATAAGCCACGAATAGATGTTAAACGGTTTTCTGCTTCATCGAAACAAATAGAATTTTTACCGTCAATTACTTCATCAGTTACTTCTTCCCCACGTGTTGCTGGTAAACAGTGCATGAATTTACAATTGGCACCTGCCCGATCCATCATTTCTTGATTCACTTGATATTTTGGATAGAAAACCTTCATACGTTCTTCTTCAGATAATTCCGCTTCGTACAAGCCATACCAAACATCCGTGTACAAGAAATCAGCGCCTTCAACAGAACTTGCATCATCTGTGACCAAAAAGCTACCGCCTGAAACTTCACAATTTTTTGCTAATTTCGCTTGATGCTCTTCATTTAATTGGAAGCCTTCTGGACCGAAGTGAACAAAATTCATGCCCATTTTTGTTGTGATTAATCCTAAAGAAAAACAAACTTGTGTCGCATCTCCGACAAAGACAACTTTACAATCTTCTAATTTTTTGCCTTCTGGTAAATGCTCAACCATGGTACACAAATCACCTAATTCTTGGGTTGGATGATTGTAATCAGACATACCGTTAATGACTGGGATGGTAGCACAATTAGCTAAATCAACAATACTATGGTGACGTTCCACACGAGCCATCAAAATATCTACTAAACGTGACAATACACGGCTGGTATCTTCAATCGTTTCATGTCCCCCTAATTGAATTTGACCAGGTGCTAAATATTCGCCATGTCCGCCTAATTGTTCCATTGCAGTTTCAAAAGATACTCGTGTTCGAGTTGAAGATTGTTGGAAAATCATTCCTAAAGATTTGTTTTTTAACAGTTGCGGATAATACCCATTTTTAATCGCTTCTTTAATTTTTAATGATAAATCGACTAAGTAGTGCATTTCCTCTTTCGTATATGTTTCTGTTGTAACGTAATCTCTTTTCATGATGTGTTCCTCCTAAAAGTTGTTTTTGTTTACACATTGACTTTACCAAGTTTAGCGAAGAGTTTACTATCCACCAAAAGTTAGAAAACGCTTTCTTTTTCGGCGTAATTT
>OFFP01002117.1_pt1 | contig 12183 bp, 10 predicted proteins | sample 1521431 | NCBI WGS metagenome assembly OFFP01 (sample SAMEA3504104, study PRJEB24116) | mouse gut metagenome | biome: mouse gut; feature: mouse-associated habitat; material: faeces | place: Denmark | collected 2011 | reverse complement strand
ATTACTATGGCTGATTTTCAGCAAATCTGCCACCCACACATTCTACCGAAGAGCCCAAAAAAATCTACAGTAAAACAGGATCATCTGCAAACCAACCGAACAGTCCGTGACATTTTGGCTGTATCACAACAAAACAGGCACAACAATCTAGCCGGGCGGGATCTTCTCGCCCGGTTAGAGCATTTGTACTCATTCCAGGCGATCTCCTTGGGCAGTCGTTCACCCTCAGTTCCGCCTCTTCCACCTTCTCCCTTGTCACCTCGCCAAAGTTTGTCCCCCTTCGGGAAGAAGCGGCGGATAAGCCGGTCCATAGACCATTCCATATGTCATGCAGCTCTGTCTTCCTCTTTTTTGCAAGCGGAACATTACCAAGCTCAGGCGAAAAAGCCATCCATCAGATCGGACAAATCTGCGCCGGGAAAGTATCTTGGCGTCCTGACGCCCATGGAAAAGCACTGTTTGGCCACAGCCGCATAAAGAATGGGCAGCAGCTTCCGCTGTCACCCATTCCTTAAAAATCTCTATATTTTTTCTCTGTCCTCTTGACGGGGTGCGGTTCACCCCTGCTGCGGTGTGTTTTTTTTATAGAAATTGATATGGGCCTGCTATGCGTTCCCTGGGAAATCTTACCATGTGCTGCGGCTTGTTTTCCGTTTCTGACAGAATGTCCGGATCAGGCGTGGTAGCAGCCTCCGCCGATAAACTCCCGCATCAGAGATGTCTGGGGGATGTTATCCGAGGGAATGGGCAGGAAATAATTCAAAAACTTCAGCAGCCGCTTTGCCTCGATGTACTCCTCGCTGTCCCGGGGAACGCCGAAGAGCAGGGGCTGCACGTAGGTTTTCAGCAGGGCCGTCTCGTAGATCAGGGCGGAGTTGAAGATCATATCCGCGCTGTCCTGGAATGGGAAAATGTTGTTCTCTTCGCCCCGCCGGACAGAGGGCCACATTTTAATGGTGGCCTGGGCGCTGTAGCCCCGGGTCCGGGCATCCCGCTCAATCCGACGCAGAAGGCGGGCATCGGTGGAGGGGATGCGGTTGTGGTCGTCGATGTTCAGCGTGGTAAGGCAGCTGATATAAATCTTGTACTTGCTTTCCCGCGGCAGCGCGTGCGTGAACTGGTCGTTAAGGCAGTGGATGCCCTCGATTACCAGGACGTCCCCCTCCCCCAGGGTGAGGAAATTCCCGTTGTACTCCCGGACGCCCTTTTTGAAATTGTAGTTGGGAATCTCCACCGTCTCGCCGTTCAGCAGCCGCACCATGTCCGTGTTGAACTGCTCCACGTCCATGGCGCCCAGGCCCTCGAAATCGTAGTTGCCGTTCTCGTCCCGCGGGGTCCTGTCACGGTTGACGAAGTAGTTGTCCGTGGCGATGGCGTGGGGCCGCAGACCGCAGGCGCGGAGCTGGGTGGACAGCCGGTGGGAGAAGGTCGTCTTGCCGGAGGAGGAGGGGCCCGCGATCATGACAAAGCGAACCTCCTTGCGTGCGGCAATACCGGCGGCGATATCGCCGATTTTCTTCTCCATCATGGCCTCGTAGGCCAGAATGAGGGGCGTCGTATTGCCCTGGGAGACGACGGCATTCAGCTCCGCCACATTGGAGACGTTCAGCGCTCCGGCGCGCATATTGGATTCGGACAGCTCCCGGAACACCTTCATCGACGGAAGGAAATCCCCTAAATGGTCAGGGTCGCCCCGGGTAGGCAGCCGCAGGACAAAGCCATCCTCAAACAGCTGCAGGCCAAAGCATTTGATATAGCCGGTATCCGGCACCATATAGCCGTAGAAGTAGTCCACAAAGCCGTCCAGAGAGTAAACGTTGACATGGGAGTCAATCCGGAAGCTGAGCAGCTGCGCTTTATGGAGCAGCCGCTCCCGCTGAAACAGCTCAATCGCATCGTCGGTGCCGATGGAGCGTTTTTCGATGGGCAGGGCCTGGGCGGACAGCTCCCGCATCCGCTCCTCCACCCGCTCCAGCAGTGCCTGATCCAGAACAAAGCCGCCTTGGGCATGGATAAAAAGGGCACGGCTGAGGGAATATTCCACACAGATACGCTCCACGTTCTCCCGGCCCACCACGTCATAAAACGCCTTGAGCATTAAGAAAACCGCGCTGCGCTCATAGGTCTGAATGCCGGGGATGTCCTGGGCGGTAATCATTTTCAGCGAGCAGTCCCGGTCCAGGGGCTTGTGGAGTTCGCAGAGCTTTCCATCCCGGTTGACCAGCAGGATATCACCGGGAAACCGCTGCTGAAAGTCCGCCGCAATGACGCGGTAGGGCACCCCCTGAGGATAGGCGTATTCCGCACCGTCTACTATGACCTTTATCATTTTCTTTTCTTCCATATGACAGCCTCCTATATGTGATTACCTGGTGACTTGAGCATCGGCGCCTTCCATGCAGCTTCCGCCCTCATGGGCGGCGGGTATATCTGCTGCCCAAACAACTCCCGATGATCTGTTGATCCTATTTTATCAGATATTGCCGGACAATGCAATTCTTTGTTGTGGAAAATACATATTTGTGTGCCTGCCTTTTGAGACGGAGCTGTAATAAATCGCCAATCAAACAGTATGTCCAATGGATTTTGTCAACGCCAAAGTGAAAATGTAAGAAAGCGCCAAAAAATTTTGCAGTTTTTCGGCAGAGGGTGGGGTAACAAAATTAAGCGTTTCCTTGCTCAAAAAAAGTGTTCATAATTTGCTGTTTTTGGCGTATAAATTCTTTTCGTTTCTTCAGCCGGTAAGATTTGCCCTTATCGAAAAAGATGCCCCTTGACAAAATTGGAGGCATCAGTTATGCTTTTTGTGATAGTCTTAGTTATGACATACACTGCAAATTGTGAACAAAAGGCGGAGAAAAATACCGAAAAGGCCAATAACAATTGGCGGAATTGTGCGCCTTTTGCTGCTTTCCCAGATAAAATCTCATCAATCTTCCGGAGGAAAACGACGATGTCCAGAATGTGCGGCACAACTGAGAGCGGGAGGACCGATCCTGCCGGACGGCGGGCGCGGCGCCTGACGGAGACCGCTGTGATGACGGCCCTTCTCATTGTGCTGCAAGCTGTGACGAAGCCCGCCGGGCAGTATATTACCGGCACCTGCGTCAATGCGGTGCTGGCCGTCTCCGTGCTGGCGGCGGGACTGCGGAGCGGGATCGCGGTGGCCCTGCTGTCTCCCCTCTTTGCGTTCCTGCTGGGCATCGGGCCGCAGCTGCCGCCCATTGTGCCCTCCATTGCGGTGGGAAATCTGGTGTTCGTGCTGCTGCTGGGCCTGCTGGCGGGAGGCGGGGAGCCGCCCCTGTGGAAGCGGACTGCGGCATGGCTATTGGCGGCAGCGGCGAAGTTCGGAGTGCTGTATCTGCTGGTTGTGAAGCTGTTGTGCGTGGTGCTGCCTTTGCAGGAGCCGCAGGCCGCGGCTTTTTCCACCATGTTCTCCTATCCGCAGCTGATAACCGCCCTGGCAGGCGGAGCCGCCGGTTTGTTTCTGTCGCCTCTGCTCCGAAGGGCGTCAAGGAGGTCACCGGCCCGTGATTGAGGAACCTTTTTGCTGGAATTGCCTTGCCTGCCGGACGGACGGTCAGAGCGCAGAGGGATCGGGGTGGGCAGGTATGATGATAGAAGCGGTGATTTCCGATACCATCATGCAGGCGGCGGAAATTCACTCTGAGAGCTGGAAAGAATCCCATAAAGCCATCTGCTCTCCCGCGTTTCTGGAGCGCCACACTCCGGAGTATCAGAGGGTTCATCTTGAAGATCAGGTGGCGAAGGGCGCACGGCTCTATATGCTGAGCGTGGAAAAGCCGGTTGGCATTGTTTCTGTCCATGGCAGCCTGATTGAAAACCTGTATATTCTGCCCGGTGAACAGAACAAGGGCTATGGAACGCAGCTGCTGGCTTTTGCGGTCCAGCGCTGTGTGGGGACGCCAGTCTGCTGGGTCCTTAATACAAACGATGGAGCGCGAAGGTTTTACGAGAGCAATGGATTTCAATGGACCGGCAATCGCGTGGACCGCACGGAGACACTGTATGAGCTGGAGTATCGCTTGTGCCGGATATAAATTCCATCCGGCCGATCGGACAAACGCCGGGAAGGGCGCGCTATGAGAGAATTTTCCATCGGAAAAAATGATGCGGGACAGCGGCTGGACCGCTTTTTGTCGAAGAATATGCCGCTGCTGCCCGGGCCCCTGCTGCAAAAATATATCCGCATCAAGCGGATCAAGTGCAACGGAGCCCGCTGTCAGCGTGACCAGCGCCTGGTGGCGGGGGACGTACTCCAGGTATACGTCAACGACGAGTTTTTTGAGCAGCCCCGGGAGGACAACCTGTTCCTCACCCTTTTCCAGCCCCATCTGGATATTCTGTATGAGGACGAGAATATCCTCCTGGCGGACAAGCGTCCCGGACTGGTGGTCCACGCGGATGAGACGGAGAAAGTAAACACCCTCATCAACCACATCCAGGCCTATCTCTACCAGAAGCGGGAGTGGAACCCCAAATGGGAGAACGCTTTCGCCCCGGCCCTGTGCAACCGCATCGACCGCAACACCGGCGGCATCGTGATTGCGGCGAAGAACGCCGAAGCCCTGCGGGTACTGACGGCAAAGATCCGGGATCGGGAGATTACCAAAAAATACCTCTGCGTGACTTTGGGAACCATGAAGCCGCCGGAGGGGAAGCTGGAGTGCTTCCTGTTGAAGGACGAGGGAAAAAAGCGGGTTGCCGTCTACCACCGCCCCATTCCGGGGGGGAAGTCCGCCGTCACCCTCTACCGCACCGTCCGAAACAAGGGGGCGTTGAGTCTTGTGGAGGCGGAGCTTTTGACGGGCCGGACCCATCAGATCCGGGCGTCCTTCGCGGACGCGGGGCACCCTCTGTTGGGAGACGGGAAGTATGGAAAAGGGGATGTCAACCGGCAGTACGGCGAGACCCGGCAGGCGCTGTACAGCTACTATCTGCGGTTTGACTTTCAGACGGACGCCGGTCTGCTGGAGTATCTGCGGGGCCGGGAGTTCCGGGTGGAGCGGGTGCCCTTTGCGGAGAAATATTTTGGAGAGAAATAGGCAGACCCCCTCCCGCAAACCGGGAGGGGGCCTTTCTGTGCATTAACGTGTTTTTCACTCCCTGGGCTCCCTCTTTGGGGGAGCTGTCAGCCGCAGGCTGACTGAGGGAGTTTAACCAAAATACTCCTGCATCAACGCCTTTTTCAGCACTTCCAGTTTGGCAAGGCTTTGCTGGATGGTCAATCTTGATTTATCGATTTGTTCAACAAAATTCCCATACTGGTTTTGCAATTTTAGCGGCGGCAATGGAAACTTAAAATTTTTTGCATCAGCAATATTAACATGTGGAACGGTCGATCCCGCATTGCTTTTGTCTGCTTGCTGCTTTACCGGGTCAGAACGCAATACTTGATGCAAATAAATTGATGTGCATTTATTACGATCTGGCCGGAATAGCATTGTTCGCTGGCCTAGACAAAAATTGCTTCCGGCGGGAAGTATAACACAATCTCCGTATGTACCTTCACGGGCGTATACTATATCGCCGGCAATAGGGACCAGGCGCTTCGTTCGCTCTAAATATTCGGAATAGTCCACATACTTCATTGACCCCCAATCGATACGTCCGTTTTTTATTTCAGATGTGCGAATGGAAGGATAAGCGAGTGCTATACCATCATACTTTGGCGTTGAATGAGGACAATCTACAATGTGGGAACACACAAAATTAGCGGAGACTATGGGGTAATCATCATGAAACATCTCCACGAATCGTGCCTTGACCAATTCATCCAGCTTGGCGAGCTGCCGTTTTCGAAGGGAGATTAAATCGCTTGCTCTATCCAATACACTGGAAATACGGTGCTGTATATCCAGTGCAGGCAGTGGAATGACGATAGAATTAAGCTGCTTTGCCGAGAGGTGTTTCACAGTAACAAAAGGTGTTTGATTTTCAATTCTTTTTAGTGCTTGGGGCATAAAATAGTATAAATAGTCTGCATCAATTTTGCTGCTGGGAATAAGGCGGCATACTCGCTGGTTTAATAAGGCACGGCTCCCTTGCCAGCGTGCTATGTTAAATTCTCCATCCATGCCAATTAACAGGTCGCCATTATCTACTATGTAGCCGACAAACGTCAGGGAGTTTCACTTCCATCATAACATCCCCTCCACTTCTTTACCAGGCTCCTGCGTCTGATGTAATGATATTGTCCTTCTGAAAAGGCGAAGTTTTTAATGTGCGTATCTTTCAAAAAACCGGAAGGTCATGGGCCAGACGCACCCGGCAGTCAAAACCGTCAGGAAGTACCGGACGGCGTGCGCTGCCTCGTGCCCCCCGCACAGCGCCAGCAGAGGGGCTTTCAAGAGGCTCTTCACCAATACCACCAGCACCAGCCCGCCCAGAAGCTTCACGACCTGTCCCCACCAGGGAGCGCGGGTGGGGAACTGGAGGAGCCGGCTGTCGAAGACACTGACCACCAGCATTCCCCCCACGGCTCCGGTCATAGAGTAGGAATTTTTGACCGCCTCGGCCAGATTGGCGGGATCGATGTCCGCCGGGAAGGGGAAGAACTCCATGAAGCCTGCGAAGGCCAGACTGCACCCCAGCAGCACCCCCAGGATGATGTAGATCCGGTTGGGGAACCAGAGGGTGCTTTCCATCAGGGGATACATGACGAGTACCAGCACCGCCGCCGCCACGAAGGAGACGCCCACGTCCGCCGGAGTATGTACCCCCAGATACATCCGGGAGATGGATACCAGCAGGAGGATCACGATGCAGGCAACGCGCAGCCAGAGCCGCCCCGTAAACCGGGCCACGCCGCCGAAGAAGCCCACCGCCGTCTGGGTGTGCCCGCTGGGGAAGCTGTACCCCGCCGCCTCCGCCCGGGCGGATTCGACAATGGTAAAGCCGGGGTCCCGGACCCAGGGGCGGGGGACCCGGCAGATGATTTTGAGCCATTGGTTCACCAGCACGCCCACAAAACCCACGCTGAGCAGATAATAGCCTTTCCGCTTGTCCACGCACCAGAAGACCAGCAGCGCCCCCACCATGAAGAAGGTCTCTTCTCCCAGATGGGTTACCAGAGACATGAGGACGTCCAGGACCGGGTTTCGGATGGATTCGAACCAGTAGAGCAGTTCCATTTCACGCGCCTCCTTGCCGGAAATTTCCTGTTCCCATTATAATACGGAGGCGTCGGGAAAGCAAGAAGAAATGGCGGTCCTACTCCCCCTACTCCCCCTTCTCCTCCTTCTGTTTCCGGTACTGCCCGATCATCCCGTCGTACTTTCTGCCGGTGATCCGGAAGTAGATGTCGAACCCAATGGTCATGCCGATGAATGTCAGGAAGAACATCCCAAAGAACGTCACCCAGGCCCCGGCCTGTTCCATGGGGAACCACTTGCCTCTCCAGGCCATCAGGACCAGCAGGGGCAGAAACAAGGCAACGAACAGCAGGCTCCGCCGGGTATAGCGCATCTTCTTGATGATCCAGTCGGAGAAGCAGACCGCCTGGATCAGCGAAGCGCACGCGCTGGCCCAGAACAGTGTCCACAGCATACCGGTGGATACCTCCCGGGTGCCGTACACCCAGCAGAAAAACAGATAGAAAAACATGGCGGCGGTAAAGATCATGCACGCCGACGTCTTCCACTCCACGACGCCCTTCAAAAACTTCTTCATTGCAAAAAACTCCTTTCCACTTCCCGCAGCTTGTCCTTGAGTTCCCCGGCGTACTGGCGGGACACGTACACCTGCTCTCCGTTGTCCATGGTCACCAGCATCCGCCCGCCCAGCTCCGGACGGATGGACTTGATCCGCCGGAAGTTTACGATGACGGACCGCCCCGCCCGGAGAAAGTCCAGCTCCCCCAGGGCGTCCTCCAGTTCGTAGAGCCTGAGGGCGGACTCATAGACCGCTTTCTCCGTGTAGAGGAAGGTCTTCTTGTCCGCAGCGTCGATGTAGAGGATATCCTTTACATCCAGCAGATGCTGTTCTCCGTCCTTCATGCCCACCAGCTTCTTCTGGTAGACCCGGAGCATGGCCACCAGCCGCAGGATGTCCTCGTCCGCCTGGGGGCAGTTGATGACCACCTCCGTCTCCGGGAAGGACGGGTCCTGATTCAAGGTGATTTTCATGTCGATCCCTCCTTTCAAGTCCATTGTAGCAGGCGCGGAAAAAATGGCAAGGCGTTTTGCCTCAGCGGTGATTTTTAGGGCGTGACCGGGAGTTTTTTACGGATGACGCAAAGGGGGCCGTCCCGCCGGACGGACCCCTTTTGCGTATTTACGAAGCGCGCCCACGACTCGCCCCATGGGCGTCCCGGCGGCTATGGGCGGTTTCTCCGCGAAAACCGCCTCCGGTAGCACCCGTCGCAGAGGCGGCCGTGGTGGTACAGCGGCAAAGCCTTCCCGCAACAGTCGCAGAAACGGATATTGTTCCGCAGGCGGTGGAGGAGGATCTCGTTGATCTCCTCGGCGGCCTGCTCGCGGCTGTCGTAGAGCTTGTCCTCGTCCACCGGGCAGTCGAAGGCCTTGGCGAAGGAGAAGTACAGATCCAGCTTCCGGCAATACTGTTCCAGCTCGGGCAGGGTGGGGTCCCCCTCGGGGAGGCCGGGCTGTTCGATGCCCTCCCCCTGCTGCCAGCGGTGGAGGAAGTGGTAGAACAGCTCCCGCAGGGCGTCCTCGGTCTCGTCGAAGGGGATGTTGGCACAGCGCAGCTCCTGCTCTTTGGTGAGGAGGAATCCCTGCTCCCGGATTCTGGTGATGAGGGTGATATACCGGGTGATGTCCAGCTTCCGGTAGGGTTCCACCGTAGGCATCTGGTTCCACTGGGTGAGGACCTCCAGCAGGTCGAAGTCCGCCTGGAGGACCAGGTCGGAGAACCCCGCCACGGCGTACTCCAAGGGCGGCACCACCGCCTCCAGCCCTGCCCGGATGGCTCCAAGATTCTGGGTAGCCCCCACATAGCCCCGGTTGTACATGCCGAAGCGTCCGGCCCGTCCGGCGATCTGCTTGATCTCCTCCGGCTTCAGCTCCCGGCGCTCCACGCCGTCGAACTTCTCCGTCTCCATGAAGATGATCCGCCGGATGGGGAGGTTCAGCCCCATGCCGATGGCGTCGGTGGACACAACGTACTCCATCTCTCCCGCCAGAAATCCCTCCATCTGCTTCCGGCGGGTGGAGTAGGGGAGGGCTCCGTAGATAATGGCGGGCTCCTTCCCGTGCTGGCGCAGATCCTCCGCCACGCTGAGTACGCCAACCTTGGAGAAGGTAATCAGAGCGTCCCCTGGCTGGATGCGCTGGGGGTCCACCGTGCGGGACATGCAGACCAGGGGGGTGGTCCGCTGGTGGACTTCCAGCTCATAATCGTCGCCGCAGCTGTCGATCAGACGGATGAGCAGATCCCTGGCCTCCGGAGCGGCGCACAGATGCACCTCCGGAGCCAGCACCCCCAGGATGGCCCGGGTCCAGGCGTAGCCCCGCTGCCGGTCCGCGATCATCTGGCACTCGTCGATCACCGCCACATCCCAGTACCGTTTCAGGTCCAGCTTTTCGGCGGTGGCGGCCATGTGGGTGTCCTCCTCCCGGAAGTCCTCCTCCTCACCGGTGGAGAGGCTGCAGTTCACTCCGGCGTGGAGCATGGTTTCCTGGGCCTCCAGGGCCAGCAGCCGCAGGGGAGCAAGATAAATGCCGGTTTTTGCCTGCCTCAGCCGCTGGAATCCGGCGTAGGTCTTGCCGGTGTTGGTGCCCCCCAGGTGCAGGATGAACCGCCGGTGCATGGCCCGGGCCTCGGGGTACTCGTCCTTGGGATTCAGGGCAATGAGAAGGGACAGGCTGGTGCGGATGGCCCGTGGGACGTACCAGACCGACCAGACCGCCCCCAGGCCCTCGGTCAGGAGCTGGGTGGCGGGGAAGTCCTCCGCGTTCAGAAGACCCTCCAGAGCGGACTCCGGCTGGGCGGCGGCGAAGTCTGCGATGTCCATCACAGCGGCGGCGTGGAGCAGCCGGGGATAGCGGGCCAGAACGTCCTCCGGCAGCGGGTGGCCGGGGTGGTCTCCCAGCCATCCGCCGGCGCGGAGAAAATTTTTCATCATTTCCGGCAGGCGCTGGGCGCTGCCGCAATGCTCCAGCGCGGCGAACTGGCCCAGCCAGGCCGCCGCCTGAGAGGCGCTGGCCCCCCGGGCCTTCCGGGGGAGCAGCTTGAGAATGGCCCGGTGGTAGTGTTCCGCCAGGAGCCACGGGGCGGAACGGTCCCGCTCCGTCTCGTCCCAGCGCCGGGAGAGGGATGCCAGGGCCAGCTCTGCTCCCGGCGGCGGGGGGCCGCCGTTTTCCTCGCTGCGCTGAAGGAACCGGGGACTGTTCTCCGCCGCCCGCACGTCCTCCCGATCCCATAGGGGGATGCGGCGGGTGCCGGAGGAGACGTACCGCGGCTTCGGCAGCAGCTCCCACATCAGTTCCCTGGTCCAGCCCCGTTTTTTCAAAATTGTGGCGGACCACTGCTTCCCGCCGCTGCGTCCGGACATGGCGTTTTCCTCCTGTGTGCGATCAATGGTGGGAGCCCCTCCGCGGCTGACAGCTCCGCCAGACGGAGAGGGCTTATCCGGTTTTCCTTAGTATAGCCCAGAACTGTGAAATCTTCAACCTTGGATTTTCCGCACTCCGATGCCGGGGTGGGCATAGCATAGATATCATCCAAGAAGAAGGAGGACTGACATGGTAAGCGTCAGCCTGTGTATGATTGTGAAAAACGAGGAGGATGTGCTGGTCCGGTGCCTTGAGAGCGCGGCGGACCTGGTGGAGGAAATCGTCATCGTGGACACCGGCTCCGCCGACAGCACCCGGGAGATTGCGGCCCGGTTTACCGGGCAGGTCTATGATTTCCCCTGGAGGGACGATTTTGCCGCAGCCCGGAATGAGTCCTTCGCCCGCGCGTCCATGGACTACTGCCTGTGGCTGGACGCGGACGACGTGCTGCTGGAGGCGGACCGGGAGGCGTTCCTGAAGCTGAAGGAGACCCTGGACCCCGCTGTGAATGTGGTCATGGCTCCTTACCACGTGGGCTTTGACGGGAGCGGACGGGTCACCTTCTCCTATTACCGGGAGCGGCTCATCAAAAATCGGGCGGGGATGCGCTGGGAGGGGGCCGTCCACGAGACTGTCGCTCCGGTGGGGCGGATCGTCTACGGGGACTTTGCGGTGACCCACCGGAAGACCCGGCCCTCGGACTCGGACCGGAACCTGCGGATCTATGAGGCCCAGCTGGCGGCGGGGAGGGAGCTGGACCCCCGGCAGCGGTTCTACTATGGCCGGGAGCTGTATTACCACCGGCGCTGGGAAGATGCCCTGGCGGTGTTCCGGCAGTTTCTGGCGGAGGGCCGGGGATGGCTGGAGAACAACCTCGACGCCTGCTGTCACTGCGCCTACTGCCTGGAGGCGCTGGACCGGCCCGATGAGGCGCTGGAGGCGCTGTTCCGGACCTTCTCCTACGACCGGCCCCGGGCCGAGACCTGCTGTGAGATCGGCCGGTGGTTCTTCCAGCGGGAACGGTACGGCCAGGCGGTCTACTGGTACGCCATGGCGCTGGCCTGTCCGAGGGATGACCGCCGGGGAGGGTTCGTCTCGCCGGACTGCTACGGCTACCTGCCCTGCATCCAGCTGTGCGTGTGTCACAGCCGTCTGGGAGATTTGAAGCGGGCGGAGTTGTACAACGAGCTGGCGGCGGCCTGCAAGCCGGACGATCCGTCGGTGATCCATAACCGGGCCTGGTTCCAGTCTTTGCGGGAAGAATAAGAACGGATCGACTCTGTCCGGCAGAGAATTCCACGAAAAAATTTGTCCGAAGGATGCAGCGATTGTCCTCCGGACAACGTATATAGCATACAGAAGGTGGTGAGGCAGTGGATCAGGAGCAGAAATGGATACGTGCCATCCAGCGGCGGGGCTCCCGCCGGGCGGCGGAGGAGCTGGTGGATGCCTACTATGATGAGATCTACCGCTTTGCCTGCCGACAGACGGGAGACCGGGAGGATGCCATGGATCTGACCCAGAACATTTTTCTGGCGGTCCTCCGGGCTCTGTCCACCTATGACAGGAGGAGGGCGGGCTTTCGCACCTGGCTCTACCGGATCGCCGCCAACAAGGCCGTGGACGCCCGCCGCCGGGCGGGGCCGGT
>OFFP01002113.1_pt1 | contig 12194 bp, 10 predicted proteins | sample 1521431 | NCBI WGS metagenome assembly OFFP01 (sample SAMEA3504104, study PRJEB24116) | mouse gut metagenome | biome: mouse gut; feature: mouse-associated habitat; material: faeces | place: Denmark | collected 2011 | reverse complement strand
AACCTTTCTTCAGAAAGGTTTTTCTCCCCCGGTTTCTTCAAAGACTAGTCTTCAAAGTTGGCTTCGAGCAGAGCCAGAATCTGGTCGCGGCTCGCAGCGCGGGGGTTGTTGTTCAGGAGACGCTTGGCGGCGAAGGCGCGATCCGCGCAGGCGGGCAGGTCTTCACGCTTCACGCCGTAGTTGGCGAGGCCGGTCTTGATGTCGAGGTCGTTCAGCAGATCGCGGAAGGCGTCTTCCACGTCGGCAGCGCGTTCCATCACGCTCATGCAGGTGGAACGGTCGTCGCCGCGCAGGATGTCGGCTACGATGGCGTACTTTTCAGGATTGGCGATGTAGTTGAAGCCAACGCTGAAGGGAGCGCAGAAGGACATGGCGAGGCCGTGCGGGATGTGGCATTCCACAGGCAGGGTCGTGCCGATGGCGTGGATGATGCCGTTCTGGGTGTTGCCGAAGCCCATGCCAGCGAGGGCGGAGCCGTACAGCATGGCGTCGCGGGCGGCGGCGTTCTTGCCGTTGGCATAGGCCTGACGGATGTTGGCGGCCACAAGCTTCATGGCCTGGAGGTTCAGGGCGTCGGTGATCGGGGTGGCCGCGATGCCGCAGAAGGATTCCATGGCGTGCACGAAGGCGTCAACGCCGGTCATGGCGGTCACTTTCGGAGGCAGACCGAAGGTCAGCTCGGCGTCGAGGATGACGACGTCGGCATACATGTATTCGGAAACCACACCCTTCTTGCCGCCGTTCTTGGTGTCGGCGAGCACGGAAATGTTGGTCATTTCAGAGCCGGTGCCGGCGGTGGTGGGGATGAGGATGGAGGGCAGGCAGGGGTTCGGCACGAGGTTCATGCCGAAGTACTTGTCGATGGGGCCTTCGTTGGAAAGCAGCACGGAAGCGGCCTTCGTGGTGTCGAGGGCGGAACCGCCGCCGAAGCCGATGATCACGTCGGCGCCGAAAGCCTTGGCTTCGTCGGTGCAGTGCTGGATGGAATCCATGCTGGGCTCAAGCTGAGCTTCGGCATAGAGCTTCCATTCCACGCCGCCGGCGGTCAGGGCTTCTTCAAGAGGTTTCTGCACGCCGATTTTGGCAAGGCCGGGGTCGGTGACGATGAAGGCCTTGGTACCCTTGAGGTTCTTCACTTCGTTGGCGGCTTCTTTGATAGCGCCGAGGCCGTGGACGATCTTCTTGACGGTATAGTGCACAAAAGCCATGTTCATATCCTCGCTGTTTGAGAGTCTTGCATACTGAACCGGCAGAGCAAAGCACTGCCTTGCCCTGCCGATATGAGAACGTAATCATCCGGTGCCTTTCTGTAAAGGCACCGGATAGTGTGGTTCTTAGAGGCCGAACTTCTCTTCAACGGCCGTGAAAGCCTTGTCGATGCCGTCGACGATGGCGTCGATGTCGGCTTCGGTGGCGATGAGAGCCGGGCAGAGGGTCAGCGTGTTGTTGAATTCACGGAAGGAGCGAGAGGTCTTGCCGATGATGACGCCGGCAGCCTTGGCAGCGCCAACCATCGCGTTGGCGATGGGTTCGGCGATGGGTTCCTTCGTGGCGCGATCCTTGACGATTTCGATACCGGCGAAGAGGCCCTTGCCGCGGACGTCGCCGATGATGGCGTGCTTGTCCATGAGGCCACGGAGACCTTCAAGGAGACGGTCGCCCATCTTCGTGCAGTTCTCAAGCAGGTTTTCGCGTTCGATGATTTCCATGTTCACCAGCGCGGCGGCGGGGCCGGCGGTGCAGCCACCGAAGGTGGAGATGTCGCGGAAGTAGGCGTCGTGGTCGGCCGGGTCGGCCAGGAAGTCCTGGAAGACCTTTTCGGTGGTCACGGTGCAGGAGATGGGAGCGTAGCCGGAAGCAACGCCCTTGGCCATCGTGACGATGTCGGGCTGGACGTTGAAGTGCTGGTAGCCGAACCACTTGCCGGTACGACCGAGACCGCAGACGACTTCGTCCATGATCAGGAGCAGGCCGTACTTGTCGCAGATTTCGCGGATGGTTTCATAGTAGCCCGCCGGAGGAACGAGGATGCCGCCGCCAGCGGTCATGGGTTCCACGATCACGGCGCCGAGTTCGTCCGGACCCACGGTCAGGATGACTTCTTCCATCTGCTTGGCCATCTTCACGCCGAGGTCCGGGCCATCGCCGAACTTGGAGCGGTAGACGTCGCAGTCGGGGAATTCATAGAAGCCGGGGGCGAAGGGGCCGTACTGAACTTTACGTTCGAACTGGCCGCAGGCGCTCAGGGTACCGATGGTGGTACCATGGTAGTCACGGGAGCGGTACAGGATGCCGGTCTTCTTGCCGCCGTGCTTCAGCTGGCCGATCTGACGGACGATCTTGAACGCCTTTTCGTTGGCTTCGGAACCGGAGTTGGACAGATACACGCGGCTCATGCCGGGCATCTTTTCGATGAGTTTCTGAGAGAATTTGATGGTGGGGATGTTGCCGATGCCGTTGGCGAAGTAGCACATTTCCATCATCTGGGCGGCCACGGCGTCAACGATTTCCTTGCGGCCGTAGCCCACGTTGACGGTCCACACGCCACCGGAAACGGCGTCGATGTAGGTCTTGCCGTCGATATCGGTGATGCGCATCCCTTCGCCCTTCACATAGATGGCGGGCTCGAAGTTCTGATGCTGGGTCAGGTGGTGCCACACGTGCTTTTTGTCGAGAGCGACCAGTTCAGCTTTATCGTAGGTCATGTTGCTTTCCTCATGAAATAAGAAGTTCATGGCGCAGGAGTCGAAGTAGAAAGCCAAACGGCGCTAACATGCCGCTTCCTACCCGTACCCTTGACTTTAGCCGGGAAACTGGCCAGTCTCGCTGCAAGCATGAAACTGGCCAGTTTTATTCATGCTACTTCAGCAGTTCGCAGGTGCACTTCAGTTCGTAGCCGAGAGCGTCGGAAACGCCCTTGAAGTAGACCTGGCCGTCATGGGTGTTGATGCCGCGAGCCAGAGCCTTGTCGTCCTGGCAAGCCTTCTTCCAGCCCTTGTTGGCCAGAGCGACCATGTAAGGCATGGTGGCGTTGGTCAGGGTGAAGGTAGAGGTGCGGGCCACGGCGCCGGGCATGTTGCCGACGGAGTAGCACACCACGCCTTCGTACATGAAGGTCGGGTTGTCGTGGTAGGTAGCGCCGTGCTTGGCGGTCACTTCGATGCAGCCGCCCTGGTCGATGGCGACGTCAACGATGGCAGCGCCCTTCTTCATGGTCTTCACCATGGCTTCGGTGACCAGTTTCGGGGTCAGCGCGCCGGGGATGAGGACGGAGCCCACGAGGAGGTCGGCTTCCTTCACGGCAGCGGCGATGTTGAAGGCGTTGGAAGCCAGGGTCTGGATACGGCCGCCGTAGAGGTCGTCGATCTGGCGCAGACGGAAGAGGTTGCTGTCAAGGATGGTCACGCGAGCGCCCATGCCCATGGCAACCTTGGCGGCGGAGAGGCCCACGGTACCGGCGCCGAGGATCACGACGTGAGCGGCCTGCACGCCGGCGGTGCCGCCCATCAGGAGGCCCATGCCGCCTTCGATCTTGGTCAGCATCTGAGCGCCCACCTGGGTGGCCATGCGGCCGGCGACTTCAGACATGGGAGCGAGCAGGGGCAGGAAGCCGTTGTCGAACTGCACGGTTTCGTAGGCGACGCCGGTGACTTTCTTTTCGAGCAGGGCCTTGGTCAGTTCCGGCTCGGGAGCGAGGTGCAGGTAGGTGAAGAGCAGGAGGCCTTCATGGAAGAGGTCGTATTCGGGAGCCAGAGGTTCCTTCACTTTCACGACCATTTCGCAATCCCAGCATTCCTTCGCGGTGGCGACGATTTCAGCGCCGGCGGCGACATATTCTTCGTCGGTGATCATGCTGCCCAGGCCGGCGCCTTTCTGCACGCGCACTTTATGACCGGCTTCCACAAGGGCGTGGACGCCGGCGGGGGTGATGCCTACACGATTTTCCTGAGCTTTGATTTCAGTGGGGATACCTACGAGCATTTTGATGCCTCCGAGAGCAGTATGTTGAAGTACGTTTTGAAATTCAGGGTGGGTGTGTACTTCATATGGACCTAGTAGCAAGTAGCGTTCCATTTTTCTCAAATGTCATAACATCTTATTTTATCACTTAGTTTTTGATAACCTATAAAAACCCTTTGACAGCGACAATTCATTTTTGCATTGTTTTTATGAGAATCAAGGCGGAAGTCGAGTTTATTTTGCATTGTAATGCGTTTTTGCATTAGAGAGGATACCCCATGCCGCTGCCACAGCCGAATTATGAGGAATTGCTTCATCGAAACGAGCTTGTCCCCGCAGGAATCTGCGCCGCGGATACATGGAATTTAGTCTATGTAAACAAGGCATTGGGGCATATCTTGGATATGCCGAAAGGCGCTTCGGAGGGCTCTTCCCTCCTCTCCCGGCTGAGGCGATGCGGCTTTGACGAGGTGGAGGAAAGCCTTCAGGAACCCGGTTCGGGCGAGCTTATCGCCCATCATCGGGAGGGCTCTCTGTATATTATCCGCTGGAAAGAGGCCGCGGGAGGGCTTGCGGCGGAGGATGAGATTGTTCGGCTTGTCACAATGTACCGCATCCCCGTGGACCACATCACCCGGGTGGCCGAACTGCCGTGGCAGGAGCTCACCGTGCTCCTCGACTCGATCCACGACGGCATCTGGGTCATCGACGCCGACGGCATCACCCTGCGCGTCAACAAGGCGATGGAACGCATCGCGGGCCTGCGCGCCGAGGAGGTCATCGGCAAACACGTCACCGAACCCATGCACAAGGGGCGCTTTGAAACCTGCGTCACCCTGCGCGCGCTCATCGAGAAGCGTTCGGTGACCATGTTTGACGACTATGCCAACGGCAAGCGCTGTCTGAACACCAGCACTCCCATTTTCGACGAGAAGGGCAACGTGTGGCGGGTCATCGCCTCCATCCGGGACATGACCGAACTGGAAACCCTTCAACGCAAGCTGACCGATCTGGAAATGGAGACGCTGGCGTACAAGGCCCGGCTGGAAAACCTTGAAACGGAGATGGACGCGGGCTTCGTCGGCCACAGCGCGCCCATGCGCCGCCTGCGCAAAGAGGCTTCCAAGGCCGCCCGCACCGAGGCCATCACCCTCATCCTCGGAGAAACGGGGACCGGCAAGACCCTTACCGCCAAGGCCGTACACGAGATGAGCCGACGCAGCGCCCAGCCCTTCATCGCGGTCAACTGCGGGGCCATCCCCATGTCGCTCATGGAATCGGAACTTTTCGGCTACGAGAAGGGGGCCTTCACCGGCGCGGCCAAAAGCGGCAAGCCGGGCATGTTCGAGCTGGCCCACAAGGGCACCCTGCTCCTCGATGAAATAGGCGAGCTTCCCCTCCCCATGCAGGCCAAGCTCCTTCAGGTGCTCGACGGCCATCCCTTTCATCGGGTGGGCGGCACCAAGCCCATCGTCGTGGACGTGCGGGTCATCGCGGCCACCAACAAGCCGCTGGCGAAAATGGTGGAGGCGGGCCAGTTCCGCGAGGACCTTTTCTATCGCCTGCGCGTGCTCACGCTCGAAATCCCGCCCCTGCGCGAGAGGCCGGACGACATCCCGGTCCTCGCCATGCACTTTCTTCAGGAAACCATCAAAAAAAACGATCTCCAGAAAAACCTCGACCCGCAGGTGCTCAACTGCTTCCTCGCCTATCGCTGGCCCGGCAACGTGCGCGAGCTGCGCGCGCTCGTCCAGTCGTTGGCGACCATGAGCGAAGAGGAGACCATCACCATGCAGGACCTGCCCGAGTACATGCGCGCGCAGTCGGTCCAGCCGCAGGGGAGCGTCTCCTTCCGCCAGCCCATGCGCGAAGCCGTGGCCGAACTCGAGCGCAACATGATCATGGCCGCGCTCGCGGAAACGGGCAGTACCTACAAGGCCGCCGAGCGCCTCAAGGTCAGCCAGTCCACCATCGTGCGCAAGGCCCAGCGCTATAAAATCGGGCTGGTGGAAATAGCCCACCTCTGAGCGTGCCCGCCCCGCCCGTCGATGGGCAGGGGAGGAACACAGCGGCCTTTCTTGAAGAGGCTGCTCCACCCGCCAGCACTATTGGGGCTGGACTCTGCCATTGTAAGGGGAGGACAGTTGTTCCGCCCAGCCACGGGCAGCACGACGAGGCACATGCCCGCCCTGCGTGAACGGCGCGAGGACGCCCGCCCGCGGGCAGGACGGCGAGGTTGACACTGTCCTTATAAGCGCGCTAAAGCACAGGCTAAGTGACGGGATTTCCACCGCCGCTCACGGAAACGCGCCGTGGAGAACGCCTATGTTCAAACGCCTGCTCGCCTTGGCCGTGGCCCTGTTCCTCGCCTTCCCGCCCCTCGCGGCGGCCGGGGAAAAGCTCGCCCTTAAAGTCGGCATGGGAGACCCTATTGATTCCGAAATGGGGGCCATCGGCACCCGTTTCAAGGAAATTGTGGAAGCGCGCTCGCACGGCGCGGTCGAGGTGCAGCTCTTTCCCTCCGGCCAGCTCGGGGACGAGACGGAAATGATCCAGAATGTCCGGGGCGGGAATCTCGACATGGCCGTGGTCGGCATCGCCAATACGGTCCCCTTCGTCAAAAAGCTCGGCATCCTGACCATGCCCTACATCTTTGACGACCTGTATGACGTCGTTCGCGCCACCACGGGCCCGGCCCACGAACTGCTCAACGACTACGCCATCAGGGAAGGCGGCTTCCGCATCCTCGGCTGGACCTACACCGATTACCGCTACATCTCGAACTCCCGCCATCCCATCAAGACCCTCAACGACATCAAGGGATTGAAGTTCCGCGTCCCGCAAAGCGCGGTGCTGCTCGCCAGCTACAAGGCGTGGGGAGCCAACCCGGTGCCCATTTCGTGGTCCGAAACCTTCACCGCCCTCCAGCAGGGCGTGGTGGACGGCCAGTGCTACGGCTACATCACCTTCCTCGCCCGCAAGTTCAACGAAGTGCAGAAGTATATGACCGAGGTACACTACACCTATCAGCTCCAGCCGATGATCATGAGCCAGCGCGCCTTCCTCGCCATGCCTTCCGACTTGCGCCGCCTGATTATGGAGGCTGGCCGCGACGCGCAGGAATATTGCCTCGCCTTTGAACTCACCGAAAGCATCAAGGCCCGCCAGCGGCTCATCGAATCCGGGGTGCAGATCAGCCAGCTTGAGGACGAGCCCGACTGGAAGCGCGCCGCCGTCTCCCGCGTGTGGCCGGAAATGGAGGCCTTCGTCGGAGGCCGGGAGGCCATCAATGCCTTCCTCGCCGCCATCGGCAAGGAGCCCTGGGTCCCTCCCCAGCCGTCCGCCCTCCCCTGAACGGCAGAGCAGCCGGGACAGGACTCTTTTTGCCTTCCCCACGGGTGAACCGAAAAAGGCCCTTCGCCGTCATTGTATCGCCCAAAATCACGCAGCCATCCAAAAGAACGGCTCAAAGCAGGCAGCTTCATCTCGCGCACTTCCCCGGAGGTGCGGGCCACCATCCGCAACACCCGGATGAGGGACGCCATCACCGCCCCTTGCGGGCGCTCCAACGGGAAGCGAAGGGGCCTCCAGCCTGGGAGGCTTTCTTTTTCGGATGAAGGCGACACATCTTGGTGCACCGCCGCGCTGTACGCGCTTCTCCTCGGGCCCTGTGCGGAAGCTCATGAAGGCGCTTTTCCCGGCCATGCCTCAGGCATGTTCCTTGCGTCTCCCGGCCATGCGGCGATCCCTACGGGCCCGGATACCGAGGGCAAAGCCATCCCGGGGCCTTCTTCCCGGGCGGCGCGGACGGTTGTCTCTTCCGCGTCCCTGCTCTACACTGGGGCCGAGGGCTCGCACCGGGGGAGGCCATGCCGAAAAAAACGTTCCTGACCATTCTGGACAATCTCGAAGGCTACGTCTGCCAGATACTGCTCGTCTTTTTCGTGATCGTGCTGCTCCTTCAGATTGTATTGCGGCCGATGGGGCTTCCCCTTTACTGGACGGAGGAGATGGCGCGCTATTCCTTTGTGTGGTTCGTCTTTTTCGGGGCGTCCTACGCCACACGGCTGTGCGCCCACAACCGCATGACCGTCCAATTCAGCCTCTTTCCCCGCTGGGTGGGGGACGTGTGCATGTTGGCGGGCGACGCCGCGTGGCTGATCTTCAACGCCGTCATGGTGGTGAAGAGCCTTGAGGTCATTGAGGAACTGCGTGAATTTCCCTACGCCACACCAGCCCTCGACTGGCAGCTCGCGGACATCTACCTCATCTTTCCCATCGCCTTTACGCTCATGTCCGTGCGGGTGGTGCAAGTCAACGTCATCAAGTTCCTGCTGCGCCGCCGGGAGGCTCGGCAGGCGGCACAGGCGTCCTCGCAAGGCGGTCGGACGTGAGCGCCGCAGGCATCCTTTTCGCCTCCTTCGGCGTCCTGATGCTCATGGGCGCGCCGATCACCGTCGCGCTCGGGGCGGCGGCCATGGCCGCGCTCTATTCGCTGGATCAGAATCTGGTCACGCTCGTCCAGATCGCCTTTACTTCCGTCAATTCCTACCAGCTCATGGCCCTGCCCGTCTTCGTGCTGGCCGGGGCGCTCATGGAGCACGCAGGGCTTTCCCGCCGCCTCATCGCCCTCACCGAAAGCGTGGTCGGCCCCATCCCCGGCGGGCTCGCCGTCTCCACGGCGCTCGCCTGCGTCTTTTTCGGGGCCATTTCCGGCTCGGGCCCGGCGACCACGGCGGCGGTGGGGATGCTCATGATTCCGGCGATGGTCCGGCGGGGCTTCAGCCGCGGTTACGCAGCGGCCGCTACAGCCGGGGGCGTGGGCATCGTCATCCCGCCGAGCGTCCCCCTCGTCGTCTACGGCGTGGCCGGGCAGCAGTCCATCACCAAGCTCTTTCTGGCGGGCGTAGTGCCGGGCCTGCTCATCGTCGTGGGGCTCGCCGCCGCGCACCTTTTCCTTTGCCGCAACATGCCCGCGTCCACGGATTTCCTGCGGCCCGGCGAAACCTTCCGCAAGGCCCTGCGCGAGGGGCTGTGGTCGCTCATGGCTCCGGTGGTCATCCTCGGCGGCATCTATGCCGGGCTGTTCACGCCCACCGAGGCCGCAGCCATCGCCATCGTCTACACCGTCTTCGTGGGAATGGTCATCCATCGCGAGCTCACGCTGGAAGGGATCGCCCGCTCCCTGAAAACCACCTCATGGATGACCGGACGCGTGCTCATCATCATGTTCACGGCCTACGCCTTCGAGCGCCTGCTCGTTCAGTACCACATCCCCGACCGCATCGTGGAAAGCATCCTCGGCGTGACCGCCGACGTCACCGTCATCTGGATGTTCGTCATCGCCACCCTGCTCTTTCTCGGCATGTTCATGGAGACGATGGCGATCATCCTGCTGGCGACGCCGGTCCTGCTGCCGATCATGACCGCCTTGGGCGTGGACCCCATCCATTTCGGGATCATCCTGATCTGCTGCTGTGGCGTGGGTTTCTCCACCCCGCCGCTCGGGGAAAACATCTTCATCGCCTCGGGCATCGCCGGAACCAGCCTCGAGGACATTTCCTTCCACGCCCTCCCCTTCGTCTGCGTCACTGTGGGCGTCATCCTGCTCTGCGTCTTCTTCCCCGACATCGTCCTCTTCCTGCCCCGCCTCGTCTCCTAGGCACCATCGCCAAATAGAGAGACTCTATTGATAGCATCTCTATAAAAACAAACGAGGCGAACGCTGTTTCTGCACAGGGAACATTGTTGAAAAACATATGACGTCAGGCTCCAGTCCATCCTTCTTTCGCGACATACAGAATCAAGGCACATCTCCACTCTTTCGTCTTTCCGCAGATGGAACACAACGAAAAAAAGCCGTTTTCACCTGTGCATAGAAGGAAATGTTCCCGTTCTCTACGTGCGGACAAAAAGAAAAGGCTCTGCTACAGGAAAGAATTGACAGTTCTTTTAGTATCCTGGAATTTCAGAAGTTTTCAACACTGTTGAGGCACCCGGCTCCACAATGCGAAAACGCTTGTCCGTATTCTTCTGAAATCACAGAAGAACTATATCAATTCATTGTTATGACAGAGCCAAAGAAGAATAAGAAAGAAGAAGCTCTCAAGAAAAAACGCGACCGCTTCCACCAACAGGAGAAGACAGCCGCGCCGTAAGCGTGCGTATCCATATGCTTCAGTCAGAATGGGAAGAGGACGGCCCGCCCGGTCCAAGCCTGCCATATACGTGCAGGCAGGCCGAAGGCCGCAAACCCGTCAGGTACGCGCAGGGGGGCATCACCACCCGGTACAGCGCCCGAGGCTCCGCTGCCATGCCTCCGCAGGTTTCGGGCGTTTGCTCAGAAGGGGGCCTCCTGCCCGCTGACCGCCGCCAGCTCCCGGAAAAGGCGCAGGCTTTCCTCGGCTTCCGTCTTTTCCATCTTGTGCATGGCGAAGCCCGCATGGACGATGATGTAGTCTCCAATCTCGGCGGCCTCGGGGAGCAGAATCCCGGAAACGGTAAGACAGGTGGGGCCGTTGCCCACGGTGGCCTTCAACATGCCGTCATCCGTTTTTTCAATGACTTTCGCTGGTATGGCAAGACACATAGTCAGTCCTTTCGCTGATTGTCCGCCCTCCGCGGGAAGCCGCCACCTTGGAAGCGCGCCGTGGGGGGATGCCTCATACTAGCCATCGGATGGCAGGGAAGCAAGCCCGCCGCCTGATAGATACGTCTGAGAGCGCGGGCCTTTGTTGACATCTCTTTCGATTGCCACTATGAAAAAAGGTATGCGAACGAAAAAAACGTCCTTCCGCGCTTTCCTGAGCCTGCCCCGTTCCGTACTGGGCATCCTCTTCTTGGCGCTCGGGCTTTTTCTTTGTTCCGACTTCACTGCCCGCGCGCACGTTGCCGACGGCGTGGCCGACCGCCTCTTCCAGAACATCGTGGAAGGGGACTGGCTTGATGCCGTTTCCGAACGCCAGCGCTCGCCCGAAACCACGCCTGACAGCGGGCCGCAGGTCGACCGCTTCGACGCCGTTGACGGAACGCATCCCGAAACGCTGGACGCGCAACACGACTGGCAGCGTCTTGACGCCGCCCTTGCGCGTGCCGGAACCGCCTCGCTCGGCGTGTCTTCGGAAACGCTTTCCGGCAACGGACGGCCATCTCTGCGCCACCAGCGCGGGACAGTCGAACCGTCCGACGCCGATCACGCGCCGCAGGCCACGCTTGTCACCGTGCCGCCGGTTGTTCCGCCGCGCGCCGTCGATCCCGTGGTCGTGCCCATCGGCACGCCCCTCTGCTATCTGCCCGCCGCGCGTGGCCTCGTCATCTTCTCCCTTCCGCCTCCCCTCTGTTAAGCCTCCGCTTTTCCGCACGTCTGCATCCTGCGGAAAAGCCTGATCTCCGCCGAGCGCGGCGTCCGATCTTTCGCGGCGCGCCTTCGGCCCGGTCAGCGTGCGTCCTGCGCAGGGTTCTCCCGTCGCAGCCTTCCGCTCCCGCAACCGTGTGAGAGGCTTTCATGAAACTTACGTATCGTTATGCGATTGCCGCTATCGTCATGGCTTTCGCCCTCTTTCTGCTGACACCGACGCTCCTGCCGCAGAGCATGTCCGTACCGGGCACATCGCGGATCAATCTGGGCCTTGACCTGAAAGGCGGGGTCCAGCTCACCCTCGGCGTGGACACGGACAAGGCCGTCCGCTCCGCGCTGGTCAACAGCGGCCAGTGGCTGCGCCAAAAGGCGGGCGAGGCCGGGATCGCCGTCATCGGCCCGCGCAGCGCCGCCGGGGGGCAGGAACTCGTCCTCGCCCGGTCCGGCCAGCTCGACGCCTTCCTCGCCCTCGTCCATAAGGACGCCCCGCAGGTCGTCCCCGGTACGCCGCTCACCGGCGCGGACGGGACGGTGCGCGTGCCGTATGCCTTTACCCCCGCCTACGTCAAACAGACCCGCGAACTGGCCGTGGATCAGGTCCTGCGCCCCATTTCCAGCCGCATCGACCAGTTCGGCGTGGCCGAACCCGACATCCGCAAGCAGCAGGGCGACCGCATCCTGATCCAGCTTCCCGGTCTGACCAACGTCAACCGGGCCGTGCAGCTCATCGAACGGGCCGCCGATCTTTCCTTCCACCTCGTACGCGACGACGTGGCGCAGGGCTACCTGCCTCCCGGCGTGGCCTACTACCCCATGCAGGGCAAGGAAGGCACGCAGGGCGGTATGCGGCTGGCCCTTGACGCCGCGCCGCTCCTCA
>OFFP01002102.1_pt1 | contig 12245 bp, 9 predicted proteins | sample 1521431 | NCBI WGS metagenome assembly OFFP01 (sample SAMEA3504104, study PRJEB24116) | mouse gut metagenome | biome: mouse gut; feature: mouse-associated habitat; material: faeces | place: Denmark | collected 2011 | reverse complement strand
GGAGGCGGGGCCAGCAAACGAAACGTAGGGAGTAACGTGGAAGAAGCAAAAAGAAAACAGAAAAGCAAAAACCCACAGCAACCGTCGGTTCCTCCAGGAACACCCCCCTTGCTGTGGGTTTCAGCGATTATTTCCCGCCCTTCAGGGCCTTCATACGGTCGGAGTGGCTCAAAATCCTCTTACGCAGGCGCAGATTTTCCGGTGTAACCTCCAAGAGCTCATCATCAGCCAAGAACTCCAAACACTGCTCCAGGGAGAGCTGACGGGGCGGCGTCAGCCGCAAAGCCTCGTCAGACCCGGAGGCCCGCATATTGGTCAGCTGCTTTTTCTTGCAGATATTGACCGAAATATCCTCCTGCTTGGGGGTTTCCCCCACGACCATACCGGCATACACCGGCACACCCGCGCCAATGAACAGCACGCCCCGCTCCTGCGCGTTATACAGACCATAGGTCACACTTTCGCCCGTCTCAAAGGACACCAGCGACCCGGAATTGCGCCGCTGAATCTCCCCCTTTACCGGAGCATAGCAGTCAAACACCGAAGCCATAATACCCTCGCCCTTGGTATCGGTCAAAAACTCGTTGCGGTAGCCGAACAGGCCCCGGGAGGGCACCAGGAACTCCAGCTTGGTGCGGCTTCCGATGGGGTCCATGGACAGGAACTCGCCCTTCCGGCTGCCCAGCTTCTCCATGACGGCCCCCACGCAGTCGGCGGGCACGTCGATGACCACCCGCTCGATGGGTTCGCACTTTTTGCCCTCCACCTCCTGGTACACCACACGGGGGGGCGAGACCTGGAACTCGTAGCCCTCCCGGCGCATGGTCTCGATGAGGATGGACAGGGACATCTCGCCCCGCCCGGCCACGTTGAAGGCGTCGGTGTAGTTCTCCATCTCCGTCACCCGGAGGGACACGTCCTTCAGCGTCTCCCGGAACAGGCGGTCCCGGAGCTGGCGGCTGGTGACGTACTTGCCCTCCCGGCCCGCGAAGGGGGAGTCGTTGACGGAGAAGGTCATTTCCAGGGTGGGGGCGGAGATTTTCACAAATTCGATGGGCTCCGGGCTGGCGGTGGCGCACACTGTGTCCCCGATGGTGATATCGCCGATGCCGCTCATGGCGATGATCTCCCCGGCCCCGGCCTCGGTGACGGGGGTGCGGGCCAGCCCGTCGAAGGTGTACAGGGCGGTGGCCTTGGCCTTCTTGGGGGGCTCGTCCTGCTTGTGGTAGTTGCAGACCACGATCTCCTGGTTCTGCTTCACCGTGCCCCGCTCAATGCGGCCCACGGCGATACGGCCCACGAACTCGTTGTAGTCGATGGAGGACACCAGCATCTGGAAGGGGGCCTCCGGGTCGCAGTCCGGGGCGGGGATATAGTCCAGAATCGTCTCGAACAGGGGCACCAGATCCGTCCCCGGATGGTCGGGGGAGTAGCTGGCGGTGCCCTGCCGCCCGGAGCAGAACAGGGTGGGGGACTCGAACTGCTCATCGGTGGCGTTCAGGTCCAGCAGCAGCTCCAGCACCTCGTCCATGACCTCGTGGATGCGCTGGTCGGGGCGGTCGATCTTGTTCACCACCACAATGACCTTATGGCCCAGCTCCAGGGCCTTGGACAGCACAAACCGGGTCTGGGGCATGGGGCCTTCCGCGGCGTCCACCAGCAGAATGACGCCGTTTACCATTTTCAGGATGCGCTCCACCTCGCCGCCGAAGTCGGCGTGGCCCGGGGTGTCCACGATGTTGATCTTGGTGTCCTTATAGTGAACGGCGGTGTTCTTGGCCAGGATGGTGATGCCCCGCTCCCGCTCCAGGTCGTTGGAGTCCATCACCCGGTCCACGGTGGCCTGGTTCTCCCGGTAGATGCCGCCTTGCTTCAGCATTTCGTCCACCAGGGTGGTCTTTCCGTGGTCCACGTGGGCGATGATGGCGATATTTCTCAGCTTTTCGTTCTTCATATGCGTACCTTCTCAATCTGGGATTTTCTCTAAACACGGTTTATTATTATATCCCCCCACGGCAGCAATTGCAACAGTCGGAACGGAAGAATTCCGCGGTATTTTGAATTTTTTCTTGTGCCGCATTGACAGGGCGGGGAAAATTGGGTACAATAGTGTGGCTGTGATATCGTGCCCCGATAGCTCAGTTGGATAGAGCGTCCGCCTCCTAAGCGGAAGGCCGCTGGTTCGAATCCAGTTCGGGGTGCCAGCTCAGAAATTCCCTGCACCGCGCAATTTCCGGCCCCGCCGAAAACTGCGCTATGCAGGGAATTTCTTCGCCTCCATCTGCCGCCCGCTGTGCCGGACCCGCGGATGGGGAAACACCGCCTCCGGCGGCAAAAGATCACAGAACCGGGCGAAACCCGCGCGAAATTGGACGGGACAGCCCAAAACGACAAAGAACAGGACGGGAACACTATGGCGGTCCGTATTCAGAGCATGACGGAGGGGAAGCCCTCCCGGTTAATCTTCTCCTTCGCGCTGCCCCTCATGGTGGGCAATGTGTTTCAGCAGCTCTACACCGTGGTGGACACCATGGTGGTGGGGAAATATTTGGGCGTGTCCGCGCTGGCGGCGTTGGGGGCGGCGGACTGGCTGAACTGGATGATGCTGGGTATTATCCAGGGGTTCACCCAGGGCTTCGGCATCCTCATGGCCCGGGAGTTCGGCGCGGGGGAGCATGACCGGCTCCGGGACGTCATCGGCGAATCCGCCGTGCTGTCCGCCCTGTTTGCCCTGCTGCTGGTGGGGGCGGGCCAGGGGGCCGCCCTCCCGGTGCTGACCCTGCTGCGGACCCCGGCGGACATCCTGCCCGGAACCCTGCTCTATCTGCGGATCATGTTCCTGGGCATCCCCATCGTCATGGCCTACAACCTGCTGGCCTGCATCCTGCGCTCCCTGGGGGACGGAAAAACGCCTTTGCAGGCCATGGTGGTGGCCTCCCTCACCAATATCGTGCTGGACATTCTCTTTGTCATGGTGTTCCAGTGGGGCATCGGCGGGGCGGCGGCGGCCACCCTCATCGCCCAGCTGGTGTCCGGCCTGTTCTGCCTGTACCACATCGGGAAGCTGGAAATCCTGCGCCTGAAGCGGGCGAATTTCCGGCTCCAGGGCCAGCGGACCCTTCAGCTGCTGGGGCTTGGCTCCCCCATGGCCTTCCAAAACTGCATCATCGGCGTGGGCGGCATGATCGTCCAGTTCGTGGTCAACACCTACGGCGTGCTGTTCATCGCGGGCTTCACCGCCACCAACAAGCTGTACGGCGTACTGGAGATCGCCGCCACCTCCTATGGCTACGCCATGATCACCTACGTGGGCCAGAACCTGGGGGCGAAGCAGTACCGCCGCATCCGGCAGGGGGTGCGCTCCGCCCTGGTCATCGCCCTGGGAACGTCGGTGGTGATCGCCGCCGTCATGCTGCTGCTGGGGCGGGTGATCCTGAGCTGGTTCATCTCCGGCACCCCGGAGGAGGTGGCCCAGACCATGGACATCGCCTATTTTTACCTGGCCGTCATGAGCACCGCCCTGCCCGTGCTGTACGTCCTCCATGCCATGCGCTCCGTGGTCCAGGGGATGGGAAATACCGCCCTGCCCATGGCGTCCGGAGTGGTGGAGTTTGTCATGCGCACCGCCACCGCCCTGCGCCTGCCCGGGGCAGTGGGGGAGATCGGGCTCTTTTTCGCCGAGCCCGCCGCGTGGCTGGGGGCGGATGTGGTGCTGGTGCTCAGCTACTTTTTCGTGTCCCGGCGGGTGCTCGGCAGGGACGCCTGACAGGGGCGGCTTACCGCTCCGCCCGGAACAGCTCCGCCGTTTTCACCATCCGCTCCGCCACCTTCACCCCAAAGGGACAGCGGCTCTCGCAGCCCTTGCAGCCGGTGCACTGGTCCGCCCGGTGCTCCAACGCCTCGTAGTGAGCACGAACCGAGGCGGGCACATCCGCCTGCATGGAGGCCAAGTCGTAGTATTTGTTTACCATGGCAATGTCGATATGCACCGGGCAGGGGCGGCAGTGGCCGCAGTAGGTGCACTCCCCCTGCCCGAAGGTATGCCTGGGCGCGCGGGCCAGCACGCTGGCATAGTCCTTTTCCGCCTCCCCCGCCGTCTCGTAGGCCACGGCCTGCTCCACGTGCTCGGGGGTGTCGTACCCCGCCAGCACCGACGCCACGGCGGGCCGGGTCAGGCAGTAGTGGATGCACTGCACCGGGGTGAGGGGCACGCCGAAGGGGGAACGCTGCTCGTCGAACAGCCGCCCTCCGGCATAGGGCTTCATGACGGTGATCCCCACGTCGTTCTGCTCACACAAACGGTACAGCTCGGAACGCTGGGGGTCGATGCCGCCCCAATCCGCCTGGTAATTGTCCCAGTTGAAGTAGGTATCCAGGTCGTCGGTGGACGGGTGCATATCAAAGGCCGGGTTGACGCTGAACAGCAGCATCTCCACAAGGCCGCTCTCCACCGCCTTCTTCGCCATGGCGGGGTTGTGGGTGCTCATGCCGATGTGTCGGATGGTCCCGGCGGCCTTCAGCTCCTTCACATAGTCCAGGAAGGGGCTGCTCATGGCGGCGTCCCAGTCGCTCTCCGTGTCGACAAAGTGGATCATCCCCAGGTCGATGTAGTCCGTTTGCAGGCGGGCCAGCAGATCCTCAAAGGCCGCCCTGCACTTGTCCACGTCCCGGGTGCGGACATACTGCCCGTCTTGCCAGGTGGAGCCGACGTGCCCCTGGATGTACCAGCGTTCCCGCCGCCCCGCCAGGGCCTGCCCCAGGCTGGAGCGCACCTCCGGGTTGGACATCCAGCAGTCCAGAATGTTGATGCCCAGCTCCTCCGCCCGATCCAGCACCGCCCTGCACTCCCCGGCGGTGTGCCGCTCCATCCACTCCGCGCCGAAGCCGATCTCGCTGACCATCAGCCCGGTCCTGCCCAATCTGCGGTATTTCATAGTTCCAGCTCCCCTTCCAGTTATTTTTTTGCCCCCAGGGCGGCGGTCCACTCCGCCTCCCGGAAGCCAACCAGCACAAAATCGTCCCCCACCAGGATGGGCCGCTTCACCAGCATCCCGTCGGAGGCCAGCAGGGCAAGCTGCTCGGCCTCGTCCATGCCGGGCAGCTTGTCCTTCAGCCCCAGCTCCTTGTACTTCTGGCCGCTGGTGTTGAAGAATCGTTTCAGCGGCAGGCTGCTGCGGCTATGCCAGTCTCTTAGTTCGGCGGCGGTGGGCGGATTGTCCTTGATGTGGCGGGTCTCGAGGGAGACGCCCTGGGCCTCCAGCCACTTGCGGGCCTTCTGGCAGGTGGTGCATTTGGGGTATTCGATGAACAGCATGGCGGTTCCTCCTTGGGAAATTATTGTTTGGGTATTTTTTTGTGAGAGGCTTCGCTTTTGAAGTCTCATATTCTGCGGGTTTCGAGTTAAATATCACGGGTGATCACTCTTATGAGGGATATTATAGCAGACATACCGTAGTAAGGATAGTCCCAATTCCGCGTTTCTACTTTGAATGCGGCGAATCTTGATATCGGCGGGCTTGCCGTCTTTCTCCAAGGACCACTCCACAGGCAGCTCAATGTTATTGCCCAGGGTCCGTACCTGCACCGTCTCGCCGGTGTAGACTTGTTTCTCGATAATGTACTCCTGGTCGGCCAGGACCTCAATGCTGGGGCCGTCAAAGGAGAACACCCGCCCGGTGGGGTCGGTGATCTCACAGCCGAGAGTGAACACGCCCGCGTGTTTGATCCGAATATCGCCGGAGTTGGTGGTCAGGTTTCCGGCAACGTAGGTCCCCCAATTCTGGCGGAGGCCATAGGTATCGTCAATGTGCCACTGGATTACAGCGTCCGCCACTACGTTTTTGGATTCAACAGCCACGGTAAAGGTACTGTCCGTGTGGGCATAATTGGGCATAGTCCAGGCGATCACGGGAATGGGGTAGACAGTGAAGGACTGCTCATAGGAGTAATTGCGGCCCCCAGCGTCCTGGAAGCTGGCCCGGAGCTTGTACTCTCCCGCCTGCTTGAACTGGATTTTCCCGCCGTCTGCGGTCAGCTCCCCGGTCACATAGTCGGAAACGGGGACATTCTCGCCGTTCCGGGTCAGGGACCAGCGCAGGGGGTTCTCACCCAATTCCTCAAAGCTAGTTACAAGTGTTACTACAGAATCGGTGTGGAACATTTTGGGCAGATAGAAGCCGGACACGCCCACAGGGTAAATCTGGATGGAAGCCGTGGCGGTGGTCACACGGCCCAGCTCATCCGTTACGCTGGCGGTAAAGGTGTAAAAGCCGGGTTCTGAGAAGAAGCCATGCCCGCCCCTGGCGGTCAGGTCAAAGGGCGGCACGATCTCCTTGCCGTCCCGCAGGACGGTCCAGACCACTTCGTTATTGCCCAGGTTCTCGCAGGTCAGCTTCACATCCTCCGCCGTATCGGTGTGGCTCATATCACCGGCAGCGAGGGATAGGCCCACAACAGGGCAAATGCGGATGGTCTGCGAACAGCTAGAGGCGGAATCAGCTTGGTTAAAGCGATGTAACGGGTGACGTTCAAGCCGCAACTCTCCCCAGCTTCCTGTGCAATCCTATCTCGACTTTTCAACTTGTGAACGCCGCGTTCACAAGTGAGGTCCTGCCGCTTTCCTTGATGTTTCAATGCCTCCATCTTCATTTTATAAGCAAAGGCTTTCTCGCTGGGAAGGATTTTCTCTCTCTGAAGGTTAGAATCAACCATGATTATGGTGGCTTCATCATCATCCAGGGACCGAATGAGCACCGGCATCGTTTCCCGGCCTGCCAGTTCGCTCCCCCGTTTGCGCCGGTGGCCCGCTATGATCTCATAGCCGCCCCCTGGCCGGGGACGGACGATGCCGGGGGACAGAACGCCACTTCGAGCGATACTCGCCACGGTTTTCTGCATCGCTTCATCGTCCCGAACCTGGAAGGGATGATCTTTGAAAGGAAACAGCTCTGTCAGTGGAACCTCCCGCACCTGTTCGCCGTTGGCCTCCGCCTCGCTGCTCGTTTGAAACAGATCGTCAAACCCGGCCAACTGTATCTTACTGGCGCTGCTTTTCATGACAAAACCTCCTGTGTCAACGCGGTGTAGGCGGCGGAGACTTTACCCGCAGGGTCATGGAGATAGATGCTCCGGCCCTCTGCGCTGGTTTCTGCCACCCGGATGGACAGGGGAATAATGCTATCAAATATCCGCAGCTTGCTTCCGTAGGTGTTGCGGAGCAGCTCAATAATCTCCCGCGAGTAGTTGGTCCGCATATCCGCCATGGTGATGAGGATACCCGCGATCTCCAAAGCAGGATTGATTTTCCGTTTCACATTTGATATGGTACGGATAAGCTGCTCCATGCCGCGAAGGGAGAGGTAATGCGCCTGTGCGGGAATGATCACTTCATCCGCAGCAGCCAGGGCATTGATGGTCAGCATACCCAAGGAAGGGCAGCAGTCCAGCAAAATCACATCGTAGCGGTCACGGACGCTGTTCAGATAGTCCCGCAGGATCGTCTCCCGGCTCATGGTATTTACCAGCGTGACCTCCAGGCCCGACAACTCGATGTTAGCGGGGAGAAGGTCAACGCCCTCCGCATGATGAATAATGCCCTCGTCGGGGGCTTGCGGCTCATCCGAAATGACACGCCCCAGGATTTCAGCCATCGTATTCTCCATCTGGTCAGGACGCTGATAGCCCAAGCTGGCGGTCAACGAACCCTGGGGATCTATATCAGCCAGGAGAACGCGTTTACCCTCACGCGCAAGACCAATTCCCAGATTGACCGCCGTTACGGTTTTGCCTACGCCGCCCTTTTGGTTGCAGAGGGCCGTGATTTTTGCTCTGTTTTTCATGTGCGATTCCTCCATAAAATATCTGGTGTGTCTTTCTTCGCTTTTTCGACACTATTCTACTGGATTTTGACAGTCGCACATTGTTTTTTCCCGTTGTTTCGACAGATTTCCCTTTACCAATTTGACTTGTCATCAGACGACGAAAACGAGGGGGACAGCAACAGCATCCAGCACCAAGAGAACATTTGTCAAGGGGGATTTCACTCGAGTGAAATCCCCCTTTGGTTGTCCGTCAGCAAAGACTCAACGACAGTGCCGCAAGCACCGTTGACAGTGGCCATTGATGATCCAAAAAGCAGTATATCTCTCCAATGCGCCTCAAAAACTGATGGTACCACTTGCCCTATTTTCATAGCAAAATACTATTCCTGTAGAAAAAGGCTTCCTTGTTCTTGTATATGTTTAATTGTTTTCTCCAGAGATAAATCTATTCCATTACTTTGTATGTACTGAAGAAAATTATCCCATCCCCCGAACTTTTTTGAAATTGTTGATGGTGAAATTAGACTTTTCCCCTCAAACTGCAATTGTTCAAGGACAGTATGGTTGATTTTATAGCTGGTACTCTCTTTTATAACCGAAAGCAAAATTTTTATCAGTGAGTAAATAACAATTATTTCTTTCTCGGAATATACTCGGTTCAGGCCAGCTTCTGTTCTTGATTTTCCGATACTGTCTAAAAAACCATCTATGCTACCCCATCGTCTCCTATAATAAGAACTTCGATACATACCTTGCCCATCAATTTCTTTTATTGTTGGTGAATGTCCAAGTTCTTCTTGCAATGCAAAATATGCATCTACTAGCTGCTCCTTAGTTACATTTCTTTCAATGTTCGGCCGGTCACCGCACTCTTTCTGTAGTTTTGTAAAAGGATACTCTTTAAATAAATTTCTGGAAAATGAGCTATGCTTTTCTACATCAGATAAGGTTGGGATTCTGTTTATTATAGACCTTATTCTCCGATATTCCTCTTTTATTTCTTTAGCCGGTGGCTTTTTAGAATATGGCGTATCGCCAATTTCAGCAAGAAAACGACTATAATTTCTATATTTCTTTCTTATTCTATATTGCAAATGTTTATCTAATTCATCCCATTTAGGTGTTCTGTGGAGATTTTTCCTGATTTTCTCATATTCTTCCTGCAAACCATAATCAAAGTCGTTTACAATTGTTTCCTCATAGAAAAGCGCGGAGTAATTAACTGGAGGAAAATCATGCAGTTCCCAAAAATCAGATGCAGTAAGCAATATACAATTATTAGCTTTGGCTAGTGCAATCGCAGATGGTGTAAATCCGCTACTTGAAATTACAACACACCTATTAGCCCTATATAGCCGTCTCGCAGCAACTGCCTCTTGCACACATCCGTTCCCTTGTCTCTTTCCATGATCCTTGCACTGAAAAGCATATATTTGCCCATTATACGCCCCAACAATGTCGGCTCCATTATCGGTATTTCTTGTGAGCTGTAAATCTGAAAAACCAATTTCTTTGAGTTTGTTGTAGCATTTTCGCTCAAAATCTAATCCTTTTTGATTATTTGTCATCACTCTATACCCCATGTTATGGCAGTATTATTCCCGAATTTTAATGTTGGAAATAATACCAGTTGAAAAAAGTATAGCACTAACCTGAGTAGCAGTCAACTAATCCTTATAGTAAACACATATCGGTATATACCTAGTACCGATTAGTGGCCGACGGCCTCCAAGCCCCCGCTGCATCGGCGCGGCTCCGTCCGATGCACAAGCCGCCGTTGGCGTTTGCTGGGATTATACCAGCAGGGGAGGACACCCCGGCGGAGCCGCCCCCGGAGGGCGCACGGCTGCCGTCAGGCAGTACCACCATCGGCCCCTGGCCGGTGGTGAGTAAGTGCGCTCTTCGAGAGGGCCGACAAAGAGAACGGAGCGCCCAGGTCATCCCCGGACACTCCCGCTTCGGTTCTCTCCTGCTGGTCGATCACCGCCTCTCCAGCCTGCGCCATTCTGCCACAAATGAATCTCAGTCAATGTAATGTAGTGGTCTGGTGAAACCACCCTTTATACATTACATCTCAGAAAACCCTGCTCACCCAGTACTGCAAGGAACACCGTATTAAAATTGGTGACTGTTACTGTGATGACGGATGGAGCGGTACCAACTTCGACCGCCCGAATTTCAAGCGAATGATCGACGATATTGAGCTGGACAAGGTCAACATAGTCATCGTGAAAGACCTCTCCCGGTTCGGGAGAGAGTACGCCCAGATGGGAATGTACATCGAGCACTACTTTGAGGAGAAGGGGGTGCGGTTCATCTCGGTAGCGGAAAATATCGACTCAAAGAACGGGATTGACAATCTGGTACTGCCCTTCACCAATGTGATCAATTCCTTCTATGCCCGGCAGGCGTCCAGCAAAACCAAAGCCGCACACCAGGCCCGTGCCAAGTCTGGGATGTATCTGGGCAGCCATGCTCCCTTCGGATATGCGAAAGACCCCAACGACCGCCACCATCTGATTGTAGATCCGCCTGCCGCCGAAGTGGTACGGGAGATTTTCCAGATGTCCGCTGACGGCGTGGGCTATGTGCGGATGACCAAGATTTTACGGTCAAGGGGTGTGCTGAATCCCCAGGCATACTTCAATCAGAACAACCCAGACTACTACAAGAACAGCGACTACTGGCGCAAGCCCTACGACTGGCACGCCACCTCCATTCGGGTCATTCTGAATAACCCGGTATATTGGGGCAAGGTAGTCTTTGGCCGCAGCAAGACCAAGGGCTTCTTTGATAAGCGCCGGGTAGAGACACCAGAGGAGGCGTGGATCGTCACCGAGAATGCCCATGAGCCGCTGATCTGTCAGGAGTTGTGGGATACCGTCCACCAGATGATGAAAGCTAAGCGGCGAGAGAACTCCAGCGGCGAGGTCCAGTACTTCACAGGGCTTGTAAAATGCGCCGACTGCGGCTCCTCCCTGAATGTCAGCTACGATAAAAAGCGTGGGCGGTACACCGGCTTCTCCTGCTGGGTGTATAAGAACTACGGCAAGGAGCGGTGTACCTCCCACGCTATCGGGTGGAAGACACTGAATCAACTGGTGCTGGAGGACATCCGCCGCAATGCTCAGGTGGCAAGCCTGGCAGCGGAGGACTATATGAATATGCTGGTGTCCATGAAAACAGAGAAAAAGTCCCAGGAGATCAATCGCTGTAAGCGGGAGCTAAAAAAGGTGGAGAAACGCCTGGGCGAGTTGGAAAAGATACTGAACAAGCTCTACGAGGACGCCGCACTGGAGCGGATCAGCGAGGAGCGGTATCAGTCCATGGCTGCCAGCTATGAACAGGAGCAGGAGGCCTTAAAAGGCCAGCGTGAGGCCCTTTTGACGGAGATCACTCAAGGCGAGGAGGTCTACAAAAATGTAGAGCGCTTCCTGCCACTCATCCAAAAGTACATGGATATTACAGAGCTGAACGCCCACATCCTCAATGAGCTGATTGAGAAAATTGTGGTGCATGAGAAACAGATAGACGAGGACGGAATCAAAAGTCAAGAGATAGATATTTACTACAAATTTATCGGGTATGTCAATATGAGGGAATTGCTGGAGAATGGTGTGTGGTGCGGGCAGGATACTATAGAAGAGAGGCAGAAACCAGTACTGATAAAACCGGCATAGTATAAGGCAGTGTGAGTCAATTCCACAATACTCACCAGCCCAACGTCAAACCAAGCTCTGACGTTGGGCTTATCTGATAATCAAAAATTCCATTCATCAGTCACTTATTTTTATATAAAACTTCTCTTGTAAATCTGGTGAAAGGAGCTATGATAATTCTGCAATTATTCCATATATACGGGGAGGAATCATTAATGTCCTATCATTATTTGTTGGATTTGGCCTTGATTTTATTGAGCACCAAGCTGCTGGGTATTGCCACAGGAAAATTTCAAATGCCCAGGGTAGTGGGAGCGCTGCTGGCCGGACTGATCCTGGGGCCCGCAGTGCTGAACATACTTACAGAGACTGCGTTCCTTTCCCAGTTGAGTGAGCTGGGCGTGATCGTGATTCTTTTTACCGCCGGAATGGGCACCGACCTGCGGGAGCTGCGGAGCGCCGGAAAAGCGGGCTTTCTGGTGGCGCTGTGCGGCGTACTGGTGCCCATGCTGATGGGTACGGGCTTTGGCTGGATGGCGGGAGAACTGGGCTGGCTGCCGGACAATACCCTGTTGGAGAACATTTTCCTGGGTACCGTACTGACCGCCACCTCTGTGAGCATCACGATAGAGACCCTCAAGGAGCTGGGCCGCTTGGATACCCATGTCGGCAGTACGATCCTGGCCGCCGCCCTCATTGATGATGTGCTGGGCCTGGTGGCCCTGACAGTGGTGGCCAGCATGGCGGGAGACGGGAGCGGCTTGCT
>OFFP01002094.1_pt1 | contig 12274 bp, 12 predicted proteins | sample 1521431 | NCBI WGS metagenome assembly OFFP01 (sample SAMEA3504104, study PRJEB24116) | mouse gut metagenome | biome: mouse gut; feature: mouse-associated habitat; material: faeces | place: Denmark | collected 2011 | reverse complement strand
ACGCTTCTACCAGCAAATTCCTTGCTTCGTTATGCAGCATCTTCCTCACCCCGCTACCATCTTACCATATCTCTTCTCTTATTGCTATTTCAGAGAACTGCTCTAGATTGTATGCATGCTCCGCAAATTCAATTTCAAAATGGTTTTCAGAAACTCTGCATACAATTCTGGCAAGCAACATTCAGGAAATCTTTTCGAGAGGAGATTTGTATGCAGATTAAGAAAATTCGCATTCCCACCACAGCTGAGTGGCGAAAGCTGGTGGGCGTCACACACGGGGATAATTCCTATATGCACTGGCAGAAAATGTTTTCCTGGTGCCAGGGCAACACCTCAGAGGTCATGGATATGCTTCCATGCCACCCGATTTGCGGATACGACACCGCCGACCAGTGCGTGGGGAAAGCTGCCGATACTCGTGATACGAGCATTGGTTTTCGGCCCGCCTTTGAAGCCGACGGCCTGGATGCCCTGCCAAACGGAATACTGGTCACAGTTGGAACTCTGTATATGGGTGGCAACCTCGTAAGGGTTCCCAAAAATCCCATCTGGGCAGGAGATATCCGGAACTACGAGCCCGATTCCCCTCTGGAGTTTCGAGATACCGTGGCGGACCCGCGGTATAATGTAAAAGCCTTCAAGGTTGGCGATATTTTGATTGCTGACAGGGCGCTGCTTAACCACATTTCACTGGTGGATATTCGGGAGAATTTGGCTATCCCAGATGCGTTAGCCTACCCATACCGTTTCTATCTGCCAATTGGCGATTGGTCCAACGATGGGCATGGTAAGAGCGAGATGGTGCTCGTTAAGTCCAATGTCCCGGTAGGGCAGGCACGGGAGGCTCACTTCCGCATCAAGGAGGCCACCGGCATCGATATCCACTCTTTCTGCGATGACTACGAGGACTGGGCGGTGTCGGCTGAAATTGTCGAGAAGCTGAACAAGCTGGGATTCCCATTCGAAGTCGAAGAAGGGGAGTCTGCTTACATTGAACCCGATAAAATGGCAGCCCTCTGGATGTTTCTGCTGCAGAAGGCAAATCCTACTATCCGGCTGAAAAAAGACGATGAGGGCATCCCCATGCTTCCATTCTACGGCAGCGATGAAAAGGGGAGACACATCGACCAGGTGGGCTACGGCCTGTTTTGAGAAGGCGAGCCTGCCTACCTCGCATTTTGCCACAAAGGCTAAGCAAAGCAGTCCCTCCAAAAGAGGGACTGCTCTTTTCATTTGGCAAGAAGAGAGCGGTTGTGGGTTTGGAGACTGCATGTAGCTCGATGCCGATGGACAAAAGCCGACCTGGCTTCGTGCAGAACCGCCGCCAAATCAAAAACTCACGGAATTATGAAACGAGCCAGCTATCGGGAAAACCCAGCGGCTGGCTCGCTCGTTTTGTTACTTGATTTTGGCGGCTTCCATCACAGGTCCGGCATCGAGACCGTATTGGTAGCACATGGATACAACTGTCTGCTGAACTTTGGCCCACTCGTCTTCCCGGACATGCTGAATGAACGGGGCAGGGCCGCGCTGGGAAAGGCCCATGCCATGTTTGTAGCGGAGCTCTGCGTACAGCTCATTCCATACCTTGCCAATCGAGAGGTGGGCAAGGCCAGCCATGTACCGAACAGCTCGGTTGACGCATGCACGGTCAGTCCAGGTCATGATTTCGCCGGCGAGGACCTTGTTCTCCTTCTGCAGAGCAGCAATGTGGCGGTTTTTGAAGTCGAATGCCTCCTTGGCAGCCTCCAGCAGCTCCTCCTTGGTTCCGTCCAGAGCGGCCCGGGCATACTTCATGTACAGTTCCTGCTCCATCTCCAGGTCGGCCAGGCGCTGTTCCTCGGTGGACTGGTCGAAGATGTTCAGGAGCTGAGTACGGACTTCGCGGGCGACCTCGCTGCCCTGGAGCAGCATGCCGATGCGAAGAACAGCTCTCTTAGAAAACAGGAGCACGCCGCCGTTGGGAACGGACAAGGTGACACCATTGCCCAGGTCGTACTCCACCCGGCCGCGGAAGCCTTTGGAAGGTGCATCCTGCAACTTCCAATCTTTTACGTCCGCAGGGGTATACTTTTTTGCTCCATCTCCCTCAATTTCGGAACGATTCCGAGTGAAACAGGACTTTACGGTGTCATAAGGAACGCCGTAGTAGTCGGCAATCTGAGTGAGGGTCACCAGGTTGATTTGGGGCAGCAGGACAAGAGCCTTGACCTTATCCAAAACCTCGATTCGGCCGGCGAGAGCTTTGCGGGTGTCGGAGTCGAGAAGGTTCTCGTTTTGAATAGAGTAAGTGGACATATTGGGATTCTCCTTTTCGAAATTAGTCCCGGGTTGGAAATTGTTGTATTGTATGCAAAGGAGGAGAAAGCCATTCGGGCTGCGTTTGACTTCAGGAAACTCTTGTGCTATTTTATCGAACATGCCATAATCCCCCTGGCTTTAGCTATGGGGAGATGACATTCCCCATACCTAAGGGCAGGGGCATTACGGAGCTCTTGATGAGGCGTAGGAGGCAGCTTTCGGAACAAAATTTGCGGAAGGCCGCCTGTTTTACATATAATGTATAAACAAATAAAAAGAAACCAAAACTTTTGGAGGGGACTTGCGTGTTCCCTCCAAATTTGGAGGCCAACGTAGCTGTGTCGGGCCCTCTACGGTTCACGAGATTCCCAGCAGATTCATCTCTCGCTAAATCAAAAAGAAAGAACCCCGCCAGCATAAGCCAGCAGGGTCCTTGCAAAGATTACAGGTGCAGAACGCGGTCACGAATTTCCGCAGTCCGACCCTGGTTCCAGAATTGGGTGCCAATATACCTTAATACCCTCGGTTTCCCGATATTTATTAGGGGAGTGGACTGTTCCTTATCACCCGTCCATAAATTTGGTTCGGCGTGACCGATAATTACAGTCTCTGCACCTTCCTATCCACGTATTCAGTGATTTGCCGTTCCCTATCCGGCAGAATCACAGGCTTGTCTTTGGGATGCCTATACTCTCGAAAGAGCTGAGTCTCCGCATACCAGCGAGCAAACAGCGCCTCGTCCTCGAAGACGTAGTTCCCCAGATTAAGCATCTTACCATTCAACTTAATGTGGGCGTAGTATTTACCATTTGAGGTGGGAGTAACGCCTTTGTAGTTTGAGTTCATTTGGTTCTGAGATTTTGTCACAACACGAAGATTTCTTTTTCGGTTGTCCAGCGTATTGTGGTTACGATGGTCGATGAACCGGTCAGTGCCCAAAATCACGCGCGACATATGACAGTTTCCACCCTTGAATTTGGGGGAGTTCATCGCATAACCAGAGCCTGACAGCTTCCATTTGATATGCTGGACCTTTGGAACATCTTCCGCATCAATAATAGCCGTTGCAACAACCCGACATGCTTTATCGTACAGGTCAATTTCAGCAATTTTGTCAATAATGCGGATTTCATTCCGGTCCATGGTTGTGCGAGGGTTATCGTCAAGAGGATGGCCATATTTCTTTACCTGCTTATAGTGTTTGTTGCAGTAGACCTTCCCATAAGACTTGACTTTACGGAAACTCAGCCGACCGCAAACAGAGCACACATAGAAGATTTTGCCATTCTTTCGGACTTGTTCGGTATCACGGCCTTCACAAACATCGATTGCGTTCAGGACTTTCACGCATTCACCTCCTTGCAGCGTGAAATAGGTTAGGGAATTTTGTGGATAGGCTTGGCTCAAGATGGCCTCTTCGCCCGCAATTTCTCAGCGGAGGGCTTCCCTTGAATTTCTATCGCTTTGGTCTGCGGCAATATTGTTATAGTTTACCGCAGGTTCGGCGAGCCACGTTCAGCTTGTTCTGGTCACGGTTCCCACACCTGGGGCACTCCCAGACCAGCTTGCCGCCGTCCTCGACGATTTTGATTTCACCATCAAACCCACACACCTGGCAGTAGTCACTCTTAGTGTTCAGCTCGGCGTAGATGATGTTGTCATAGATGAACTCCATCAAAGACAGTACCGCGGGGATATTCCCCTGCATGTCGGGAACTTCCACATAGCTGATAGCGCCGCCAGGGGAGAGGTGCTGGAACTGCGCCTCGAAGCTGAGCTTCTGGAAGGCGTTAATCTCTTCACGAACGTTGACGTGGTAACTGTTGGTAATGTAGTCGTGGTCTGTAACGCCGGGGATGATACCAAACCGCTCCTGAAGGCACCGGGCGAACTTGTAAGTGGTGCTCTCCAGCGGGGTCCCATACAGGCTGTAGCTGATATTTTCAGCCGCCCGCCACTCGGCGCACTTGTCATTCATTTTCTGCATGACAGACAGAGCGAAAGGCTTCGCCTCATCATCTGTATGGCTCTTCCCAGTCATGTACTTCACGCACTCATAAAGACCGGCGTAGCCCAAGGAGATGGTGGAATAATTGCCGTAAAGGAGTTTGTCTATGGTCTCGCCCTTTCCGAGCCGGGCAATCGCGCCATGCTGCCACAGAATGGGCGCCACATCGGACACAGTGCCTAAGAGGTGCTCGTGCCGGATGCGAAGCGCCCGGTGGCACAGTTCAAGGCGCTCCTCGAAAATGCTCCAGAACTTTGTCTCGTCCCCACCAGAGCTGAGCGCCACGTCCGCCAGGCTGATGGTGACAACGCCTTGATTAAAGCGTCCATAATATTTGGGTTCCCTCGTCTCCGGGTCCACATATGTGGTCAGAAAGCTGCGGCACCCCATGCAGGGATAGACCTGCCCAACTCCATTTTCGTCAACCTTCAGCCGGCGCATCTGTTTGGCGGAAATGTAGTCAGGCACCAACCGTTTGGCTGTGCATTTGGCCGCCAATTGCGTCAGGTAATAATACTCGGAGCCAGGGCGCACGTTGTTTTCGTCCAGCGTGTAGATGAGCTTTGGGAAGGACGGAGAAATCCAGGCCCCAGCCTCGTTCTTCACCCCCTCCATGCGCTGTTCGAGCACTTCCTCAATGCACATGGCGAGGTCATCCTTCAGCCGCTGGTCATCTCCAGCCTCATTCAGGTACATGAAAAGCGTGATGAAAGGTGCCTGCCCGTTGGTGGTCATAAGGGTCAGCACCTGGTACTGGATGGTCTGGATTCCGGCTTTGACCTCTCGGCGGAGGCGGTGCTCCACAACTTGCGCAACCTGGAAGGCGGTCATCTCCACACCCGCCTCCTCATTTTCCTCCAAAACATCTTTTCGAATTGCCCTACGACTCACGTCAACAAACTTGGCCAGGTGCGTCAGGGAAATGGACTGACCGCCGTACTGACAACTCGCCACCTGCGCGATAATTTGGGTCGCGATATTGCAGGCTGTGCTGAACCGATGGGGTTTCTCGATAAGGGTGCCACTGATGACGGTCCCATTTTGCAGCATATCATCCAGATTTACCAAGTCGCAGTTGTGGCTGCGCTGGATGAAGTAATCGGAGTCATGGAAGTGAATGATGCCTTTCCGATGGGCGTCGACGATATCGGGGTCCAGCAGCAACCTCTCGGTAATATCCCGGGAGGTTTCGCCAGCGATATAGTCCCTCTGGACAGAGATGATGTCTGGGTTCTTATTGGAGTTCTCTACTTTTGCCTGAGCGTTCGTGCCGTTGACAATGCTCATGATTTTGGAGTCGGTGCTGTTGGCTTTCCGCAGCTGCTCATGCTGGTAGCGATAGACGACATAGTTGTTGGCCAGCTGGTACTTACCAGCCTTCATGATGCCAATTACCACCCGGTCCTGAATATCCTCAACAGAGTGAGGGGTGCTGGACACGGACAACTCCCGCTGGATGTCGTCAGCGATGGCCTTCGCCTCTTCCTTCGGCAGGGTCTCGTCAGGGCTCACAGACGCGTTTGCGGACTGAATTGCCTTGACAATTTTCGCGGCAGAGAACCGCACCTCTTCACCACTTCTTTTTATGATTTTCACAAAAAATTCCCCCTTTTCAGATTTTTGGAACATAATCTAATGATATGCAAATCTCCTTTTGATGATTGCGCCTCGGGTTACAAATCTCCTTCCTGGTATTTTGCTCCTTTATATGCAATTTCCCAAGGTCTTATTCCATGTGGGAGAGGGCTCTGATTTGGCAAGAAGATGTGCTTTGTAGGCTTGCTTGAACCACCAGTGGCCCAACACAGACAAGAAAAATCCCCTCCAGCCCGCATGGGTTTGGAGGGGAGACTGTTTAGCCGACTGCGTCCAAAGTCAATTCCTTTGCCTTGGTCCATTCCAGAAGAGCTTTTCGTTCCTCCTCGGTGGCATTGCGGTTATCGAAGCCCTTATAGTAGCAGCAGCAATTATCCTGGCTGACTGTCAGCGTCAGTACCGGGTGGTCCGGGTTGCAGGCCTTTCTGAGGAAGCAGACCCGGTAGAGTCCCTTAGTTATACCTCCGATATATGAGGCCACACAGTGGCTTTGCCGGCAGCCTTCTTCTACCATATCATCGGGCTTCTCCGGAACGAGGATAGTCCACTGTCCGTCTTTGGAGGTCCAGGCCAAATTCTGGTAGTTCTCGGCGGCAACGGCTTTCTGGAAGTTCCGCACCTTGATTTCATCCAGGCACAGCTTGTAGTTCCGAGCTGCGATGTCGTGCTGGAGCTTCAAGGACTTCGGGCAGAGGACAGCGGGAATTTCCATCTCCACGCACATCCGCCGGTAGTCTTTCAGAATTTCCCAGGCAGCGAGGGGAGAATCGATGCCCTGGTAGACGTCAACATCATGAGTCAGATAGGTCATGATACGCTTGCGCTCCGCGGTAGTGAGGCCGGCATAGAAGCTGGCGAACTCGCAGAAATTCTCATAGTAGCTGTCCTGATTGCCAACCACCTTGATGGCTGCTTCGATGACGTTTTCCGCCAGGCCCGGGCCGAACTCCTTGAATGCCCAAATGGCCTTTTTCAAAGAGATTCTTCCGCAGACGGAATTACTCAGGGCCTTGGGAAGCCCGAAAGCCTTCTTCATGCTCTTCTCGCCGGGAACGAGCTGGCCCATGGCGCACCGAATCCAGGTATTAAGGTCTTTGGGGTTATCGAAGTTCTGGTTTACCATGTAGGTCTGGTAGATGGTATCCAGCACTGGATACTGCATGATGGACTGGACAGTCTTCGGGATGGAGTCCGTGTTCAAAGCATCGCCGACAAAGAGCGCCTCCTTACCAACAACTCCATGCCCACCCAGGGTATCAAGGTGAATGTTGCTCAAGGCGGTCGAAATGCGGCTCATCGTGACCTTGGTCTCAACACCATCCTTGAGGATACGCTCCACGCCAAACGTGGGGGCTCTGGCGATAGTGGTCTCATAGGACTGGACCTTACGAATCGTCACGTCATCAGCCTCCGGGTCCAGGGACAAGATTTCCTTCTTGATGATGAGCCGGGAGTCATCGCCGGGGACATCCTCCACGCTGTGCAGGGAACAAGACCGGATGCGGCTTCGCACCATCCAGAGGCCCCCATAAATGGAGCCACAGTTGGGACAGCGAACACGGGAGGGATTATTCCGCAGTCTCTTCTCATATGAATAGTTGTCTGTGGTGGCCAGGTCTGGCATGTGGAAAGTTTTCCCGCAGGTGCAGATGAACTTGGAGTCATGGTAGGCGTAGTCATTGGTGTGCAAAAAATACATGATGCATTCTCCTTTTGCGAATATTCTCCTGTTTGGATTTTGGAGAATCATATGCAGGTCTGGAGAAAATCATCATGGGAGAAAACAAAAAGTCCTTCCCGAAACAGGGAAGGTTCTTTGTCAAAGAAGTCGGGCGCTGGATTCGAGCCAGCGAGTCAAGGGGACCCATGACTCTCAGGGCGCATGTCAATGCGAGACCCCGCAATATGTGAGATTTCTGTATTGCTTTTGCAGCAAAACCGCCTAACTCAACAATAAGTTTGCAAATTTGGTCGAATACAGGCTAAATGAGCTGTTTTTGAAACCAAAAACGCAAAAATCGCAAAAATCCCGACTCGTTTTTAGGACAAATATGTACTTTTAAGTAAAAAGTCCAAAAAAACAAAAAATTTGCACTTCTACATAGCTTAAGCAGAACGATAGCCTTCTACATAGCTTAAGCTGTACGATAGCTTCCGTACTGCTTACCCAGAAGGGGTTTTGCATCTCAAGAAGGAGAACTTTCGAGCAGTTCCGGCTAACAGGGAGTCAACTCTTCACTAGCTGTGTCGGGCAACCCGGAAGCCTCAACGGACCAGGCAGCGTTCTCTTCTTGTTAAATCAAACTCCGAGTGGCACCCCCTTCAGGGTGCAGTTCTCCCTCTGCTCGTCAGGCAGGCAGAAAACTACACCATGGGCGCAATGGCGCAAATGGGTGCAGTATCTGGCAATGCGATGCCACCCGCCCATAAGCCACTCCCACATGCCTGGCGTAGTCATGGAGCTTTTCCTCGAAGCCTTCCATGACGGGCGGGTCCCTCTCTCCCGCGAAGGAGCGTGGGGCCCTCGAACCCGCTTAATTTAGGGCAGCTGTCTGTATAAAAGATTTAACAGCGCCTTGGTATACCGGTCAAGCGTATCCGGTTGACGGGGGTTAGTTTTCGCATTTTACACACGCTTCTCCTCCGAGCGGACTTATTGCAGCGGCTCCGCCAGACCCATTCTTCTGTATTCAGGAGCGAAGAACAGCTTAGACTCTCCCGACGGCTCTCGCCGCCCTTTATGAAGCAGTGCTTTTGCCAAGGAGCATGATTCCGCCGCCAGGTTTCCCGGAAATATGTGTGATTCTTCCAGTACGCCTCCAACGGTCCCGCTGGCACGCCTTCTGCATGTTTTTATTGTATGCGGGGCTCGGAATTCTATTTGCCGAAATTCCTGGGCCTCGCCAGCTTGAATTTATTATATGCACCCGCCCCGGAAACCATTCTGGTCTGGACGCATCCAAACTTATTATATGCTGGGACCCGACTGATGATTCCAAACCGTGTCGGGCCTGGCGCGGCTCAGACCAGCACAAAGAAAGGCCAATCTCTGCTTGCTAAACCCAAGAGCGGAATAAGATTTTCTCTACTTGCATAGGATTCCCCCAAGTACAAAACAAGGAGAACGGCACAAGGAGGAGAATGTTATGGCTATTTTACAGGCGGCAAATGAGATGGCTACCGAGATGGGGATGGGAGTTGTCTCTACGATTGACCAGCTGAGGAGCTTTGTGCGAAAGGTTGTAGGAGACAACCTGGCCGACGTGCAGATTGAAAGCGCATCGCTGACCTGCATGGGAGAATGGCTGGGCATCATCTGACCCAAAAGCAGTACCCGGATTCTTTCGAATCCGGGTGCTTTCTTTTATGCCGCCTGAGTGTATTTCTTCTTCGTCGCCACTCCGCCGCGGTTGTGCCGGTCGGCTTTGTTGACAGCCAGCACCTCCCGGGCTTGGGCCGCCAGCAGCGGATGGAACTCCGGCAGCCGCTTCGTCACGTCGTCATGCACGGTGGTCTTCCCAACGCCGAACTTCCGCGCCGCCGCCCGGATAGTAGCGTCGTTTTCCACGATGTATTGCGCAATCCGAATCGCTCTCTCCTCGATATCCATGAAAATTCCTCCTCAAAAGATTTGATTTCTTATATGCATGCCAATGGGATTTGATTCTGCGATGATTTTTTGCCACTTCGCATATAATACCCCATCAAAAATAGGAGGAATTTGTATGGAATACAGCCGTATTTATAACATTAACTGCCTGGATGGATTGTCTCAAATTGAAGACGAATCGGTAGACATGATTTTCTGTGACCTGCCCTACGGCACCACCCAGAACCCCTGGGATACCATTATCCCGCCGGAACAGCTCTGGCCGCAGTATGAGCGCATCATTAAGCCTCACGGCGCGATTCTCCTGTTCGGGCAGGGCGCCTTCACCGCTGCTATGATTATGTCCAACCAGAAACTGTTCCGGTACAATATTGTCTGGCAGAAGACAAAGCCGACCGGCTTCCTGAACGCGAACCGGATGCCCCTGCGGAGCCATGAGGATATTATGGTGTTCTACAAGGCTCTGCCCGTGTACAACCCCCAGAAGTCTACTGGACACACACCTGTTCATTCCTTCACAAAACATTCCAGCGACGGGTCCAACTATGGGGCCACAAAGCGGGGGATTTCCGGGGGTGGTGCCACAGAACGGTTTCCTACCAGCGTGTGGCGGTTCGCGTCCGACACCCAGAAGTCTGCCCTGCATCCTACGCAGAAGCCGCTGGCCCTGTGCCGATACGCAATCCGAACCTACACTCAGCCTGGGGATTTGGTTCTGGACAACTGCTGCGGCTCCGGCAGTATTCCGGCGGCCACCGCTCTGGAAGGCCGGCGGTATATCGGGATGGACAATGGGGCCTGTAAGAAGGAGGGGAGTCCCTACTTTGGCCGACCCTGGGCCGAGATTGCCACGGAGCGTATTGCCACGCTGCTGGAAGCAGCCTGAAATACTTTTCGGACGGACAGCATATAACGATTCAAACTTTTGAAAGGAGAATAAATCTATGCAGGATATTTTAGACACCATTGAAAACTCCCTTTACGGGATGGGCGAGGTTCTGGATGGACCCACCGATGATTCCCTCACTTTTGTGGGCATCGACGGAATCAGATACACCATCAATGTTACGCAGCTTGTGGAGGAGGGGGAATGACTATTTGTTTCACTGGTCCACGCCCCTCCCAACTCCATGGCTACGATGAGCCGGCCCGGCCTCTGTATGCCCAAATCGTTGATTTCACACTGGATGTCATTTTGAAGTTTGCACGGAAAACCCCCGGCACAAACTTCATCTCTGGCGGGGCACAGGGGTTCGACCAGCTGGCCTTTTGGTCCGTAGAAAAAGCCAAACGGCTGCATCCCGAGCTTGATATCACCAACATCCTGTATATCCCATTCGAGAACCAACCTTCCCGCTGGAGCCCTGATGGGATGTTCGGGCGAAAGGAATACCCTCTCATGCGACGCCATGCGAACATTACTAGAATCGTTAGCCCGAACCCGGCCCCGGATGACTCAAGGGCTGCTGTGAAAGCCCTTCACAAGAGAAATCACGCCATGGTCCAAAACAGCGACCTCGTTATCGCTTTTCTGGCTGGTCGGAGTCTTGATTGGGAGCACTCCAGCGGCGGTACAGCAGAATGTGTCCGTTATGCCTGCTCCCAAAACCGGCCCGTGTTTGCAATCGAGTATCATCCTAACCAGAACCCCAATTTCTCAACCACGAAGTTGGGACTCTTACAGGAAAACAAACAAATCAACATTTTATAGGAGGTATTTGGTATGGGAAAACTTCAGAAGGGTTCCAAGGTCCGGCTCTCCGGGGACTCTGCGGATTTGTGGATTGCGGACTACAACGTCCGAGTAGACTCTCTCGCTACCGTTGAGGAAGAGCCCAGAAAGTATGCAAAGAAGGTGCTCGTAACCATCGACACGATTGACGGCGAAGGCAACGTGCTGGCCTTCGTTCGCCGGAGCCGGGTCATCCCGGTGGAGGTGAACTGATGGGGAAGACGGGATTCCGCTGTAAAATTCCGGATTGGTACGGTATCCACTCCGGCTTCAATCTGCTTTTGCGGCCCGGATACACGGCACTTGTTGGACCCAATGGAGCCGGGAAAACCACGCTGTTGCTGCAGTTGGATGAAATTGCGAAAGAGCGTGGATATGATGTGTTCCACTACTCCAACACGAAGGATGGCGGGGACAGAGCGAGGCAGCAATACCTCGACACTGGCAGCCTGGAGTATTTCGCAACATCTATCTGTTCTTCCGAGGGGGAGCAGGTTGCTCTCAACTTCGGGAAAACCGTTGGGAAAATTGGCCAGTTGGTCAAGAAATCCGTAGAGAATAATACCCCGCTGTTCATTTTGCTTGATGGGTTGGATTCCGGGGCCTCCATTGATAGGACCCGGGAGCTGATGAGTCTTTTCCAGCTGATGGAAAAGGATGCTGGCGTTATGCCTGGCGGGGTTGAACACGAGCTGTACATCGTGGCCGCTGTGAACTCATACAAACTGGCGAAGTATGGCTGCGTGGATGTTCGAACCGGGAATCCGGTGTCGTTCGGCAGCTACGAGGACTACGCAAAATTCATTTGCTCTTATTCACAATAAAGAAAGGAGATTTTCAAATATGTTGGTATATTTCACAATCCTGGCAATCGCCACCGTCCTGGCTGTTTTCCTGGTCCTGCCGGCCCTCACCATCTGCTCCATATCCTCTTGGGCACTTGTGGTTGTGGTCCTTAGCTTCATATGCCCTGGACTTTCTCTGGGACGAAAAGAAAAGCTGGGAAACATATTTTCCACTTGCGCGT
>OFFP01002092.1_pt1 | contig 12278 bp, 9 predicted proteins | sample 1521431 | NCBI WGS metagenome assembly OFFP01 (sample SAMEA3504104, study PRJEB24116) | mouse gut metagenome | biome: mouse gut; feature: mouse-associated habitat; material: faeces | place: Denmark | collected 2011 | reverse complement strand
CCTCCAGCTCCCGCCGCAGCACCGAGCTGATGGAGCCGGCGTTCCCCTGGCGCAGCTCCTCCTTCAGGTCGGCGATGAGTACCTGGGGCAGGGCCTTTTGGTTGTAGCGGTTTTTCAGGGTAAAAAATCCAATCTGTCCCACCCGGGCCTGATACATGGTCTCCACCGACGGGGTGGCCGAGCCGAGCACAAGGAGGCCGCGCACTTGCGCGACACGGAACCACGCCACCTCCTTGGCCTGATAGGTCAGCCCCTCGTCCTGTTTGAACGAGGCGTCGTGTTCTTCGTCGAGCACCACCGCCCCCAGCGCCGGAATGGGCAGAAAGAGCGCCGAACGGGTACCGACGACAAGGCAGGGCCCGCGGCGCTTGGCCAGATCGCGAAAGGTCTTTTCGCGCAGAGCCGGAGACTGGTAGCCGTGAAAAAAATACAGGGGCATTTCCGGGACGGCGAGGGAGGCGTCGCGCCGCAGCTTGAGCGCCAGCGCCACTTCCGGGGCCAGCAGCAGCATGGAGCGACCCCGGCGCAGGCATTCCCGCGCCAGCTCCATATATACCGCCGTCTTGCCGCTGCCGGTCACGCCGAAAAGCAGATGGGACGCCGCCTTGCCCACGTCCAGTGCGGCGCGGAAGGCGGAAAGGGCTTCTTCCTGCGCTTCGGACAGGGCAAAGGAGGCTGCCGTAGCCGGAGGAAGCAGGGCGCTCCCGGGCTCCTCTCCGCAAAGCCCGCCGTCCAGAGGACGCAGGACGACCAGTCCGTTTTTGAGCAGGGATTCCAGAGCGGGCGCCACGGCCTGCCCCAGACGGCGCAGCAGGTCCCGGCGGGAGACGGCCCCGTTTTCCAAAAGAAATTCCAATACCTCGATCTGGCGCACGGCGGTGGGCCGCACGGACCACGGTGGATCGCACCGCAAGACGCACAACTCGCTGGCCGCAGCGTCCTCCCGCGGGCCGAGCAGTTCCGCTTCGCCCCGCAGCCACGCCTCGCCGAGACGCCGCAAGGCTTCGGGCGGCAGATGGGGAAGGTCCTTAAGAAGCCTGAGGCACGCCCTGCCTGTCCCTTCCATCGTGCGCAAGCGCATCTGCGTCACGCGCAGACCCGCCGGGAGCACCATCGCCAAAATCTGGCCCGGCGTCACGCCCTGCCGCAGGGCGAGCTGGCGCACCATCTCCATGTGGCCCGGCGGCAGGAGCGGTTCCGTCTCCAGAGGCCAGAGCATGGGACGCGCGGCAACCCCTTCCGGCAAGGGCGAACCTTCGCCCAAGACCACCCCCACGCGCAACATGCCCCGGCCAAGCGGCACGGCAACCCGGAGGCCGGGAGGCCATGCGCCCTCTGAAAGCCACTCGGGTACGGCATAGGTCAGGGAGGCAAAGGGAGGGCTCAAGAGAGCGACGGTACGAAGCAAGGGGACATCCTCGGGAAAGGCGGGAAGGCCTCCGGAAAAGGCGCGAACGCCTTCCGGGAAGGAGCCTCCCCGCCGTCGGACGGCATGGGAGCCGTTAGCAGAGTATTTCGCGCAGACGGGCCTTGAGGCTCTCGCTCAACTTGTTGTCCATCAGGCCGAAATAGATGTTCGCACACAGATAGTCCACCCAGTCGCCCGCGTCGAAGCGCACGCCGCCCATCTTGACGGCCAGCATACCGCGTTCTCTGGCCAGCGAAGCCAACGCGTCGGTGAGCTGGATTTCCCCACCCTGCCCCGGCCGGATGCGTTCCAGATGATCGAAGATGTCGGGCGTGAGCACGTAGCGGCCTACGATGGCCAGCCGGGAATCGACCGTGCCCACGGCGGGCTTTTCCACCATGTCGGTGATGGACCACACGCCCGGGGCGATCTCGTCGCCGGACACGATGCCGTAGCGGTTCACCTTGTCGGCGGGGACTTCCATGACGCCGATGACGGGCATGTCACGTTCCGAAGCCACGCGCACGAGCTGCGTGAGCCCGGCGTCGTCCCCGAACATGAGATCATCGCCCACCATGACCGCGAAGGGTTCGGTTTTCACCATTTCCCGGGCGCAAAGGACCGCGTGACCGAGGCCGAGCTGCTTTTTCTGGCGCACGGCCATGATGTTGACCATTTCGGCCACGTCGCGCACCACCTTGAGCAGTTCCGTCTTCCCCGCCCGCTCAAGCACGGCCTCAAGCTGCGGATTGTAGTCGAAGTGATCCTCGATGACGCTCTTGTCCCGGTTGGTGACGAAAACCACGTCCTCAACCCCGGCGCGCATGGCTTCTTCGACCACGTACTGCACCACGGGCTTGTTGTAGATGGGGAGCATTTCCTTGGGGATGTTCTTGCTGGCGGGCAGCGAACGGGTTCCCCACCCGGCGACCGGGATGACCACTTTGCGGATATTCATGACGGGCTCCTTGAAAAAAATATTGCGGGCCGGAACGAGCCGGCCCGGAAAAAGGGATCAGCCGAGCGCCTTGCCGACAATCCCCGCCAGCTCCTTCGCATAGGCGCGAACCCTCTCCGCGTCCTGCCCCTCGACCATGACCCGGCACAGGGGCTCGGTGCCGGAATAGCGCAGCAAAACACGGCCCCGGCCCTCCAGCCCGCTTTCGATGCGCTCGACGGCCTCGGCGATGTCGGGACAGTCCTCAAAAGGCGTCTTGCGCTCGACGTGCACGTTCCGGAGTTCCTGCGGATACGGCGTAAGCAGGCCGGCCAGTTCGGAAAGCGGCTTCCCGCGCTGGCGCATGATCCGCAGAATCTGCAGGGCGGCCAGCAGGCCATCGCCGGTCGTGCTGTACTCGCGGAAAATGAGATGCCCCGACTGCTCCCCTCCGAGCAGCGCGCCGTGCTGCCGCATGGCGGCGACGACATGGCGGTCGCCCACATTGGTGCGTACCAGCGTGCCGCCCCGCTCCTTCATGAAAACTTCCAGCGCCATGTTGCTCATGACGGTGGCCACCAGAATATTCCCCGGGAGCTTCCCCTGCTGCATGAGGTCCTGCGCGCACAGGGCCATGATCTGATCACCGTCGAGCACCGCTCCCTTCTCGTCGACCACGATGAGCCGATCCGCGTCCCCGTCGAGGGCCAGGCCGATATCGGCTCGCGTCTCGCGGACCTTGGCGGCCACGGCCTCGGGATACAGGGAACCGCAGCGGTAGTTGATATTCAGGCCGTTGGGTTCGGTGCCGATGCGCACGACCTCGGCCCCGAGTTCCTCCAGAGCCAGCGGCGCGACGCGGTAGTTGGCTCCGTTGGCGCAGTCGATGACCACCCGCAGCCCCTCAAGAGACAGGTGCGAGGGGAAGCTATTCTTCAGATAGACGATGTAGCGACCCGGCGCGTCCTTGATCTTGTAGGCGCGGCCCGTGTCGGCGGGATCAGGATAATTCCAGTCGAAATCGGGATCGAGCACCATTTCGGTCATGCGATCCTCGTCGGCGTCGGGGATTTTGAAACCCTCGGCGCTGAAAAACTTGATCCCGTTGTCGCTGTAGGGATTGTGCGAGGCGGAGATCACCACGCCCAGATCGGCCCGCATGTTGGTGGTCAGAAAGGAAATGGCGGGCGTAGGCAACGGCCCCACGAGGAAGACGTCCATGCCTGCGGCGAGGAGCCCGGCGGCCAGCGCGTTTTCAAAGACGTAGCCGGAAAGACGCGTATCCTTGCCGATGACCACACGGCTGCGGCGGTTTTTGCTGCGGTAGAAGGTGCCCGGGGCCAAGCCGAGGCGCAGGGCCACTTCCGGGGTCATGGGATAGGTATTGACGCGGCCTCTCATGCCGTCGGTACCAAAAAGACGGGTGCTCATTCGCTCACTCCAGACGCTGCGGGTTGCTGGTCGGCGCTTGCGCCGTTTTCTTCGGGAAGCTGGTGATGGATGACCGTCACCTGATCCGGGTTCACCTTGATCACACGACCGCCTTTGGGCACCGTCACCTGGAGGGCGACCTGCGTCCGCGCCCCGGGAAGCGGCAGGGCTGCGGCGGCTGGAACCGCGACCTGAAACTGCGTAAGGTATGTGGAATCCCTGACCAGAGCCTGCGGCACGGAAACCAGCAGGTTGACGCTCGCGGGTTCCACGGTGACGCCCGTCCCCTCGGCCTCGAAAAGCACGTCCCGCTGAAGGCTCAGGGTCCGCCGCCGCACGTCGAGCCGCCACGTCACGGTCACGGTCTGCGGCATGATTTCCACTGACGGGGGGGCCAGCAAAGCCACCTGCTCGGTGACAGCCCGGCCCTCGGCGTCAAGATCAACGGGGACTTCGGCGCTGATGTCCTTCAGGGAGGCGACGGCTGCGGCGGGGCCGCGGACCGTGACCTGCTTCGGCTCCACCACCACGTCCTTGAGCGTGACGGAAGAGGCCGCGGGCGAGGCGCGCAACGTCACCTTGACCGGCAGGCTTTTCTCCATGATCTTGTCCACTTCCAGAATCATGCGCGAGGGCGTGACCTCAAGCACCTCATAGGCGCGCAGTTCCGGCGGCTTGTAGCTCGTGGTCAGGGGAATGACATTGCGGCCCGCCGTGACCCCGGAAAGGTCCATCGTATACGAAAGTTCGCGCGTCGTCATGGAACGCAGGAGTTCTTTCGGGCCGCGAAAACGCACGCTGACCTTGTTGATCTGGCCTCCGGTCACGATAAGGCCGGGCGGAAGCCCCTTGTAGTCGATACGCACGTCGACCACGCGCTCGATCTCTTCCCGTGCGTTCAGGGTGTACCACAAGCCCAGAGCCACGAGGAAGGCCACGAGCAGATAGGGCAGGTTGGACTTTTGAAATTCACTTTTCAAGGACATTGTTCAACGTCTCCCGCAGTTGTTCGGCGTCGGGCATCACGGACAGGTGGCCCCGGGAAGCCACGCTGACCTCGCCGCGCTCCTCGGAAACGACGATGACCGTCGCGTCGCTGACCTCGGTGGCACCGAGGGCGGCGCGGTGGCGGGTGCCGAAGCTCTGGCGGTCCATGTGCGCGAGGGGGAGGATGCAGCCCGCCGCGGCGATGCGGCCCTTGCGGATGATCACCGCGCCGTCGTGCAGGGCCGTGTTGGGGAAAAAGATGGTCAGCAGAAGCTCGCGCGAAATGCGCGCATCAAGCACTACGCCGCCCTGCATCATGTCGCCGAGCTGGACGTTGCCTTCGAGCACAATCAGGGCGCCGATGCGCCGCTTGGCGAAATATTGGCACACCCAAACCAGATCGCCCACCAGCGACGTGGGCGCGGTCCGTTTTTTCCACGAAAGGTACTGCGTACCCATCGTGGCCAGCGCCTGCCGGATGTCGTCATGAAAGAGGATGACAGTAACGAGGAAAAGGGAACCGAAAAGGTTGTCGAGCAGCCACGAAAGGGAATAGAGGCCGATATAATGGGAAAGGGCGTAGACCGCCACGAGCAGCACCAGACCGACGAGCGCGGAAAAGGCCCGCGTTCCCCGTATGAGGAGCAGGATGCGGTAAATGAGCAGCGTGACAAGCGCGATGTCGAGCATGTCGCGCCAGTAGTAAACCAGAAAATCCATATTCCGGCTCCGAAAAGAACGTTAGAGCCGTTTCATTTTGAAACCGCTCTGGCCACACACAGGTATGGCCCGCCACAACGTGGCGTGGATTCTGCCCAAAACGACATTTTTTGGCAGAATGCCAACGTTGACTTTTGTAAAAAATCAACGTTCATCTGCTCCAGAGGCCGCGCCCGAACGTCAGAGCGGCGGCGTCATGGCCTCCACAAGGCGCAGGGCCTGCGCGCACCCCGCGACGTCGTGGACGCGGTGGTAGGGGATGCCGCGACTTGCGAGGAGCGCCACGGCCAGCCGCGTGGCTTCCGCGCGCTCGGCCAGTTCCAGCCCGAGCAGTTCCCGGAACAGGGACTTGCGTGAGAGGCCCACGTAGAGCGGGCGGCCAAGCGCGGCGAAACGCTCCATCCCCCGCAGGATGGCGACCGTGTGATCCCTATTTTTCCCGAATCCGATGCCGGGATCAAGCACTATCCGATCCTCGGGCAGTCCGGCCCGCACCAGCCGACCGAGATGGTTCTCGAAAAAGGCTAGAATCTCCTCAACCACGTTGCCGTAGCGGGGGTTGATCTGCATCTCGCGGGGCCTGCCCTGACTGTGCATGAGCACGTAACCGGGCTTGTAGTCGGCAAGCACTTCGGTGAGGGCGGGATCGGCGGCGCAGGCGGAAACATCGTTGACGATGTCAGCACCCGCCTCCAGCGCGGCCCGGGCCGTGCCCGCCTTCAGCGTATCCACGGACAGGATCGCCTCGGGACGGGCCGCGCGCAGGCGTTCCAGCACGGGCAAAAGACGCCGGATTTCCTCATCCTCGGGAACCGGATCGGCGTAGGGGCGGGTCGATTCCGCCCCGAGATCGAGCATTCCCGCGCCTTCGTCGAGCAGGCGCAGACCGTGTTCCACGGCCACGCCTGGATCAAGAAAACGCCCGCCGTCGGAAAAGGAATCGGGCGTCACGTTGACAATCCCCACCAGACAGAAGGGGGCAGGGCGCAGCGCCCTCCCCCCTCGAAGAATCCATGTACGTTCTGCGTTCACGCGCTGTTCCTGAAAGGGTCTCCCGATGAAAGAAAATCCCGGCGTCCGCCTCGGGCGCCGGGACCGAACGTCTACTGTTGCGGCTTCTCAGGCCCCTGATCCTCTCCGGCGGGCTCGAGCTTGAAGGTGTCGCCTCCGCTCTGCGCCTCGGGCGCGGGCGCCGTGGACGGCGCAGAAGGCGCGGAAGCTGCGGGCTTCGCGGCAGCGCCGTTCCCTTCCGCATCGAAAGGGGGCAGGGGTTCGCCCTTGATGAGCAGATCGATGTCGTCGCCCGTGATGGTTTCGCGGTCAAGCAGAGCCTTGGCCAGCGCGTGCAGGAGGTCGATGTTGTCCTGCAGGAGCTTGTGGCAGTTCTGACGCGCCGTTTCCACGAGCTTCTTGATTTCGGCGTCCACCACGCGGGCGGTGTCCTCGCTATAGTTACGCGCATGGCCCCAGTCGCGGCCGATGAAGACTTCCTCGCCCTGCTCGCCGATGGTCATGGGGCCGATGACGTCGCTCATGCCCCACTCGCAGACCATCTTGCGGGCCATGCCCGTGGCGCGCTCAATGTCGTTGCCCGCGCCGGTGGTGATGGTGTCGAAGATGATTTCCTCGGCCACCCGGCCTGCCAAGAGCACCATGAGGTTGTTCTGGAGGTAGGCCTTGGAGTAGCCGTGCCGGTCGCCTTCGGGAAGCTGCATGGTCACGCCGAGGGCGCGGCCGCGCGGGATGATGGTCACCTTGTGCACGGGATCGGTGCCGGGCAGGAGCTTGGCAACAAGGGCGTGGCCGCCTTCATGGTAGGCGGTGATGCGCTTTTCCTCGTCCGAAAGGATGAGGCTGCGGCGCTCCTTGCCCATGAGGACCTTGTCCTTGGCGTATTCGAAATCGCGCATGAACACGGTATCCTGCCCGAGGCGCGCCGCCTGGAGGGCAGCCTCGTTGACGAGGTTTTCCAGCGCCGCGCCGGAAAAGCCCGGCGTGCCGCGCGCGATGATTTCCAGATTGACGTTCTTGTCGAGCGGCGTGCGGCGGGTGTGCACCTCAAGGATTTTGAGGCGGCCCTTGACGTCCGGGGTCGGGACCACAACCTGACGGTCGAAGCGGCCGGGACGCAGCAGGGCCGGGTCCAGCACGTCGGGACGGTTGGTCGCGGCGATGAGGATGACGCCCTCGTTGGACTCGAAACCGTCCATTTCCACGAGGAGCTGATTGAGGGTCTGCTCGCGTTCGTCGTGACCGCCGCCAAGCCCCGCGCCGCGCTGACGGCCCACGGCGTCGATTTCGTCGATGAAGATGAGGCAGGGGGCGTTCTTTTTGCCCTGCACGAAGAGGTCGCGCACGCGGGAAGCGCCCACGCCCACGAACATTTCCACGAAGTCGGAACCGGAGATGGAGAAGAAGGGCACGCCTGCCTCCCCCGCTACCGCCTTAGCCAGCAGCGTCTTGCCGGTTCCGGGAGGACCCATCAGCAGCACACCCTTGGGGATGCGGCCCCCGAGACGGGTAAATTTCCGGGGATTGGAAAGGAAATCCACGACTTCGGAAAGTTCTTCCTTGGCTTCGTCCACACCCGCCACGTCGTCGAACGTGACCTTGCCCTGCTCCTGATTCAGCATCCGCGCGCGCGAGCGGCCAAAGGACATGGCCCTCCCCGCTCCACCCTGCATCTGGCGCATGAAGAAAATCCACACGCCGATGAGCAGCAGCATGGGGAACCATGACACGAGCAGCGTCATGTACCACGGGGATTCCTCAGCGGGCTCGGCCCGGACTTCGACCTTCTCCGCGATGAGCTTGTCCACCAGCGAAGGATCGTTCGGGGCGTAAATCTTGAACGATTTGCCGTCGGACGTTTTCCCTGTAATGGTATTCCCCTGAATAAGCACATCCGACACATCCCCGCTGGCGGCCTGACGCAAGAATTCACTGTACGTCATGCTGGGCTGGGCGGAGTGCTGCGGCTGGCTGAACAGGTTGAATACAATGACCATAGCCAGGGAGATAATCCCCCACAGCATAAGATTCCGCGTAAACTGATTCAAAAGTACCTCCGTATGGCCCGGCAGAGCCCTGCCGAACCGTCGGACACAGTGTAAGTTCTCTTCCAACGTTTGACAACGCCAGCCAAGGCGATCCGGGCTGCCCCGGGACGCTCCGGCTTCTGACGTCAATGGATTTCTATCAGAAAACCATATGCGATATCAAGGAATTATATCGACTCATCGACACGCGCAGCCTGTTGGAAAAACTATGCTTCCACAAAATCAGACGGGGTGGCCGAAAAAACTCAGCGCTCCAATGCGGGGCCGCCTTCGAGCCGGGCGCGGTAGAGAGAGTGTGTGTGGTGGTGGGAGGGAATGAGCGGACGCGGGGCTTCGCATGGAAAAGGGACAAGTCCGGGCCATCCCGTCTGAAAGATGGACAGCGAAAAGCCCCTCGCCTTCGCCCCACCCTCCGCTTTTCTCCAAAAGCCGGAAGCCTTCCGCCGCCCTCGCCGACAAAAAGCCCCCGCGCCATAGGAACATGGCAGGGGGGCTCCGCATCCTGAAAAAGGCAGGCTAGAAAAGTTTCTTATAGAGATCGCTCACGATTTCCATGCTCATCACGCGGGGATTGGTCGCGGCGCAGGTGTCCTTCTGGGCGTGGGCCACCATTTCGGGAATGTCGCGGGGATCGATGGCCTTGACGTAGCGGGCGGCCAGTTCCCTGACGGTCGTGGGGATGCCCACGTCGCGGCTGAGGGTCTTGATGGCGGAAATGGCCAGTTCAGCGGCGGCCCGCTCGGAAAGCCCGTCCGTGCACTCGCCCATCATTTTGGCGATGGCCACGAAGCGGTCGAGGCGGGAAATGAGATTGAACTCCTCCACATGCGGTAGAAGGATGGCATTGCACTCGCCGTGCGGCAGGCTGTAGAAGCCGCCGAGCTGATGGGCCATGGCGTGCACGTAGCCGAGTCCGGCGTTGTTGAAGGCCATGCCCGCCATGTACTGGGCGTAGGCCATGCCCTCGCGGGCCTCCATGTCCTTGCCGTTGGCCACGGCCTTGCGCAAATACTTGGAAACGAGGCGAATGGCCTGTTCCGCGCAGGCGTCGGTCATGGGCGTAGTGTTGGTGGACACGTACGCTTCGATAGCGTGCGTCAGCGCGTCCATGCCTGTGGCGGCGGTCAGCGCCGGAGGCATCCCCACCATGAGCAGGGGGTCGTTGACGGCCACGTTGGGCGTCAGGAACCAGTCCACGATGGACATCTTCACATGGCGTTCCTTGTCGGTGATCACGCAAAAGCGCGTCACTTCCGAGGCCGTGCCCGCCGTGGTATTGATGGCGATGTAATGGGGCAGCATGTGGTTGACCTTGTCCACGCCCTCGTATTGGTAAATCGCCCCGCCGTTGGAAAGCAAAATGCCAATGCCCTTGCAGCAGTCGTGTGACGAGCCGCCGCCGATGGAAATGAGCCCGTCGCAGCCTTCGGCCTTATACTGGGCCACGCCCTCGGTGACGTTCTCGTCGGTGGGGTTGGGCACGGTCCTGTCGTACACGCTGTAGGGGATGTTGTCGCCTTCCAGAATGTCCGTGATGGTTTTCAGGATGCCCGTCTGCACAATGCCCTTGTCCGTGACGATAAGGGGCTTGGTGATGTGATAGGTGCGGACGTAATGGGGAATGCCCTGACACGCCCCCACGCCGATAAGGGAAATGCCGGGAACGAAAAAGCTGTGCATCTTTCCGGGAACAGACATGCTCAATCCTTTCAAAGGCAGTAAGTGAAAAATCCCATGCGGGCGACCGGGCGGCGAACGCCGCGGGCGGAAACGGCTCCCGCAGAGAATTTGAGTGTTCAACCAAACGTCCCCACACACCTAACGCAAAAGGCGGCGGTTGGCTAGATGGAAAATGCCCTTTTTTTCACGACAGGGGAAAGAATAATAATGAAGCGAGGTCAGGAGGAAAAGCTCCACAGCCAGCGAACCACGGCCAAAAGGAGCAGCGAGAGTGCGGCGTTGACCAGATAGAGGCGGCGCAACGCAAGAGTTTTGACGATTTCCATCGTCACGGCGCTGAACGCGGCCACCGTAAAAAGCAGCGTAAACGGCGCGTCCGAACCAAAAAGCGCGTCCCAGCCTTCCGCGTGGAAGCGGTCGGAAAAAAGCCCGTAGAGCACGGCCACCGGAACGAAGGCAAAGGGCAGCAGCCGCCACGGTCGGGGAACAAGCCTGATTTCCCAGCGTCTTTTCAACTTCCCTCCCCCGGCGGGCGGGAGCCCGGCCCAGAGCCTGCCTCTCCGCCTTTTTCCATTGGCCGCAGGCGGCCACGCCCGGAAGCCTTCCCTTTGGAGCGGTTGAGGTCCGCCAAAGCGCCCTTCAAGGGCTGAGTCCGCACGCCAAGGACGCCCCGGGATAAGCCTGTCGGGAATAGAGCCACGCCGCGCTGAGCCCATACGCTCAAGGGAGGCCCCATTGTTCCGGGAGGCAAGGCGGCCTATCCCATAAAGCGTAACGGTCGCAGTGATGCATACTCGGCCAAACCAGCGGCGGGGAAGCCTTCATCTCTTGGCCGTTTGGGGGCACAGCCTAAAAAAAACGCCCCGCTGCGAACAACGGGGCGCTGACTCTTAAGCCAAACTAGTAGCGCGGAGGACGCGGGGCACGGGGCTTGGCTTCGTTGACGCGCAGGGTGCGGCCACCGAAATTAGCGTTGTCCAGAGCTTCAATAGCGGCGGAAGCACCGGGCTCTTCCATTTCCACAAAACCGAAGCCACGGGCGCGGCCGGTTTCACGATCGCTCACGAGTTTCACAGAAACGACCGGGCCGTAATCGGCAAAAAGGCTCTGAACCTGTTCTTCGGTAGCGGACCAGGGAAGGTTGCCGACATAGATAGACTTAGCCATGAAATAAAACCTCATCAAAAAAGACACCGTATTCCCGCGCTTGGCCATCTCCAAAACACCTCGGACATGACGCGGTTCCTCATGGGTGAACCATGCCCGAGGCGAGTGTGGAAGTCAATGCCCTGCGCCGCTTTTATCCTTCTTCTCATCCATATTTCTATCCTCGGCCTTCTTTTGGCTGTGAAAACACAAACGTTTGAGGCATTCGCATGTGAACTTTTTTTGAAAAGAAGCAGGAAAAAGGGACGAAAAAAAAGCGTGTTTGGAAAAAAGATGGCACTTTGCGAAGAGAAAAGCAGTTCCTTTTTGAGATGGTTTCCAAAAAGATAATGGTCTAGGCTCCACAAAGCTTATCTTGGTTTGAACATTCAATCAGCAAAGCTCCGCCAAGCCCCTATCCTTCCGGCCCTGTCCCAACGCCGCCCGTCTCTCCGTACGAAGTGCGGGGGCAGGACGGCCAACGCGCCACGGCGTCCCCCCAAGAGGCGCCCTCTCCCGTTCCTTCAAGCAAGAAGAAAGGGCGGCAGACGCCGCCCTGAGGCTCCCTTATGTAAGGGAAAAAAACTATGATCCGAGAAAAACGTTTTTCACGGAACCATCTTTGCTGCACGCTTTCCGATGGAAGATCATCCCGCCAGAGCCGGGGAAGGCAGAGCCGCGACGATGAGCCCCTTGGCATCCGCACGCAGGGGCTGCGCCGCGACGAGGCTGTGCCCGGACCCCTGAAGCGGGCTGTCGAGGCGGCAAGGGACATAGCATTCGTCAACTCCGTGCTGGCCGGGGGCGTCCGTACTTTCGTTACAATCAAGCGCCAGCAGCAGGGGGCCGCACGTCAGTGAAGCCTCCCAGAAGGCCGCGCGCTTGGCCTCCACCACGGCCCGGACGCGGG
>OFFP01002090.1_pt1 | contig 12291 bp, 8 predicted proteins | sample 1521431 | NCBI WGS metagenome assembly OFFP01 (sample SAMEA3504104, study PRJEB24116) | mouse gut metagenome | biome: mouse gut; feature: mouse-associated habitat; material: faeces | place: Denmark | collected 2011 | reverse complement strand
CATCAAAGGGCAGGCCGTTCTTGTCGCCGGGGTAGATGGTCTCGGTGGTGGCGGTGATTTCTGGCTCACTTTTTAACTTCGCCGCGTTTTGCGGCGAAGTTGGCCTTGCATCTAACTTGTGCGCGTTTTGCGCCCAAGTTGAGTCTGGGTGGAGAACCGATTGGACCTGTTCCCGCAATCCGGGGGTATCTTTCAGTTCGGCCCCGTCAATGAACGCATACGCCTCGGCCCATGTCTTGAAGGAGGTGGGATACCCGCCCATCAGGTCGCCCGCCCGGAAGATGAGGGGGTCCAGCGCAGTAGTGGAAAGCGGGTCATAGAAAAATCCTGCCGTCTGCATGGCATCCACGATACGCCGCTGTTCAGGCTCCAATGCGGCAATGGCCGTTTCCGTCTGGCTCTGGTAGTCCGCCGCCCATTTATCAACATCCGCAAAAGAATCTTCTTCCCTCTGTGCGGAAAGGATATGCTCGACCGCATCCCGGTCGGCCTCCGCAAAGCTGAATGTGACATCGCCGTTCTCATGGACGAACCGCGCCGTGGAGATGCCGGCCTCGCCCATCTGCTCCTCCAGGACGGGGGCCTCCTCCGCCGTGACCTTCACCCGGTAATTGGGGGTCGTGACCTCGATCTTCGCACCGGGCAGGAATGCGTTGTTCCTGACATCCGCCCAGAGCATCCGCTCCAGCCTCTCCTTGCTCTCAGCGCGGAGGACGGGATAGGCCAGCGTAGGGTCACGGAGCTGGACATCGAACAGGCCAATCTCCTCCACGATATAAGCCGTGTCCTCCAGATAGACGGTATCGCCCACCTGATAGGTCGGCTCCTGCGGTGCGGCAGGGGTAATATCCTTCCCGGCTCCTTCATGGGCCATGCCCTCCGGCGTTTGCCCCGCTTCTGTGCCGGGAATAGGCTCCTCCATGACCCTCTCGGCCTTGGGGCGGTGTGAGCGGAGCGCCGTCTCCGCCTCCTCAAAGGTAGCGAAACCGCCAGCCGTAGCTATAGCAAAACGGCGCTGTTCATCGTAGCCGTAGTGGTTGTAGAACTGCCCGTTGGGATACTGCTGGATGACGATGGCCTCATCGCCGCTGCGGTAGCTGGCGGCAGTCTGCACTGCTTCTTTCGGCTGGGCGTCCCGGATGTGTCCAGTCCGCAGGCTATGCTCGAACATCTCCCGGTCCATGAACACCTGGTCCCGCCCCGGCTCGTCAGGGTAGACATAGAACACATCCCCATCCGTGATGCTCGTCAGGACGATCTCCTTTGTACCGTCCTCGGAATAGATGGTGAACGGGTCCCCGATGCCATATTTTAGCGGCGGCAGCTTTGCCTCCTCCGTTTTGAGCCAGTCGGCGGCCTCCCGCCTTGCGACATCCTCCTTGACCTGGAGCAGATAGTCCTCAGCCTGCCACTCGCTGGTGAACTCCTCGGAGACGCCCTCCGGGTCAACATATATCTCATCCCGGATGTCATCCCAGACGGCATAGCCGCCCTCGGTCTCGATCAGGAAGAACCGCTCTGGGGCGGCATAGTTGCTGCCGTCCGCCATCCGCGCCGCCTGTGCCAGCATCTCGCTTGTGCGGTCGGGCGGGTCCGGCAGTTCCGGGGCGGCGGTCATGGTCTCATAGGTCTCGTCCAGCAGGGACTGGTGGAGGCGGTCATGGAATTCCGGCACATCGAAATACAGCCGCATGAAGCCCGTGTCCTGGATGGTGAGCGCCGCCTGTTCGATGGCCTTGCCGCCCTCCACATAGGCGGTCTCTTTGTCGTTGTTGTCACAAGCGTTCCGATACGCCGTGTCCCGCAGGAGGGCGTCCCGGATGACAGGGTAATACCGCTCATAGATGTCTGCCGGGGTAGGGGGAAAACCGTGTCCGGGAGCAGGGAGAGGGACGGCGCCGAACTCGGCGTAATTCTTCTCAAGGGCGGCATACCGCTGTTTGTCCGGGCCGCTCAGATACTGGCCGTTCTGGATGAGCGCACCGAGCCGCTTCTCGACCTCGGACCAGCGCAGGCGCACCTCTGCGTTGTGGCTGGCGTCACGGATCACCAGTCCCTGAGGGCGGGTCTGCACACCGCCCCGGCTGCCATCGGAAAATTGCCAGCTCTGCCCACTGTTGGTCCCATACTCGCCTTTCAGATACTCCACACGCTCATCTGGCGTGTTCTCCTGCGAATAAAGGGCAGCGATACGCAGTTTGCCGCCGTCATAGGGGGAACCGTGGCGGAGGATGCGCTCGATCTCCGCGTCAGGAATAGAAAAAGCGGGGGCGGGAGCCTCTGCCGGAGCCTGTTCCTCTTTTTTGGGCATAGCAAAGGCGGAGGGCTTTTCGCTCTCCGCCTGTCGGTCTATCATTGAGATCTGTTCCATCTCGGAGGGGAACAGCCCCTCCAGCGTCAGTTGTTGATAAGTTCCGCCATCACGATCTCCTCCGCCTGCGCTTTCAGTGCGTTCATGTGCCGCACCCAGTCCATCTGCCGGGTCTTTTTGTCCGGCGCCGGGTCCGCCGCCAGCAGTTCCTCCATCAACTGCTTCATCCGGGCGGCGGCCGTCTCCTGCACCTCCCACAGGTGCGGGAACAGTTTCCCGATCAGGGTCAGGTGGTTGTAGAGGAGTTTGTTGTTCTCCTCCAGGTACGCCCTCCGCATCCTGCCGTACTTGCCCAGCGGACGGTCCTCCATTTCCTCCAGCTGGATGTCCGGGATCAGGTAATCCCCTGCCTGTCTGTAAGTCAGCTCTGCCATTGTCCTGTCTCCTTTCCTCGGCCTGTTCGACCTGTTTTGCCCTTTCGTAGGTGCGGATGGCCCGCTCGACCTCACGGAACACCTGGGAAGATACCTCGCTGACCGCCGTACCCAGCACATTGGACGCCGCCTGGGTATTGAAGTCGAACACATCCATGAAATCTTCCGGCTCAAAGTAGCTCTCCGGGTCCTCCACACAGCGGGAATAGAGCATATATCGGATGCTCGTTTCCGCCGCCCTCCGAAAGGATACCTCTACGTTGAACTCATCATACCCGTAAAGGAAGGAATCGTCAACGATGCCGAGGATGACCTCTTTATTGTCATCCCAATATCCCGAAGCGAGTCGGGAGGAGATTTTTTCGATCTGCTCCTCCAGCCCCGCCCCGGCCTCCACGCCGTAGGCCCGCTCCAGCGCATCCTGCACAGCGGGGACATACTCCTCCCGCATGGACCAGAGGTTGACCGGGCGGGAGTTCTCCCTCTCCCCGGTGTCCGACACATCGAACACATAGCGCAGCTTCGGGCGGCTGCCCGTGTTGTCCACCAGGGCGATGCCCTTGGAGCCGCGGCGCACATAGCGGCGCATGGTCTTGTTCCAGAGGTCATACTCGGCGCAGGCCGTGGCGTCCGGGCGCTGCTTGTAGATCATGAGCTGCTCATTGTAGGGGTATTTGTAGAGCCGGGCCGCAGTGGTAAGGAAGGCTGTCCACTGCTCCCGGCTCCCGGTCACTTGTCTGGCGGCTTCTTCCGCCATCTGGGTGTAGTAGGCGGCTTTCGAGGGGAACGGTACGACCGCCGCCCCGTCCGCCCGCAAGGGTTCATTCAATGCCATAGGTTGCCTCCGTTTCTTTCAGATTTGTGTGCCTGGGTCAGATGTCCGGGTACAGGTCCAGGCTGTCAAATTCCGTGTCCGTCATGCCCTCCAGCTTTTCCAGGACACTTTTGGAGAGACGGCCCAGCCGCCGCTCCGAGGGCGTAAGCTGGAGGCGCATGGCCTCCAGCTCCGCCACCAGCCCCGCCCGCGTGCCGGGGTTGTAGAGCATCATCATAATACGCTCATCCCGTGTAAAGTCCTTCATCTCTCGTCCCGTCCGGCCTGCTTCTGGGGCGGCCTGCGCTCCGTCTGCTCCGCGCCGGAAAGGGCTTTCAGCGCGTCCAGGACAGAGTGCCGCTCCGTTTCAGGCTCATCCTTTCTCCCGTTATTGATGATCCCATCAATGGAGTTGTAATCGTCCTCCACCGCCATCTCAGCGTTCTTCAGGTAGTTCTCCCGCAGGGCGAAGTCCTCCAGCTCCTTAAAGCCGATGGAATCCACATAGTGGCAGGATACCACGCCGCCCACTTTGAGCGCCACGATGTCGCTGACCGACAGGCTGTGTCCCCGGAAATCATCCGGGTGGGCGGTGTTGAACTGGACATAGAGCGCCTCCAACTGCGCCATCACCGCATCCGGCGTGTCGGGCGCCTTCGGGAGGTCCCCGTGGTAGACCACCTCATAGTGGTCGATGTCCGGCTCCTTGCTCTGCCGCTGGAGGCTGGAATAGGACTCGAACCGCTCATAGAGGGTGTCGTCCGTGTGCCGGAGCTGTAAGATGGCATAGGCGTCGGTGGCGCTCTCCAGAAACGCCGTCAGGTGGCCGGGGTCCTCGTCCACGCCGTTCACCTCGTCCCATTTCCTGATGTCAGACATTCTGCTCCTCCTTCCTCAAAAATGGCAGGCCGTTCTCCTTTGCGTCCTGCCGCTGCCGCTGCCGGCGTTCCTCGCTGTACGGGGGGCGGATGCCCACGCACCGCTTGGGGATGCGGTAGGTCACGGACCGCCCCGGCCCGGAACGCTCCAGGACATAGCCCTCCGGGAACCGCTGGGAAAGCTCCCGGAGCTTATTGATGAGCCTTGCGTCATGGGTGTAGACCTCCGCCGTGTCCAGCTCATTGTCCCACAGGATGATGGTCTCCTGCTCCGCAAGGGTCAGCTTCTGGCGGCTCATAAGCTGGCCTCGTCCCGCTTCTTCGCCGGGGCGGGGGCGGGGTGTCCCTTCGCACTGGACTTCAAGGCGGAAAGCTGGCCCAGGACGGACTCCCGCTTCTCGGCCTGCGCCTCCTGCTCCCGCATGGCCGCCTTCTCCATGAGCATCCCGTGGTCGGTGGGGGTCATGGAGCGGCGCTCCAGCTTGTTCTCAAAGAGGACCATATCCCGCACCTCGTTGATGGAACAGCCCACGACCTCCAACTCGCCGCTCTTGGTCTCGTTGAACTTCTCATCATACAGGTGGTAGTCCCAATGGCCCGCCCCACACTCCACGGCGAGATAGGCGTTCCAGCCGATCTTCCACGCCGCCTGCTCCGCATCCAGCTCTGGCTCCGGGCGGCAGACGCCCCCGCCACGCTCCAGCACCTCGGCGAACTGGCAGATATGGTAGACCTCGCTCCCGACATAGGTGTGGTAGTCGTCGATATACTCGCACTTGGCGGAGAAGGTCCTGTCCGGGTACTCCACCTGGATCGTACCGCCGTCCGGGATGCGGAACTGCTCGTCATAGCCGCTGTTGATGAAGCGGATGTCATCCTTCGGCAGTGTCTCCGGCTCCCAGATGGAGCGGTGGCGGATGTCCGAATCGCGGAAGTCTTTCAGGGAGGTCAGGCCCACCTGCGCCACATCGCTGCCACCCAGCGGCCCGCTTTGCAGCCCCGCTTCTCCAATAGCGGCTGCCCGCGCCGCCGCAAGATGGTCGTGGGTGGGGTCGATACCGTCCAGCACATCGTCCAGGCTGATCTTGCCCTCGGCGGTCTTTTCTTTGGTCTGCTTGTCAAACACAGTGTACTCAAAATCCCCGCCCTGGACCTCTTTCAGGTGGAGCAGGGAGGAACGGTCAACAAGGTACACGCCTTCCTGTTTTCCCTGCGACTCCATTTCCATCTGGACAGCCTCCTGCACAGCCTGTTCCATACTTAAAGTGGCCACCCGGTCCTCGATGCTCTCCCGGACTACATCCATATGCCCGGTATCGACCATCTTGGAGAAGGTCTTGTAGATGTCCGCCATCGTGTCCGGGGAGGCCAGCAGCGCCCTCGCCTGATCGTCAGGCAGTTCCAGCGCCCCGATCTCCATCAGGATGTCCTCCCGCACCGCATACTCAACAGCGTGGTTCAAGATATCGGCGGGCGGCTGGTCCACCAGCCATGCCCTGAACTTGTCCTGCTCCGCCGACGCTTTCTCATACAGTTTGCTGCTCAGTTCCGTATCAGCCATTCTATCAGTCCTCCTGTCTCAAAATTTTGACCCATCTTGTTTTCATCTGGCGGGGATACTGCCCGCTGTCCCTGGGCCTACGCCTGCCCGTCCACTCCAAGCCCCCGGCAGGCCCCTCACACACGAAGCCGGAGGCTTTCAGGGAGGTGCCGCACTCGCTGTCCAGGATATAGGTGATGACCTTTTTATAGCCCATCGCCCTCGCCGCCCGGACCGCCGCCCCATAGAGCATACTGCAAGCGTTCCGCGCCCCATCGGTGCAGAGGCGGTTGACCTCCAGTGTATAGCCGTCATCCAGGAAGCGGCTCACCGGGCGGCCGCAGATGGCAACACCGGCGAGCCGCCCGTCCTCCCGGACACCGATAGAGAACTTGTGTCCCACCGTGGGCTTATGGTGGCGGTGGTGCTGGCACACGAACTCGTTCGCCTCCCGCAGGGAGATGGGGACCAGCGACAGCATATCACTCACCGCCCACAGCGTCACGGATGCCCTGCATGATATACGCCACGCAGGGGACGGCCACGCTGTTGCCGAGCATCTGGTAACGCTTCGTGTCGCTGATGGCTTTGCCGCCCGCGCCGGCCTCCGTCCAGCCGTCCGGGTAGCCCTGCAAACGCTCCGCCTCGGTGGGGGTGAGCCTCCTCACGCAAAGCCCGGTGCGGACGGGGTTCTGGTAGTTCAGCGAGTAGCCGCCGGAGGCCGCCTTTGCCAGCAGTGTTCCGCTGACCTCATCTGTCTCCCGGAGATTGTGGCAGTCCACGGCGGCGGTCTCCGCACCATCTGCGCCCTCCACCACAGCCACGCCGCCCTGATTGCAGCAGGGGTTCCCGCCGTTCAGGTCCAGCGTCCGGGAGGTGTCCGCCTCATAGAAGCCGCTCTTTGGGTTGTCCGACAGCATCCCGCCGGAATGGTAGGCGCCGATCACATAGGCTTTCATCACGGCGCTCTGCTGGCCCGCCAGGAGGGTGGGGGCGGTCTCCTCCTGGAAACCGATGCTCCCGGACTGGCTGCCGGCCTTGTGCTTGAAGCCCGCGCTCACCACGCAGAAGTCCAGCTCGTTCCCCTGTCCGGCAGGGCGGGAAAGCCCGGCGCCGGAGGCACAGAGCGTCCCGGCGATCTGCGGGTGGGTGACGATGGGCTGCTCATGGGCGGCGGTCAGGGTGGGGGACTGCTCCTCCAGGATGCCGGCGTTGGCCTGTCCGGTCCCCATGCAGACGGCGTGGCGGTCGATGGTGTTGAGGGTGAAGGAGACGTTCTCGTTGATGCCGTCCCCCTGCGGCCCGTTCCCGTCCGCCCTGCCGATCATGGAGCCCTGGATGGCGTATGCGGTGATGGGCAGGTTGCCGTGGGTCTGGCTGCGGAGGGTGGGCGATACGCCGCCCTTCTCCACATTGAGGGAGTCGCCGCCCTGGTCGTTCAGTATCTCGACCTTCGGGGCAAAGAGGTACTGGTCGTTCCCGGTCGCCAGTGTGCCGCTCTTTTCCACCTGGAGCAGAGGCCCCTTGCCCCCGCCCTCACAGCCGCAGCGGATACGCATGGAGATGGCGGGGACCGCCGCCCCCACGCCGTCCGGCATCTCGATCACGCCGTTGCGCCCGGTGGACATCCCGCAGTTCGTCCCCAGCGTGGCCGCCACATGGCCGGTAAGCTGGGCATTGTAGCCGTCTATCCCCGCGCCTGCTGTTCCAGCGCCGTTTTGAGCATAGGCGGCAAGTCCTTGCCGCGGCGTTCCGCCCGCCGCAAAATACCCTGACAGGCTTTTGGGGACAAAGAGTATCTCGCCGGCGCGTTCGCCTCTAAAATCTGCGATAAGAAAGATGCGCCGGCGCCGCTGTGCTGTTCCGAAGTATTGGGCGTCGTACACGCACCAAGCGAGGTCAACGCCTCGGCCTCGTACCATCCCGGCGTTTGCCCACCGTCCAGAACCAGGCATTGGAACTTCGGCGTCTGTGAACGCTTCCAGCACAGCCTTAAAGTCACGCCGGGAAGAACTTGACAAGGCTCCGGGGACATTTTCCCAGAGCGCGAATTTCGGGTATTCTCCATTGGTCGCCTCCTGCATTTCTCTGATGATCCTGATGGCCTCCAGAAAGAGGCCGCTCCGCTCCCCAGCAAGGCCCAGGCGCTTGCCCGATGCTATGGACAAGTCCTGGCAGGGGGAGCCGAAGGTGATGATGTCCACGGGCGGCAGGGCGCCGCCGTGGAGCTTTGTGATGTCGCCAACGTGTTCCATGTCCGGGAAGTGCTTCTTCGTCACGGAGACGCACTCCGGGACGATCTCGCTGGCCCACAGGGGCCTGATCCCATAAAAAGAGGCGGCATAGGGGAAACCTCCTATGCCGTCAAACAGGGAACCGAGCGTAAGCTGCTCTCTATTCAATTCTTTTTCCCTCCGCTGTTCTTCCCACTGTTATCGAACTCCATCTGGAACTTCGCCCGGCCGTCCTCCTCGGTGGTGAGCAGGACATCGGCGTTATAGGTCCTGCCTGTCCGCTGGCTCTTGCAGTCCTTCAGCTTGATGCGCCCCTCCTTCACCAGCTTCTCGGCCATGCCAGCGGTCAGGTGCTTGCCGATCTTCTTGAAGTAGGCGTTGTCCTTCCAGAGGACGAAGCGGCACTGCGTCGTCACAAACTCCACTCCGCTGCGCCCGCCTTGCGGCGAGCATCCGCTCCGTTCCGTTGCTCCTCCTTCTCCCACAAAATCTGACGATTTTGTGGGAACCCTATGAGTGCAAAACCAGCCCTTGTCACGCTCCGCCACGTCCGCCCCGCAGTGGGGGCAGCTCCCGATCACCTTGCTGTTGCCTGGCATCTTGATCTCCACTCCTTTCACCGTCTCATAGTTCTTTACAAGGTCCGTCACCATCCCGGCGATCTCCCGCATGAAATCGTCAGGCGCATAGCCGCCCTTCTCAATGCCCAGCAGCTTCTCCTCCCACTCCGCCGTCATGGAGGGGGACTGTATCTGTTCCGGCACTACGGCGGCCAGGGCGCGGCCCTTGTCCGTAGGGACCAGCGCCTTGGCCTTCTTGTCCCCCTTGCGCTCCACAAAGCCCTTCTGCACCAGCTTCTCGATGATGGCGGCGCGGGTAGCAGGGGTTCCGATGCCCTTGCGCTCCACATCTTCGGGCATCTCCTCGGCCCCGGCGGTTTCCATGCTCTGGAGGAGGGTGTCCTCCGTGAACCGTTTGGGGGGCGTTGTCTTGCCCTCTTTCAACTCCACCCTGGCGAGGGGCAGCTCCGCATTCTCCGAAAGGGCGGGGATGGGCGGTGCGTCGTCCTCGGACTTCTCATCAGTGCTGGCGGCAACATACGCCCGCCAGCCGGGGTCCGTGACCGTCTTGCCCTTGGACTTGAACTGGTGTCCGGCGCACTCCAGCGTGACGGCGGTCTCCGAGTAGCGGCAGGGGTCGCCCACGGCGCAGACGAGGCGCAGTGCAATCAGGTCCAGCACCGCCAGCTCCCCGGAGGGCAGCTCCGCAAGGTCGGCGGACTCCAGCGTTTTCGTAGGGATGATGGCGTGGTGGTCGCTGACCTTCTTCCCGTTGATGACCTGGGCGGCGTTCACGGGGGCGGGGGCGTCCGGGGAGATATTACGCTTTTTCTGCACCATATCCACCAGCCCCGGCAGCATCCCCGCCATGTCCTCCGTGAGGTAGCGGCTGTCCGTCCGGGGGTAGGTGACGAGCTTCTTCTCATAGAGGCTCTGGGTGTAGTCCAGGGTCTGCTGCGCCGTGAATCCCAACTGGCGGTTGGCGTCCCGCTGGAGGGAGGTCAGGTCGTAGAGCGCCGGGGGCTTCTCCGCCCTGTCTTTGCGCTCCGTCTTTACCACGGTGGCCGTCCCCGCCGAACGGCACTCCTCCGCGATCTTCTCTGCCTCGGTCTTTTCCTTCACGCGCTCTCCGTTCGCCGCAAAGCCCTCCGGCACAAGCTGGACCGTGTAGAACGGCTCGGACTGGAAATTGCGGATCGCCGCCTCCCGTCCGCAGACCATCGCCAGCGTGGGCGTCATCACCCGGCCCACATTGAGGGTGGGGCCGTACTTGCATGAAAAGAGCCGGGTGGCGTTGATGCCGACGATCCAGTCGGCGCGCTCCCGGCACAGGGCAGCCTCATACAAGGCATCGTATTCCGTTCCCGGTCTCAGGCTGGCAAAGCCCTCCCGGATGGCGGCGTCCTCCATTGAGGAGATCCAGAGCCGCTCGAAGGGCTTTTTGCACTTGCACTGGTGGTAGACCAGCCGGAAGATCAGCTCGCCCTCCCGTCCGGCGTCGGTGGCCTCCACGATGGAGGCGACATCCTCCCGGCTCATCAGCTCCTTCAAAATCTGGAACTGCTTTTTCGTGGACGGGGATACCTGATACCGCCACTTCTCCGGCAGGATGGGCAGGTCCTCCAGCCGCCACTTGGCGTAGGTCTCACCGTAAGCCTCCGGCTGGGCCAGCTCCACCAGATGGCCCACGCACCAGCTCACGATATACCCGCCGCCCTCCAGATAGCCGTCACACCGCTTCGAGGCGCCCAGCACCTTGCCGATGCTCTGCGCCACCGAGGGCTTCTCGCAGATCACTAACTTGCTCATAGGCAGTCGCTCCTTTCTTTGTTTTGGGTAAAAAACAAGCGGCCTGCCATACACAGACCGCTATGTATTGAATGATTTCGGAATTGCTTATCTATTGTAACTGCTGACTTCGTGTAGTATAATACTTGCAATGGTATCTAATGATAGCCTCATGCAAATGTTGCCGAATTTGAAAGAAAGAGGGTGATTTTTTGTCTATGCAATACGACCCATCTCTGTCCGATTTGATGGACTTCTTCTGCGAGGGGGGACATCATGGGTTTCCAGAGGGTGGCATTCAGGGGGCGGAGACTCGTCTGGGTATGGCCCTGCCGCCAGTCTACCGGGCGTTTCTAAAGACTTATGGGATGGACGACATCAATTTCCATTTCAATCAGCTTGAGTACCCTGGAACTATCTGCACTACCTATGAAATTCTGGAAAAAGAGTTTGGCGAGGACATAAAAATCTGGGACTGTTTTCCAGAGTTCGAAAAAGCCGTAAAAGAGGGTCGGGAGGCAGAGTACGCAGACAATCCCCTCTTTCTGCTGTGGCGGCTCCCCAAAGAGCGCTGGGGTGAGGTCACGGACAACTATCTCATCATTTGGTACGAAAATCAGGGTGTCTGGTCCGCTGGATACCGGGTTCGAGACCTATTGGACGAAAACCCAGACCCGCCGGTATACATCTCGACCGATGACGATTATATAACCTATCAAAAATGGATGGACAACACGGAGGACTTCCTCCGAGAAATGCTTCGTCAAGCCGCCTATGGCTGGCACGATGGACAGCGCTTTACCAAGGAGGATGAAATTCAGACCGCTCTCTCCATCGCTGGCATTGATCCAGCCCGGTTTCGGATACCGTACCGTGTCTCCTTTGCCCTCAGCGAGGATGGTGAGACGCTGTATGCCTATTGGCAGGGTGCGGAATTTCAGGAACTGCTCACCGCTAACCGACATAAGGCAGTCCGTAAGCTGACTTCCACTGAGCGGCGAACGCTCACTATACCTGTCCTGCAAAAGGGCAAATATAAGCCTGACCCAAAGGGGCCTTTCCGTCCGGCGCTGGAGTCCTGGCAGAAAAGGGATCTGGGCATGGATCGACCCAAACCGGAAAACGGCTTACCTCTCCACCCGCTGGTTTCCCTGGTGATGTTTCAGGCTTCCGGGCGTCTGCCCTCCACTGCCTACGACTGGCAGAAAGCCGCTGCCAAAATCAAACATTTAAAGCTGGAGCTGAACAACAGATCGGCTCTTCGATATGATGGCGATCTCGTCTACATCCGCCCGCTGGATGAACACTTCCCGCCAGCGCCCTGCTACTATGACCTTTCCGACTGGTCCATGATTGGCAAAATGGAAAACTTGCAAAGTCTGTATATCGACAGCATCCTTGTGGATGACCCAAACCTCTGGCCGCTACTGACAAAGCTACCGAAACTCCAAAACCTCCGCATCCAGAACACACGAGTCGGAGACTTTTCTTTCCTCCCCCACTGCAAGGAACTGAAAAGTGTCAGCTTTTACAACACAGATTTTTCAGACTGCCGTCTTCTTTTAGAACTTCCCAAGCTTCAGGAAGCCGACATCCGTTTCTGCCCTCTCGTACACTGGGGTGTACTGAATAACGCCTCCATCAAAATCCACGGACCCAGAAGTGAATAACCTTTTTTCTGGCGGAAAACGGAAGTCACCAAAAATCCTTAACTTTCTTTTAGTTTATCGAG
>OFFP01002086.1_pt1 | contig 12302 bp, 8 predicted proteins | sample 1521431 | NCBI WGS metagenome assembly OFFP01 (sample SAMEA3504104, study PRJEB24116) | mouse gut metagenome | biome: mouse gut; feature: mouse-associated habitat; material: faeces | place: Denmark | collected 2011 | reverse complement strand
TATCAATGGCATAATCTGTCTTTGGGGTTTTTACGGCATTTGTAATATAGATACCACTCTGCAATACGTCTTGTATGGAAGTAACCTTTGAACCTGCTCCCTGCAAAAGAGGAATCGTCGTTTTCAGATAATCAGCGCCGGGGGTTCCGTAAAAATCCTGTAAGGGGTCAGAGGGGACAACTTCATTTATCATAATTGCCTTAATTGTCAGCGGGTCAATATCAATGTTGTTTAGATAGATATCGTTTGCCGCACCTAACTTCGTTTCAAGTTCTTTTTTTATATTCATACTTTCCTGCAACGCATTACCTCCATGATTTGATTCTATTATAATAATCTTGACAACATTATGTCAAGGTTATTATATTTTCTATATTTGGCTGACTGTTTTAGCTGATTAATATAACTGTGTAAATCTATCCGGGATGAAAGGTGAACGGTAGAATGCAGCAGGGGAATCATTATATTGGAAAGAGCAGTACTAAAATGCGGACGCAGGAATTTTCTTCTGGGTGAGTCTGGCATAACCGGGCACCCAAATTGAGAACCATGACGACGATATGACCGTAGTAGACATTTGCGGGAAATTTGTGGTACAATGTTGACACAGAAGAGCGTTGTTTCAGCGACCGGCTTTTACGGTTGGAATCTGTTGAAAAGCCGCCCAATTTATACAGAGAATGGGAGTGAACAAATGAACAATATTTTGGATGCAGTTAAAGAGAGCTTTTCTAATCTGAATACGTCAATAGGATTCGTCGGATCAGTGATAACAATTTTTGACCACTTTAAAAACAAGAATAGCAACCATATTCAGGAAACACTGGACGCCATTCGGGAAAAATCAGGTATGGCGTATGCACGGTACTGCGAATATCGGAAATATAGGCAGGATGATTTAGGCATTCCTCTTGAAGAAGATATTCTGGGATATTGGGAATTGTGTTTGCGGCGCAACGTACTGCCCAGTGCAGGCGATATGGTTACGTCCCAAATTGCAAGCAGAGAAGAAGCAGAAATTATCATCTCATACTTATTGGAGCAGTGGATGACGATTCCGGATTTTTCAGCGTGGATACATGATGTTCTGATTCAGAACCATCTGGAAACAATTTCTGAGAGACTGGCCGATTTGCCGCAAATACTGGAAGCTGCTTCCCGGATAAAAACACACCTGGACAACCAGGGAATCTGTGATATCGGGACGTTAATTACCCCGGGCTATGTTACGGATGCAAAAATTTCCTGCACTGATTTGACTGTTAAAAAATTCTTTACGGTTGACAACAATTTTCATACAATGTTCCAAGTCATTAGTGCAAATGCAGATGTTCCACACAATGAGGCTGTGCAGGCAGTAGAGGAATTTATTCAAGGCGGCACCCCGGTTATCATTGCAGGAAACGGAGGCCAGGGAAAAACAAGCCTGATGATGCGTGTAGCGGTACAGAGGGCTTCTTCGGGGCGCCTGACGTTTTGGCTATCCTTGTCAAATAAGGAAATTATAACGGAACAAATGGCAGACCGGTTCTTTGATTGTCTGATTAAACTTACGCCTCCAGGGCAAAGTACCTTGCTGTGCATTGATAACCCCTTTGAAGGGAGAGCATCTTTTTCAAGCTTACAAGCAAGATGGCCTCATAATTCCAAAATACATCTGCTCATGGCAGAGCGGGAAAACAGACTTACACTACTCGCTGATCCGGATCAGGATTTATTGTTACGCTGGTTTGACAATGCAGGGGTTGTTGTCCTGGAGGGTATCAGGCAGACCAGAAAGTTTTGTTTAAAAGATTATCCGTCCCGCTATTTTTCGGAAATTCCGGAAAGAAGAAAATCCATATTGAAAAAATGTACTTCTTATCTGGTAAAAGAAGGGGCAATAAGTGAAGAGGATCAATTATCTGTTATAAACAGAACATTGGGGAAGTATGGAAAGCCGAATGTCAGTTTGGTGGAATTGATTTACCGCACTTTGTTCGAGCTAAAAAAAATTAGTTCCAAACCAGGAAGCATCAAGCTGGACTGGGAAGAATGGGGTGACTTGATTCATCGGGAGTTTGGAAAAGTAGATACCGACATCCAGCTATATGGCGTAATTGCAGCGCTGAAAGTGTTTAATACATCACTGTCGCTTTCTCTATTTTGCAAACGCTTTGAGGAATTGAGTGAGCGAAAATTGAGAACGCGTCTGTGTGAGCGGTTTGTGTCCAATCATGTGGAACCAGTGGTTTATCAGGAGGGAAAAAATACATTACAGCCGAAACATGATGTGATCGCTGAATTATTTTTCCTGTTCAATAAAAGTAAAGTCACAATTGATTCAGTGATATGCGATCTGCTGGATGTGATGAATGAAAATGAAATCGAAGAGTTTTTATCTAATTTCAGAAATAAGAAAGAAGTAAAGAAGGGCAGAAAGGATCCCATTGGCGATATTGATTACTGGGGCTATTTGGAAAGGATATATTCTCGGACGCAAGAGGGAAACTTAAATCTTTCACCGGTGGGAAGAGCGTATTTGTGTCTTGGCGTTTTGTGGGCAAAGCGCAAGAGCAACTTCTCAGTAAGCAGTTTTTCGGTGGAAACCGTTTTGGGCGACCTTGCACCTGAAATAGAAAACGATTTGTTATTGGCAAAACTGTATACAGAATGGGGAATTTGGCTGGCGAATAGAAGAGATGATTCCGCTGCGGAAGAAAAATTTCTTTCAGTATTAAAATATAATCCCAAAGAACTTCCATCCCGGACGGAATTAGGAAGGCTGCTGTCAAGGCAGAAAGGCCGTGAAAAAGAAGCGGAGGAATATCTGCTTGAAATAATAAAAATAGATCCCAAGAACATCCAGTCGCGGACGGAATTAGGAAGGCTGCTGTCAAGGCAGAAAGGCCGTGAAAAGGAAGCGGAGGAATATTTAAAGGAAGCGATAAAGATAGATTCCCGGCAATTGCATTCCCGTACAGTGCTGGCAAGGTTATATGAAAGGAAGAATCGATTTTCCGAGGCCAGGCAGTTATATCAGGAACTTTGCAATATTGACCCAGGCAATCGTTATGGCGTGGAAGGTCTTTCCCGACTAAAATCGCATTAACGATTGCTGTAAAATGCAGATAATTATGTGTTTTACATAATGTATAATGCCAATAATCATGCCCTTTTGGTGACACAAATGCTGTCGGCCTCCGATAATTGAAAAGATGTCTGTGGAAAGAAGCAATATTGTGTGATAAAATTGAAACAGAAAAGATCAGGCCGGGGTTTATGTTATGATAAATGAAAAAATAGGAGAGAGCCCATGGATTTAAAAAGAGATGCCCATATAATCATAGAAGCCGCACTGGAGAAGGTAATGCCGGATGAGGCGGTATCGCAGGCCCTGACCGGGAAGCGTTTTGACCGGGGCAGGGTATATCTGGTGGCGGCAGGAAAAGCGGCATGGCAGATGTCCAGGACGGCAGCAGCCATTCTGGGAGACAGGCTGCAGGCAGGGGTATGTGTGACAAAGTATGGGCATGTGAAAGGACCGGTTCCGAAAGTTCTGTGTTATGAGGCGGGACATCCGGTGCCGGATGAAAATTCTTTCAGGGGAACCCGGGCAGCCCTGGATTTGGTGTGCAATTTGGACAGAGAAGACACGGTAGTTTTTCTGCTGTCCGGGGGAGGGTCAGCGCTTTTTGAAAAACCTTTGACAGATGGGCGGGAACTTTCGGACATTACGGCACAGCTCCTGGCCTGCGGGGCGGACATCACAGAGATGAACACCATACGGAAGCGGCTTTCCGCCGTAAAGGGAGGCCGTTTTGCAAAAATCTGTGCCCCTGCAAAGGTATATGGCATCGTGCTCAGCGATATACTGGGAGATCCCCTGGACATGATCGCCTCCGGTCCCGCGTATCCCGACAGCAGTACTTGTGAACAGGCGCTGGCGATTGTGGAGAAGTACCGGCTCCGGTTCAGCAGCCGGGTGATGGAGCTGTTAAAGAAGGAAACACCCGGGGAACTGGATAATGTGGAAACCGTGATCACGGGAAGCGTTAAAAATCTCTGTATTGCGGCGGCCAGCGCCTGCGAGGCACTGGGGTATCGTCCTCTGATTCTGACAGACCAGCTGTGCTGCGAGGCCAGGGAAGCGGGAAGCTTTCTGGCTTCCATTGCGAAAACGCATCAGGGTTCGAAAGAGAGCCTGGCGTTTCTGGCAGGGGGTGAGACCATCGTGCATCTGTCGGGAACCGGAAAGGGCGGCCGGAATCAGGAGCTGGCCCTGGCCGCCGCAGAGGGCATCTCCGGTTTAAGGGATACCGCAGTATTCAGCATCGGAAGTGATGGGACAGATGGGCCAACGGATGCTGCCGGAGGGTACTGCGACACACACACCAAAGAGCGGCTGATGGCCAGGGGAATTGATATCGGCCGGGTATTGCGGGATAACAATTCTTACATGGCGCTGGAGGAAGTGGGAGGGCTGTTAAAGACCGGCCCAACGGGAACGAATGTGAATGATGTTGCCGTGCTGCTGATAAAAAGGGAATAGGGCAGGCTGATCACTCCAGTCTACATGGGATATCCGAGAGAAGCCGCTACCGGCTGACCCAGGATGGAGGAACTATTTGATCCGTTTTATAAAAAGATATCGTATCTGCTGCCAGAACCGTAGTATATGAGGGAAACGGGAAAGGGCGGCGGGACAGGCGGAAAATGTTTAAGCCGGCGGCCACTGACAGTAGTGGCCGCCGGCTTTGGATTCAGGAGATACGGAACCGGCTGATCAGGCTGTTGAGAGTCCGCGCCTGGCTGGACAGTTCCTTTGAAACGGAAGCGCTTTTTTCGGCAGAGGCGGAATTTGTCTGCACCACTGCGGGAATTTCCCGGATTCCTCTTTCGATCAGAACCATCATCTCGGACTGCTGGACACTGGCAGCGGAGATTTCGTCCATGAGTGCTTTTATTGACTGGATACAATCGTCAATCACCTGCATGGCGGAAACGGCATGGGTAGTGGATTCCGTTCCTGTCTTTACATCCTCAATGGGAATGATTGATCAGGCGTGTGGTATTCTGCGCGGCTTCGGCAGACTTGGCCGCCAGCTCCCGCACTTCCTCTGCCACCACGGAAAATCCTTTTCCCGCGGATCCGGCGTGAGCCGCTTCCACGGAAGCGTTCAAAGCCAGGATATTGGTCTGGAAAGCAATATCTTCAATGGTTTTAATGACTGTGACGATTTTTGCCGATGACTGGTCGATATTTCTGGTAGCCGTTTTCAGCTGTTCCATTTTCATATCGGCTTCAGCCGTGTAGCTGGTGGCTTTGTCCACCAGTTCGCTGGCGTTGCCGCATCGTGTGGTGCTGGCCTGGATCTGCGATGTGATGGAAGTCACATTCGACACAAGGCCGTCGATGGAAACCGCCTGCTCCATGGTACCCTGGGAAAGTGCCTCTGCACCGGAGGATACCCGGTCCGCACTTGTGTCCACCTGGCTGGCAACCTGGGAAATGTCACGTATCACATTCATCAGGTTGGCATGTATGGAGATAAGGCTTTCGGATAAGGCCCTGAAATCCCCGATATAATAGGACTCGTTCTGGGTTACGTCCACAGCCAGGTTGCCATCGGCTATTTCCCCCAGAATCCTTCCCACATCATCAATGGTTTTGCGCAGGCAGCCGCATACATGGTGGGTGGTCTGCGCGATCATGCCGATCTCGTCCGACCTGCCGTAAAAGGCTTCCAGTTCATTGTCCGCAGAGAGATTTAAATCGCCCAGATGGCCGATAGCCCGCTCCACGATCATGAGCTCCCGGCTTTCCCTGCGTAAAATCAGAAGGGTCAGCAGAATAACCGCAGAAGCCACGGCGGCGCACAGCCAGCCCACTATCGTGCGCACCGATGTGACAACGCTGTAGACATCGGAGGTGCTGTTGCGGACCATAAAGACCCATTCACGGTCTTTCAGATATTTGTATACTACCATTCGGTCAACGCCGTTTTCGTCCTCGTAAAAATATGTGCCCGCGTCAGTGCTTCCGGTTTCCCGGATCTGGCGGAGAATCTCCAGATATCCCTGATCAGTGGTTTCCGTGTTCAAAAGCGTGTCGTCCTCATGGTACAGGTATACACCGGAGCTTACATTTAAAAAAGCATATTCACTCTGGGGGAGTCCCTCGATACTCAGATTGGTCAGGGAATCCATAAGATGGCTGGCGTAAACCCCGGCTCCCGCATAACCGATGCATTCCTGGCCTTCAAATACAGGGTAATACATGGAAAGAATCATGCTGCCGGTTCCGGGCGATTTCATGATTCCCAGATTTGTCAGCTGCTGTTCTGACAGAATGGTATCCTGGAATGTTTTCAGGGAATCTCCTTCCCGGGTGGTGATTCCGATGGCTCCCTGGGATGTGTGTGTCAGTACATGGGTGACAGGAGTGGCGATATACAGACCTTCAAAAATGCCCTTGACAGAGGCGAATTCCTCGGTATATTTCTGGGCATTCTCCACAAGCTCCGGATTTTCCGGATCCAGAAGAAGATCGCGAACCTGGCGGCCCAGGGCAAATGCAGTTACATATTCTTCCACGGAAGCCACATATTCGTTGATGATGGCAGCCCTGGATTCCACTGCGTCTGTCATTTGGTTGGTGATATCTTTTTTGACCATGGAAGCGGTGTTAGAGGATACGACGACCCAGAGCAGAGACATTCCGGCCAGAGTGATGATAGTAGTAATAATTCCAATGCGCGTTGCAAGCCTTTTGTTTGCTAGAAATTTCATGAATAGACCTCCTGAAAAAATTGAAAGGATTAACATATCCCGGTAGAAAATTATAACACATAAAACGATTTTTGTCGAGTTGCATGCGGTATTTTTTGAAGGGAGGCGCGGGAGCACATGTGACAGTCAGGACCGCTTTGCCGCATAACCAAAACCGCGTCTGTATGCGGTTTTACCGGACACAACGGCGCTGCCGGAATGGACGGAGGGAATCAGAACGGGCTTTTGGGACAGAATATAAGGAATGAAGGGCAAGATGAGATTTTTCTTGTAAAATGTTATTTGTTATGATAGTATACTTTTCAAAATAGGATAGCAGGAAATTACTGTAAACGAACTTATGAGGGACACCAATGCTGCCACTTTTTTTCTCTGACAAAAAGAGATATTCGGTGAAAAAAATACTGCTGCTGTTTTTCTGCCTGTTTTTGGCTGTGCTAATGGCGGGTCTGCTGTTCCTGGCTGTGTATCTCATGCAATGGGCCAGGGAGAACACCCGGGAGAATCACGGAAAACTGCTGGAGAGCTACACAAACGAGATCGACATCTGGGTCAACAGTCTGTATGATTTTAATCTGAATCTGTATACATCCAACTATGATTTTCAGGTTCTTGCCCAGGGAGGGAATATAGAGAGACAGCTGATTCACGAGAACAGCCTGCGGAACCTGGTCAATTACAGAACCTACAAGACGGGAGCCATATTTATTTTTGACCAGAATCAGACCATCGATATTTACAAGTTCGGTTCCGATTATTCGGCCAGGGATTTTCTGGAGGGCGTGGTGCTGAAGGAAGCGATTCTGGAATTCGGCAGGGGGCTGACCATCCAGGAATGCTTTGCCTGGACCACATTTGCCCATGCTGGAAGGATTTACCTGCTGAATAATTTCCGCTCCGGGAATTTGAATGTATGTTCCATGATAGACCTGGAGAGAACGGCTGCCCTGATCAACAAGGACAATGAAGACGGAAATATTTACTTTGCTTTTTCGGCGGGGAAACGTTTCCTGACGGAGGCCGGGGCGTTTGCGGAAAAGGAGGCGGGGGACAGCGTCTGGCAGGAGAAGCCGCCGCTGAACCTTTTTGGCAACAGTTATGTGCTTACGGGTGAGGAACTGACAAATACAAATGTCTCCCTCTGCGTCATGGAGACACTTACACTTCTGAACGGCTACTCCAGGATTGCCATGGTGATTCTGCTGGTGGTTTTCGGAATACTGACGGCGCTGGTGATAACGGTATTCCGTGTGATGTCGCGTTATCTCCTCTATCCCCTGAAACAGATTGCAGGCGCATCCGAAATGCTGACGGACACGGGAGCGGAGAATACGCCCCGGAAGCTGGCGGAGCCGGGGGGAAACGGGCGGGACCGGCATTTCCTGGAGATTGAAAAAATTAATGATGCACTGAACGACCTTGTCCGCACAAAAGTCAATCTGGAAAATGAAAATCAGAAGAGACAGCAGGAAGAGGAGCATGCACAGCTGCAGTATTATCAGCTGCAGACCCGGTCCCATTTTTTTGTAAACTGTCTGAAAAGTCTCTACGGGATGCTGGAAGCCGGCCAGTACGGGAAAATGCAGCGTATGATCATAGCATTTTCCAATCACATCAGGTATGTGTTTCACGATAATATGTCCACGGTCACGCTCCGGGAGGAGATCCGGGAGGTGAATGATTATCACAGTATTATAGCCATGGACAGGATGACCCCCATCATTGTGATTGAAAATATTGAGGAAAGCCTTATGGAGTACAGGGTGCCGCCGCTGTCCGTGCAGACATTTCTGGAAAATTCCTTTCAGTATTCCAGAAGAGAAAACAAAAGTCTGCAGATTGTGATATGTGCCGAGCGGCTGGTACAGAATGAGAAGTGCTTTCTGAAACTGAAAATTTCCGATAACGGGGAAGGTTTTTCCAGGGATGTGCTGGAGCGGCTGAATGCCCCGGAGAGCTGTCAGTTTGAGCAGTATCATGTGGGGATCGGTAATCTGAAAAGAAGACTGCAGCTGATATATCACCAGGATTTTTCCATTCATTTTTACAATGACCTGAAAGGCGGCGCCTGCGTGGTGATGTATATTCCGGCGCTGACCGGGCAGGATGAACAGTGGATGCCGGTAACGGGCAGGGGAGGCGTAACATGAACATTCTGATTGTGGATGACCAGGCGTCGGTATTGTACGGTATCAGACAGAATCTTGATTTTGCGGGCCTGGGATTTGCCCGGGCTTTTTTTGCCGCAGGCGCGGAGGAAGCCAGGCATATTATACAGACGGAAGAGATCCATGTGATGCTGTGTGACATTGAGATGCCGGGGGAGGACGGACTGTCGCTGAACGAGTGGGTGCAGGAGACAAACCCGGACATGATCAGGATCCTGCTCACATCCCATGCGGAGTTTTCCTATGCCCGGCAGAGTATCCGGCTGGGCTGTTTTGATTATATTGTCCAGCCGGCGCCCTATGATGAAATAGAAGCGGTGCTGAGAAAAGCGGCAGAAAAGTATATGGCGGACGAATCCGGAAGAAAACTGCTAAGACACGGCCAGGTCTATGACGGAAATAAAATGCAGATGCTGGAAAAAACCATATACAAATTATATTCTGCCAATGAGGATGATGTGAACCAGTCTGTGCGGATACTGAACGAAATGGGATATCCGGTAAGCGCCTGTTCCGGGGTACAGATGATCATGATCAATATTTTTGACTATGTCAGGCGGGACGATCCGGATTATGCGGATTTCCGGAACCGGCAGATACTGGTGTCTGCCCTTGACACATGCGGCATGGCGCCGTCCCTTACTTATTTTTTGTGTGAAAATACGCTGCATCAATATGTGATTCTTCTGGTCAGTGCGGCCGGGCTTCCCATGGATATTCCGGAGGACTTTTATGTGGTTCTGTATGAGAAGATCAGGGCAGGGCTCCGTGTGGCCCCCGGCATGTATGTAAGCAGCTTTACGGAACTGAAATCGCTGCGGAAGAAAGCCGGGGAAACCAACACCATATACCTTAACAATACGGATCATAAGCCGGGAATTTATTATACTTCGGAAAAAGTGGTTCTGAACAGGACCCTTGACCTGAAGGAGAACATGCATAGATGGAAACTTCTGTTAAACGGAAAACAGTACAAAAATCTTCGGGAAAGCATCTTTTCCCATGTGGACTTTCTGTTGAAGGTAAATAAACTGAATTACGCCGATATCTGTAACCTTCATCAGCAGTTGACCCAGATGTTTTTTTCCTATTCCTATGAAAATAATATCGATATCATGGATCTGTTCCAGGGGGAGTATTCCTATAATGATTACATGGATGGTTTTTCGGATTCCAGGTCGTTAAAGGAAGCCATGGGATACATCATAACGGCGCTTGGAAAGGTGGAGCAGGATGAAGGGACGGATGTGGACAAGGCCAAGCAGTATATCCTGGATAACCTGTCCAAGAATTTTACGGTGCGGGATGTGGCGGAGCATGTGCACCTGAGCCCGGAGTATTTTACAAAAGTGTTTAAGGCGAAGACGGGACAGAATATTAAAAACTATATTCTGCAGGTAAAACTGGATGTGGCCAAGGATCTTCTGGCCACACCCAATATTCCCATAAGCATGATTGCTGCCGAAATCGGATATGATAATTTTTCCCATTTCACCCAGATTTTTAAGAAATATGAAGACATTACTCCCACGGAATACCGGAAGAAAATCCTGGGCTAGAGCCTGTCTGGAAATTCATTTCCGCCATCTGCGCGCCCCGTTTTGCGGGAGATTTGTGCCTGAGAAACGTAAGTGCTGGGCGCACAGACCCAAAACCCTTACATTTCCACCGGCGGCAGCAGGCTGGTGACCTGCCCCGGCTTTGCCTCTGTAAAGAGCTGCCGGAACATGCTGCCGATCCACACGGAGGTGCAGGAAGGATTGTACACAAAGGAGGAATCCGCCGCGAAGACCAGGCTTTGGTACGCCTGCAGGTAAGAGGCAATTTCTCCGTTTGTGGCATACCAGACATCATCCCTGCCGGATATGGTGCTCAGCAGCGTCTCCATTTGGTCCCAGTTGTCATGCTGGTCGAATTCATAGGCATGTCCCCAAACGTAAAACAGTTTTGCGGGACTGTAACATGAAAAATGGGGTGCGTCGCTTAAAAAGGTTTCTGCCAGCCGGAACAAATCCGGGTCATCATGATGGCAGGTGGGATCCCAGGCAAGGAGTCTTTGCGGCAGTTCAAATCCGCGGGTGGAGGTGATGGTGCGGGAATAAAGCATGCCGCAGTTTTTCAGAACCTCCACAGTGGTTTCATCGTATGAGCCGAATGCATAAGCGTAACCGGTGACGGGGAGGTGCAGGATCTGTTCCAGGGTTCTCCGGCAGGAGAGGACTTCCTCCGTGACACGCAGGCTGTCCATGCCGCAGACGGAGGAATGGTACTGCCCGTGGGCCGCCACTTCGTGACCGGAATATAATGAAGGCAGACTGGCGGCATCAAGTTTAAAATGTTCCACATTGGGCTCGCCCGGCCGAAAACCGGAAAGGATGTTTTTGCGGCCCAGAAGACCGGAATTGATGTTAAAGGTTCCTTTCACGGAATACCGGTTCATCATTTCTACCAGACGGATATCCTGCATGACCCCGTCATCATAGCTGAGGGTAAAGGCCCTGGTGAGGCCGCCCGGCCAGTAAAGTCTGTCGCATAATTGTAAGCTCATGATATTGTCTCTGGTCCTTTCTTATTCTGTCTTTCCGAATATTCCCCCATAGGCCAGATCCCGAATGGCGGGATGGATATGAGAGTATGCTTTTGGAAATCCGAACACATGCTGCACATAGAAAATACTGATCTTATTGAGGGGATCCGCCAGCACATAGGCCCCGGCGGCGCCGTCCCAGCCGAATTCCCCGGGAGGGACAAGGCTGTCCCGGCTTTCGGTGCGGACCCGGACCCCCAGTCCGTAGCCGTATTCCTTTTTTCCGGTCATGCGGAAATCCTCCAGCTGTCTTCCCGTGGTGTAGGGGATGGTGAACAGTCTCACCGTATCCCCGGAGAGAATGGCGGCGGTGCGGTCGGGAATGCCGGTGTCGGACAGGATGAGGGCGGGGAGATGGTCCTGGTCCCGGGCGGCGTCGGTGCGGTCGAGCACAAACTGGTAAAATACCTGGGTGGCCTGGGGCCCCATGCCGCCCAAAACCCCTAAACGTTGTTCAGACACTAAGATACGCCTCCTAATCACGGCACTGCGGTATGGAGCCCTTTGCCCCGTCAGTTCTCCTTTGGCTTCACGCAGTACTTGTTGAACCGGACCCAGCAGCCGATGTGGTTCTTCCAGATGCGCCAGATCCGCTTGAGGGTGTAGTCCGGGCGGTACTCCATGGAGTGGTGGTCCGCCCCCGCCCGGAATAGGGCCTTCATCTCCTGGTGGTACTGACGGGGGATATACCTGTAGGCCAGCCCCCGGGGGATCATCCGCCAGATGGAGCGGTTCCGCACCACCGTCAGGGGCAGGTCCTTTTCCTCAATGAGGTC
>OFFP01002085.1_pt1 | contig 12310 bp, 8 predicted proteins | sample 1521431 | NCBI WGS metagenome assembly OFFP01 (sample SAMEA3504104, study PRJEB24116) | mouse gut metagenome | biome: mouse gut; feature: mouse-associated habitat; material: faeces | place: Denmark | collected 2011 | reverse complement strand
AATCCTTGATGCCCGTAATGAACACCAGCACGGTATCCTCCCGCCTTTCACGCAGGCTCCTTGCCGCCTCTATGCCGTTCATTCCCTCCATTTGTATGTCAAGGAAAAATGCTGAAGCCTGTATAGTGGTGCATTCGGAGTTTTTTGAAAAATATTCTTCGCCCGATTTGTATTCGTCAATTTCAATATCCCAATCATATTGCTGCCCATATTTTCTTATTCCATTTTTCAGTCGTTCTAATTCAATCACAGAATCTTCCAGTATGGTTATTTTCATTTTCATAGTAGTTTGTCATTCTCCTTATCTGGTATCATAATATGCACGGAAAAAATTTTATTATCAGATGTAATCTGCAATACGCCATCTGCCTTTTCTACAAGCTCTTTTACTCGTCTTATCCCCAGTCCATGTTCTTTTCCTTGTTTGACACTCAAAATGTCTCCATCAATGCTACATTTTATCACACCATCATAATTATTTTCAATGTGGATCAGTATCATATTCTGGTAAGGTTTAATATAAAAATAAATGTACGGATGCTCGGTTGGATTAGAGATTATAAGTCTTTCTCCTGCTTCAATGGAATTATTCCATATATTTCCAAGTATGGATGAAAGTCCAACAGAATCAAGCGGAAAATTTTCAGGAGCCATAATAGAATATTCTGTCTTAATTCCGTGTTTTTCAGCATAATAAAGTTTGGCGGTAAGTATACAGTCAATAGCAATATTTCCCGTTGCTATGGCACTTTGCGTAGTTGTAAGAGTGTTATGGTATTGCTCTGTATATGCTATAAGTTCATCCCATTTCTTGTCTTTTGCTAATACGTTGATTGCATCCACATAAATCTGCATATCGTGTTTCATTTTTCGTAATCGTTCTGCTGTCTCAGATAAGCTATTGAACTCAGTCCTTTCCAGCTCATAAATCTTTTGTTCTTCCAATAATCGTATGTTTTCTTCTTTTGAATATCCTAGCAGATAAATGTATTGCATCAATGCCAAAAACAAAACAATAAAAAATAAGTTAATCAAAGAGAGTCTTGCCGAAAAGGAAGAATCATCAAATTTATCAACAGATTCCAAAGTCAGCCTTAATATGTAGTGTCCGATTGCAAGTCCAGAAATTGCGATACAAATATATGCAACTTTTTGGAAAGAGGAAAGAGATATGTCTTTATTTCCAATATAATGAAATAACAATACAAAAATCGCTATCATTGCCAAGTACAGCATAGTATATGGCTTTCGCAATTCCCCACCTGATAACAATTCCAAAGATGCTCCTTTATAAAGCGTTACTGGAATAAAGAATGTAATCTGTTCTGCAACTAAACATATAATGGAATATGAGAATCCCCAAAAGATACGGAGAATCAAATTATCACGATAAAACAAAATTGCATATACAATATCTAATACACAAGATGATATCAGGGGGACATAGGATGATATTCCCATTTTATTGAGCGTACATAAAACAGCAAACTGAATGGATACGAAAAGAAACATCCAAACTGCTTGATGTTTATAATTTGCTCGAATATGCAATTTTGTATGGATAAATATTAGAAACAAAGCCAGTTCTAAGAAATTAACAATATATTCCCACATTGAATCAATATATAGCATAGTTTCCACTTCCTTAAATTATTTTTCAAATATAATTTTATCATCAATAAAATGGGTACACAACATAATATGCTACCGTTCGTGCATGTTGGGCTACCATTCGTGCATAGAGGGATTGAAAAAATTAAATACTCTGTTATATTAAGCACATACCATGGTAAACAAATAAAGTTGCCTGAAATTGTCAGACAATTAAGGAGGGGGTGAAAACGATGGACAATAAACAAGTGAACAAGGCACCCCAGAAAAGTGCCCATCTCGTACTTCAAGCGGTGACAGCTATTGCTCGAAGTAATGCAAATTCATTGTGTCGTGGTTTGTTGTATGAACCAAAAGTACCAACGCAGTTATGCAAAGGTCAACGATGTTATCAAAGTAACCAATTACTCAAGCAGTACTAAACTTGCTTGTTTTTCAAGCCATGAGGCTAGGGAACAGGTAGCGTTGCTAAATATTTAGCAGAAACATTTTAGCCGTAGTGTCAATATTTGGAGAAGTAGCAGCAAGGGAATAATACTCTTGCGACTATTTTTGTTAGGAGGAATGAAATAATGAAACATATTCGATATATAGTAATGGTGTATGTGATGGTAATTTGTATGGTTTTCTATAGCGGGTGTACTAGTAATCATAACTCATCATCAGATTTGAATACAGATAGTGATTCTGAATTATCATCTATAATAAGCAGCGATGATGAACTTATAAAAAAATCAGAAGGAACAATTATGATGGGATTTCAGCCTGCCGATAAGTATGAATATACCTATTCAGGTTCAGAAATGAACGTTCCACTATATGTTGGAACAATGGATAATTCAGAAAATATTGAAGTCGCTGCAATGTTGTTTTTGAATGGAGAGGTTCAGCCATATTCATATACGTTGAATGGAAAAGTAAGTGAAAAACAAATGGTTCATTATTTTACACTAGGTCCAAATGAAACAATTAACTTTACAGCACTTGTCACACCAATATCTGGTGAAAAAGGTGATGTGATAGGTATGCAATTTGCAACTGTTTTTAAATCGGATTATTTACCAGAGCAAGATGGAAATACATCATTCGGAAATTGCGGAAAAATTAATTCTACAATTTGTATCCCTGTAAATATGCAGGCATCAGGCATAAATGAAACAAAAGCAGATATCGTGAAAACTACTATTACTGATATTCCAGAAGAAACGATGGCAATGCTTGAAGGTCTTGTTACAAATGATACCGATAATCCATTGGATTATTCTTCATATCTTAAAATTAAAACAGAAGACAATAGGAATTGCTTGTATTCTGAGAACGGAAAGTTAAACCTTACGTTACAAATATATGGAGGAAAAGAGGTAGCAAAGAAAATTACATTTTTTATAAATAATGAGCCTGTTAAAGTCGACAATTGCGATTATTGTGAAATAAATACTACAACAGATAAAATGACTGTTTTTGATGTGTGTATAGATGTTTCGGAGTATAAGGAACTTTGCTCATTTTATGCAGTTGCTGCGACAAGTGGTGAAGATTATTTGATTCAAGATGATACAACGCAAAGTGAAAGGTGTTTATTAATAAACAAATAGGTGGATTAAGTGAAAAAAATTAGTTTGTTTTTAATATCAATATTTTGCATATGCCTAATTTCCGCTTGTAGTAGCAAAGAGGATTCAATAGAAATTCAGAATACACAAATAAATGATTTTTCTGAAAAGAATACAGAAAATAAGTCAATTGACGATAAAATTTCGTATGTGGATTTAGAATATGACGAGATAAATAAAAACCTAACTCTTTTAGACTTAGGTTTGAATCAGGTATTACAGGAAGTACCAGTTGAAAGTACGGAAACTCTCGACGCATATCAAAAAATTAAAGACGGTTATGCAATAGTCAAATCAACATTTGAAGAAGATGTAGATAATGCAAAACAGGTAAATGGAATTATAATAAGTAAAGGTTCATCTGATTATAAAACTTCCTATGAATTTATTTCATACGATGAAAAATTGCAGGAAAAGAATGTAATTGACTTGAAAAGTATGATTTCAGAGGAACTGATGACAGAAATTCAAGAGAGTCAGCCAGAACCTAAGATTGATCCTTTAGGTCATCATATTGCATGGAGTACAATAAATGGAATATATGTCCTTAATGTTGAAAGTGGAGAACAAAAAGTTCATGAAATTGAAGAGGATGGTTTCTCTGGATATGAGATTGCTTTTATTGATGAAAATAAGGTAGGATTTTATCAACAGAAAGGAGAAACGACAGTAACTACAAGATATGGATATTGGGATTTGAGTACTGATCAGATAGTTTATGAAGAAGAGGACGATTATAGTCCAAGTCAAATTCGTGTGTCGGGAGAGTGTCTTGTGCTAAATGATAGTGAAGATCCGGCAACACATAGTTCAAGTGGAAAGGTAGTTATATATGATTGCCAAAAGAATCAATCTAACGTATTTCTTGTGGACAATACAGAAAGTACATTTGCTACTGTCACAAGTGACGGAGCATATCTGATTGTGTATGTCTGCTTAGACAATGAATTGATGAAGCACAGGGTACGGATATATCAATTGTCAAGTAAAGAGTGCGTAAACGAAATTCCGTTCTCAACAGAGAAAGGTGTTAGGTTTTACGATTTCTGTAATTCTGAAAACGATTATCTGTTGATAGGAAACGGAGATGCTGGAAAGGTGGTTTATCATGTATTTGCAGCTAAATAACATTTCAAAGAAATATGGGAATTTTAATGCACTTAAATCAGTTAATATGACCTTTGAAAATGGAATATATGGTTTGTTGGGGGCAAACGGAGCAGGAAAAACTACATTGATCAATATTTTGATTGGTGCCTTAAATGCCACGGACGGAGAAATATTTTTAGATGGAACTAATATAAAAAGTTTAGGAACTGACTATCTGAAATTAATTGGTTTTATGCCTCAATATCCGAAATTTTATCCCAATTATAAAGTGGATGAATTTTTGGAATATATGTGCTGCATAAAAGAAATTAAGAAGGCCGAGCGAAAACGCAGGATTAAGGAGGTACTTGAAGCAGTTAATCTCGCAGAACAGAAAAAGAAAAAAATAAAAGAATTATCCGGTGGAATGAGACAACGTTTGGGAATTGCACAGGCACTATTAAACGAGCCAAGAATATTGATATTAGACGAGCCTACGGCTGGTCTTGATCCTGGAGAGCGAATTCGATTTCGTAATATCATTACAGAAATTGCAAAAGATCGAATGATCCTTATCGCAACCCATATTGTTTCTGATGTTGAATACATAGCAAATCATATTATTATGCTGCAAAAAGGGAATGTTATTTGTGAGGGAACGGCAGATGCATTGAGAAATGGTATCAAAGGGCAAGTATTTTCACTATGCGTAAGTGAAGAACAATCAAAGGATATACAAAAAGCGTATTTGGTATCAAACATGAAAAGAGAAAATGATGGAGTTTATTTGAGAGTGATTAGTGATCATGCTCCAGAAGGGGCTAAAATAGTTGAACCGCAGTTAGAGGAAGTATTCTTGTCAATTTTTAAGAAAGAAAGTGATATTCATGAAAATACTATACTTTGAGCTTCGAAAAGAATTTATCAGAAAGTCATTTTTTTTCATGATGATCATTCTGGTTATAATCAATTTCTTTTGGTTGGAATGGGATTATCATACAAATGGTGGATTCACAGAAGATTATGTAAAAGTAAATGCGTCAGAAAAAGAAAATAAATATTATGAAGAATTACATCAATATTTGGATGGAAAGTTAAATGCTGAAAAAGTATCCTATGTATCCGAAGAATACCAAAGGTATCATAATTTAGTAAGTGGTGATTATAGCACTGAATATGACTCAAGTATGCATACAGGATATGCATTTGGAGATTACAGCCTCTTAACAGTCCACTTTTATAATCCAATCAAGTATCTTATTACATATAAGGAATTGAATGATGGGTTACTTGAAAAAGCAGAGGAAAATATTCGCTTTTTTTCAGATAAAAATAATAAATACGAAGTTGAAAAAAATTCATTCATTTTGGAACATTATAAAAATAGAAATCCATTATATTTTTATGAGACAGGAGGATGGAAACATTTATTATCTTATGACAAATCCGATCTGTTTATCTTGGTGTTGCTAATTGTAGGAATTATTCCAACCTTTTCCAAAGAGAAAAAGAATGCGATGGAAATTATTCAAATTACATCTGCTTATGGACGGAAACTGTATATTCCAATAAAATTGATAGCACATATCTTTGTGGCTGTCTGGCTTGAATTACTATTTGGGATTATCAATTATGTAGTGATTCATATGCAGTATGGGCTAAGTGGAACAAAAATGATGCTGTATTCTATCAATGAATATAGATATACACCGCTTAATATATCTGTAATTGAATTCTATTTACTAGAGGTCTTGTCTAAGTGTATTGGCTTTGCGATTATAGCAGTCATATTGACAATGATTGCCAGACTGATAAAAAATACTTATGCAGCGTTTATTGCGATGATTGGGTATACATCAGTTTTTCTATATTTTAGTGGATTTAATAGTGGAATCACTTTTGTGGAAAATGTTTTGACATTAATCAGTCCATTTTCACTTCTGAAATTAGGAGAACTGGCAACATCGTTAAAAGAAATAAAATTTTGTGGACATTTTATGACATTTCATAGTTTCTTGTATGGTGTACAAGCTACACTAATAGTGATTCTGCTTTGTACCATGCTTGTAATAGAAAAGAGGGGAAAGTGATTTCATGATTCGATCTGAGTTATATAAAGTATTTATAAAACAGCATTTGATTTTATTTCTTTTTGTGTTTCTTTTTCTAAATGCAGCATATCATATTGTTACTGGTTATGATACGACAACGGTAATTCGCAACTCAGAATCATATTATACTTCTTTTTTTGATAAGTATGAAGGAAAAATCACAACGGAGAAGACCACACAGATCAAAGAAGAATATAAAAAACTAGAAAAAGATACTGTAAATATGTTATCTAACAAGCTTGAAAAGCAGGCTTTTGAATCTTTTTACCATGTTTATCTATATGAATCGGATTCAGGAAGCGGATATCTGACGGATACAAGGGGATGGGAGTCGATTCTTTGCCATGATAATATTAACTATTTATTAGCTGTTTTTGTGGTTTTACTTGGCGTAATGTTGTTTAGTGTAGAATATGAAAATGAGATGAATATTATGATTGTATCAACATGTGGAAGAAATAGACTGACAGGATGTAAGATTTTTATCGGAATTGCAGGTGCTATTATTTCTGCTAGTTTATTTCAGATAGTACACATCATGTATTTGGTGTCTACAATTGGACTACATCATGCGGATTATCCTTTAAATACAATCGAATTTTATGAAAATTCACGTTATGGAATATCACTAGGAACTGCTCTGCTTTTTAAATTTATAGTAACAATATTAGGATGTATGTTACTTGTAAGCTTTGCAATGTTAATGACAGTTTTACTTAAAAGAAGAGAAATTTGTATGGTATTAGCAGTTCTTTTGGTAATATTACCGAGAATGATTTTTTCAAATAGTTCGATACTGTATAGAATTCCTTGGATTACACCGCTTCTTTCAGCTAATGGGTTCTTTTGGCCAGATAGATATACACATCAGATCATAGATAATCAATTAAAAAAGGTGATTGTTTTTCAAGCAATCGAGACGAAAACAATGTTGATCGTATTGTCTATGGATATATTTTTGATAGTGCTTTCTTCTTACATTGTATTTGGTAAATTTTCAAATCACAGAAAAAGCAAATATATAATAATGACTTCAAAGATTTTGCCTTGCTTACTCATATGTTTTTGTTTGACGGGATGTGGAGAGATAAGTGAGGATAAAGAAGTTATCATTGATGGTACGCTCAATGCGCAGATTAATATGACCATTGGTGGAAATATGTATTATATTGACCAGAATGAAAATCTGGTATATTGTGAAGATGCGAAAAATAATATTATTGCAATAACACGAAATATAATTCCACTTCAACAAAGGATTACTAACATTTTTGTAGATGCTCATTACTGTTATTATCTTTTGGAAGATGATAATAGTTCAAATATTATTGTACGCAGCGTTGATTTAGAGTCTTTTGAAGATAAATTAGTATACAGTGCAGGAAGCGATAACACAGAGGATTTTTATGGATTAAGAAAAGATGAATCTAACGATGCTGATGAAATTTTAAAAAATATTGCTACTGTAAATTGGTTTATTGTTACAGATAAAGTTATTTATTATCAGAAAAACAGTGCTATCTATAAATGCTCAAAAATAAGTGGTAAACAAGAGATTATTGCTGAAGCTGTTTCGGACGATGAGGTGCAATATCTAAAGGGCGTGTTACATTATACAGATGCACATGGTAAAAAAACTAGTTATAATGAAAGTGCCAAGTAAAATCTTTGTATCCAAGAATAAGACGATACACTATGTACTCTATTAAAAAGGGTGTTGATCAAAACACCCTCTTCATATAATGTTAAATGAATATCATTAGAATATTGTATCTATATCAACTGCACTTACCCAATCTTGCATCTCATGATTTAAATACAAGCGAGCATATTCTAGCGGCTTGTCAATTGCAAGAGCATCTAGCAATCTCTGAGAGTTTGGTGTAGTAATCAATCCATCTTCTGCCTTGCCACAGTCAATCCGAAGAATGAACCATTGTAATAATTGATGTCTATGGAGTTGTGAAATTGATTGTATTCAGCGTGTACGATATTCATATCTGTGTTATCCTTTCCTTTATCCGTTGTAGCTTTGATAATCTGTTATAGTAAAAGCATTTCCATCAGTTCCAGCCGACTTATGTGATTTATATAATGTTATTAGCTGTTACCGAATTTTACTTCCCTTATTTTTGCCCTTATGAGGTGTCGTAACACAAGGGAAAAGGATATAACATAAGGGAAAGTCTAAGGGAAACCTCACTTACCAAAACTGTAGGAAAATCAAGGCATTGCGGATTTTATTGTAACACTTTATAATACGAATTAGGTGTTAAAGAATTGTAGGTATCAAAATTCCAATTTGTTGGAACAATTCATTATCTACAGATACGGTATATCGTGGTCTATCAGTAGCCATGTTCATCACCTCAGTCGTGATTATACACCAGTGAACCAGAGATGTAAAGAACTAATCTTAAAAAACACTTGACAGTGAATTGGTGAATCACTGAACCAGGTTGAGGAAAAAATATATAAAAGAAAGGAAATGGTGAAAAAGGAATTTTCAAGAAAGTTCGTCAGCGAGTGCAGAGAGCATTCCACCTACCTGAAGCATGTGGCGGCCCCGCTCTTCCGGAAGAGCTTCACGCTGTCCGGGGCAAAGGCGCAGGGGGAGATTGTCCTCTGCGGCCTGGGCTTCTACGACCTGTTCGTGAACGGCCGGAAAATCACGAAAGGCTTCCTGGCCCCCTATATCTCCAACACGGACCACATCGCCTACTACGACAGATATGACATCGCCCCCTATCTGCGCCAGGGCGAGAACGTCATCGGCATCATGCTGGGGGACGGGTTCCAGAACGCGAAGACAAGAGTGTGGGACTTCATGGACAATGTGTTCAACGCCGCGCCCAAGCTTGCGCTGAGCGTTTCGCTTAAGGACGGGGCGGAGGAGCTGCATTTCGATGCCACGGACTTCCTGTGCAGGAAAGGCCCCGTCTGGTTCAACGACCTGCGCTCCGGCGTGTTCTATGACAGGCGGCAGGAGCCTGCGGGCTGGACGGAGCCGGGGTTCGTGGAGGACGGGGAGTGGCATGGGCCGATCGCGGCGGAGCGTCCCCGGGGGGAGGCCAGGCTAGATTGCCAGACCGGCCAGGCCCTGGCAATCCACCACGATATCTTCACCGACGGGGAGAAGCCGGAGGCGTTCCGCAGGCTGGTGGAGATCGTGCACCGGGACGGGGACAAGGTGACATGCGGCTTCCTGGGCCTGCGGGTAATCTACCATGTGCTGGCCCGGTTCGGGGAGGCAGAGCTGGCCTACCGGATGGTCACAGGCAGGGAATACCCTTCCTACGGATACTTCATAGAGCGCGGCGACACCACGGTGCCGGAGCAGTTCCTTCCGGATGGGAAGAGGCGCATGAGCTCCCAGAACCATCATTTCCTGGCCGATGTGTCCCAGTGGTACATCCGCTATCCCGGCGGCATCAACGTGAGAAGCAGCAGGGAGGTGTCCATACGCCCGAAGTTCATAGAGAGCCTGACCTTTGCGAAGGCCCGCCATGTGCTGCCGGAGGGAGAGGTGGCGGTGGCCTGGAGGCGGGAGGCCGACAGGATACTTCTGGAAGTGGCCTGCCCGGACAGCGTGTCCTGCGAGATTCTGCTGGAGGATGGCTGGTGGTTCCGGGAGGAGAGGAAAGCCTATCTGGAAAAAGGCGCGGGGCGCTACGAAATCGTCTGGAAGACGGCTTCCGCGCAGTGATAGATAAAAGACATTTCATAAGGAAATACAAAAGCCCCGCTCCATAGCGCCGTAAGCGCCAGGGGGCGGAGCTTGCGTCCTCAATATTCCGTAGTATACACCGAAATCCCGCTGCTCTCCGGCAGGTTCTCCAGGATGGTGTTCTGCCCGCACCACACCGCCTGGAAATCGTTCAAACCCTCCAGGGGCTTTAAGCTGGTGACATTGTTGTCCGTGATGTTCAGGTACTGGAGCTTTGGCAGGCCCGCCACGAATTCGATGCTGTCTATTCCAGTGGACTCCAGATGCAGCTCCGTCAAGTTCGGAAAATGGCTGAACATGTCGTAGTGCTCCGACAGCTTCACCCTGTCCCCGTTATTGTAGGTGGGGTCATGGAGGATGGAGATGTCGTTCATGGACAGAATCTCCAGGGTCTCGTTGGTGGGGATGGCGGCGAAGTCCATGCCTACCTGGCAGTCGTCCAGATACAGATACTGCAATGTAGGGATGCCGAATATCTCCTCCACATTTCCGAAGACGGACGTGCCGTCAAGGCTCAGTAAGGTCAGCTTCGGCAGATGGGTCAGGGGCTCCAGGGAGCTGGTATAGGAGGAGAAATCATTGATGTACAGCACCTGGATCTCCGGCAGGGAGGCGAATATATCCAGGGAATCCCCGCTGCAGTCCTCCAGGGAGAGGTAGGCCAGGCCTACCGCGTCCTTTACGGGGGACACGTCGCGCACGCCCTTCAGCGCCAGGGTCTGGAGGTCCGTCAGGCTGGCAAAGGAGGGCATGATGCCATTGTAGTTTCCGCTCATCTCCAGGGCCAGCTCCTTTAACAGCGTCAAACTGCCGATGACGGAATAGTCCGTGGTGTTATAGGAGCCGTCCAGGTACAGATACAGGTACTCCAGCTGCGGGCAGTCCCCCAGGGCGTCCACGCTGGATATCTGGGTGCTCTCTATGGTCAGGTTGGTCAGCGCCGGCATGTTCCTGACGAAATCGATGCTCTTGAGCTGGTCGGACTGGATGCTCAGCTCCTCCAGGCAGGGCAGGGACATCAGCGGGGAGAAGTCCGTGAGCCTGTCGCACCCCGACAGGGCCAGGCCCAGCAGGTCGGGGAACTGCTCCAGGGCGGAGATGTCCTCCAGCCCTGCATAGTCCGCCTTCAGGTACATGAGGTTCGGGAAGGCGTCCAGCCCCGACAGGCTGGAGGCAAGGAAGGAATCGTATACGCCCAGCTCCGTGATGGATTCCGGATGGGGGACGATGGAGGCCATCTCGGTGATGCTGTTCTCGGCGTAAAGGCCGGTGAGGGATTCCAGGCCCCTCAGGTCCCCTTTCGAAAGGGAATCGTCGATGGAGATCCACTCCAGCCCGGTAAAGCAGGACAGGTCGGAGAGCTCCAGCCCCGCGTCGGTCTCATAGGTGGCGGTATCGGCCTCGCCGCCGTTCAGTTGAAAGGTGATGCTCCTCTCGTCACGGTCGATCTGCAGCGCGGTGAGGCTGGCGAGCTCCTCCGCCGTGATGGTGTCGCAGGGTTTGTCCCAGATGTATTCCGCCACGGAACGGAAGAAGCTGGACTGGGGGGTTATGGGACCGGAGCCGACAGCTTCTCTGGTGGGCGCATCCGTCTCCTTCGAAGCCTGGGAGGAGCTGGCCCGGGCATTGGAGCTGGCGTAGCTGTCGGCCCTGCTGTCCGGGTGCGGGAACATGTCCTGAAAGAAGCCGGATTTCAACATGACGATGAGGGCGAACAGAGCCACGCAGACGACGCCCACCAGCACCCCTATCACGATTGCCACGGTGGGATTGTGCTCCGCGGGCCTCCCGGGGGAGGAAGGGACGTAGACGGTGGGCCTCCCGGAATAGCCGGACTGTCCGGAGGAGACGTAGCGGCTGCTCCGGCTGCCTGCGGTATTGCTGTCGTGCTGGGGAAAGGAAGCGCCCTCAGAGGCGCTCTGTTCCTCCGTGCTTCTGACATAGTAGCCGCACTCCTTGCAGGTCATCCGCCCGCCTATCATTTTCAGCTTCGTGCCGCACATGGGGCACTTGGTAATTTCGTTTGCCATATGGATTCTATCCTCATTTCTATATAAACGGCATTTATACTGCACACCGGTCAAATTTGCAGTACGACCCGACTGCATACCGCCAACCAAGTGCTTTCCCGAGTACACCACTGTAAATCCTGGCGGTCT